>JACKZZ010021619.1_pt1 | contig 12841 bp, 16 predicted proteins | sample 8027871 | NCBI WGS metagenome assembly JACKZZ01 (sample SAMN15724774, study PRJNA655200) | protist metagenome | isolation source: fluorescence activated cell sorting (FACS) single amplified genomes of... | place: USA: West Boothbay Harbor, Gulf of Maine | collected 2000-07-19
TTTGCTAAATTAAGGAGTTTTTCGACCTTTATTAAAAATTTGAATTTGAATACAGCGGTAAATGGTACTAATTGTAGTACTAGTTCTCAGACAGGTGGCCCAGGGACTGTTACTCCAGTAAAGACACCCATTAGCACGGAAGAGAATGTTCCCATATCACCACAAGTTCCCACTTCAAAAATTGACGACACAATTATATCAGACCAGCCTGTTAAAAAAAAAAAACCTTATTTACCTCATTTTTCCTATATAAAAAATGCGATATTATTCACTTTTTTCCAAAAATCGCGAAATTATTTTTTTTGCTTTTTTTAGTTTGGATCTACAGTAGCTGCGACGACGGATATAGGTCCAATTGCAACAACAGCAAAAATAATTAATAAACTTCAGCGACCTATAGGGGGATCTAATACCTATGGTGGTCGACAACAATATGGAGGAAATGGTTTATTCTCAGATATGTTAGGAAAACATGCTGTTCCTATTAAGCAAGTAGAAGACGAATTGATGGCTATTTTAACCCGACTTTGTCCACCTCAAGCGTGTTCTCTAGCAGGGGCATCAGTAAAAATTAATTATTTTGAAAAAGGTCCCAAAAAAAATTTTCGTGATTTTTTGAACAAAAAAAATGGATTTTTTATTTACAAAAATGTTCAAAAAAGGGGTGTTTTTTGTACAGGTACACTGTGATCGGGAGCTTTTAAGAAGTGAGATGCCCAGAGTATATGCACATGTTTCTCATCGTGTAGTCGATACTAGTAGTGTACTTCATGGTATGATAGAACCTTGGTGTCCGATGTTAAAACGAAGTCATTCTGCATGGCAAAATTCTATTCAAGCCGGCGGTTTATCTGCTGTTGGGTGGGAACATGGGCATGGATCTTCTTCTTCTTCTTCTGCGAAACATAATGTCAATGCCGAAATCTCTTCTACCTGTAATCAGATTTCGCAAGCCCTGCCAACAAGTCCTAATGACCCACCACCAGTTAGTCGTATACATAATTATTTTCTTAAGTCCCGCCCTGAAACCCTTCTTATTCCTGTGTTTTTATCCATAAAAAACGGTATAAATTTTGAAAAGAGCAAATTTTTGAGTACAAATAAAAAAAAAAAAGTCGTATTTTTTAAAGGAAATGTAACTTATAAGGGTAAATAGATGATAATTTTTTTAATATTACAGGTACACATAATTCTAAGTTGCATCGTGCTATCTCAGATTGTGAATTTGCTTTAAATTGTATGAGATGGTTAAAAACTAGAATATTTTCCCCATTTGCTGACTATAATTGTATATGTCCGGTTCATGATTTTCGAGAAAATTTTCGTTTTGGTGATCCTGGCTTTTTCGGACCTGGAATAGGTTAAAAAAAATCAGATTTATGGAAAAAAAGTGAAAAAAATCGCACTTTTTTAAGGAAAAATAAGGTAAATAAAAGGGTTTTTTTGAAAAGGTAATGGACCTGGAATAGGGTCAGGAGTACCATCTTTTGGGGTGGGAGGTCCAAGTACGCAGCAACCACATACACTCAATATGATGAATCATAGACCCCCACATTCTTCTTCAGATGTAGGGAATATTAATAATACCCATAATCAGATGAACGTAAAAGCCCCGCCCTGAAACCCTTCTGATTCCTGTGTTTTCATCCAATAAAAAATCTTTTTTTAGAAATCTTCTCAAGAAATTAACAAATTTTTACCTTATACAACTAATTATTTTGAAAAAGGCAACAAAAATAATTTCGCGAAAAAAAACACCCCTATTTAGATCATTTTTGTAGATAAAAAAACCCATTATATTGGCTTCTTGCCAAAAAAATTCCGATTTTTTTTTTTGAATTAATAAAATTTCGCGCTTTTTTGAGAAAAAATGACTTTTTTAAAATGAGCTAAACTAGGGACACCAACGTTTTCAGGGTGGTCTAAACCCTGGTTCATCATGTGGACGAGGTTCAGCGCCGTGTGTTTTTGGCCCTGGAATGATAAACAACGAGTCAAGCCTATTCATAAAAACCCCTCTATTTAGCTTATTTTTGTAAATAAAAATGCATTTTTTTTCGTTTTTTTCCAAATAATTAAACAATAATTTTAATATGTCAAGATGTGTTGGAAGTGGTGTGTCTAACTTATCAAGTAGTCAGAATCTTACTGGTATCAATAATAATAATAATAATTGTGTCCTCAATGGACCACCGGGTGTTGTGAATCTAATGCATGTTTCTGGTCCAGGCACGACTAAAGCCCCACCCTGAAACCCTTCTGATTCCTGTGTTTTTATCCACAAAAGAATCCCTTTTTTGAAAAGACAAAAATTATTTTGAAAAAAAATAGCTTTTTTATTTACAAAAATGACGTAAATAAGGGTGTTTTTTGAACAGGTACTAATCCACCAAATGGTCCTCTACAAATTTGTCATCAGCAACTTGGTCCAGCAAGTCCCGCCACTGAAACCCTTCTAATTCGTGTGTTTTTCTTTGTAAAAAACAACATTTTCAAAGATCTTTTTCAAAAATTATCAATTTTTTCTTCAAAGATTTTAATCTGCCAAATACTTTGGGTCCCAACAATGCGCCTGGTCCAATCGGATCTTTGATGGAAAGCCAAACAGCACAAGTACATCATCATCAAAATTCATGGTGTGGGCCTGGAAATATGACTCCTGTGGTTCAAAAAGAATTTCGCGATTTTTTGGAAAAAAATAGAATTTTCATTCACAAAAATAAGCCAAAATAAGGGTTTTTTTTGGAATAGGTACTTCGAAATACCTGTCCAAGCAACTGGGATTTCCGAACAGTTGCTGGACCAAATGGATGCAATTTGAATCCACCCCCTGGTATTACGATATCAAAACCCCAAAAATGACAATTTTTTGGAAAGAAGCCAAAAAAATGGCATTTTTATGAATAAAAACACTATATTTAAAAGGGTTTTTTGAAGGGGGTCCGATCCAATGTTACCCAGGCTTTCGACCTGCACCTGGACAACAGATTCATCAGTCAACAGGGCTTAATAATATGATGTCATTGCCTCCAACATTAGGTCCAATATCACTATCACAACAACACTCAATGACAATGGATATTAATGGTAACCCAGTAATAATAGCACCTCCTGGTTGTCCACCAAATTCTCAACATCAACAGCATCAAATACCAATGACGATTAATCATAATATGTCAATAATACAACATTGTGGACCTGGGCTCGGAGTACCTGGTAATCTAAATCACTCTAATCATCCTTCTATATATGGTCCAGGCCACAATAATTTTAATATAATTAGTGACGACATTAATAATAATACAGTTGGTCATGGTGGTAGTAGTCATTTACCTTTTGGACACCAACAACAAATTTCCCAACAACGTATTTTGAAATTTAAGATTACAAAAAATTAAGTCCCGCCCATGAAACCCTTCTAATTCCTGTGTTTTTATCCATAGAAAAACCTTTTTTTAGAGATCTTCTTCAAAAATTGTTAAATTTATAGAAATTTTTTTTTAAAGAAAAATGGCTTTTAAATTAATATAAAAATAACCTAGACTAAATTTAAAGTTTTAAGGGGGTTTTCACTGTTTTTCGACCTTTTTTTAAATCAATGTCCTCCTTAAAAAACTTTTTTAGACCATCATCTGAATCATCATCATATTGTTGGTCCAATTATGCCAGGTTCATCAGATGGAAATAATATATCATCGGGTATAATTTCAAAAGAACCAAGTTTATTAATATTGTATTACCCCTTATAAGTTATTTTTCCAAAATTTAAAAGGCATTTAAATTTTCGTTTTTTTCCAAAAATTCGCCATTTAAAAAAAAAGGGAACGAAGGAGGTTCAGGATCATCACAAAATCAGTTAATAAATCAACAACAATTATTAGTTGGTGGGCCTGGCCCTGGACTCGGAGGATTAATACATCAATCACGGTTAGTTCCAAATGGACCAGCTAATAATACAGAACCTGTGTTTAATAAACCGCCATATCCCGCTGGTATAATATTACCGTTATCATCCGATTCTAATTCTAGTAACAATTCTTCTGCATTAAATTTGTCAAGCGGAGGAGGGTTAATAGGATCTTCTGGTCCAGCACAACAACAACAAATATCTACTTTGACATCTTCTAGTACTTTTGGAAAAAAGCAAATTTTTGGAAAAAAGCAAAAAATTTGAGATGGCTTTTTTATTTTTATTTTAAAAACATATACTTTAGTAAATATTTAGAAGAGGGGACGTTTTTGACAACAAAAACAGGTTTTAGTAATATGTCAAATTTGTCTGGATCTTCTGTGATCCCACCAGGTCCAGGTTCAAATCAAATTTCCCATAATATTATTAATAATATGCATAACACTAATTTGTCAAATAAAATTTATGGAACTTCCAGTCTCACAGGAACTTTTACATCAGGTTGTGGTCCTCCTCCAACATTCTCCACACCAGTTCCGCAACAGCATGAATCAAATTCTATGAAAAAGGCAAAAACCAAATTCTCTATTTTTTGGAAAAAAAAATTTCGCGATTTTTTGGAAAAAATGGCTTGTTTATTGCTAAAAATGGTTTGCTAGATTGAGAAAGCTTTTTTTCGACCATTAAATTGATTTAAAAGATTCAAAAAAATCTTGGAGAAAAAATTCCATTACAGCTTCATGCTTGTTTGAATTTAGAAAGTCTCAGTGATGATGGGAATGTCAGTGTTAATAACCAAGATTTTCCGAAAGAAGAAGGAATCGAAATTTTGACAAAGGGCAAAAATCATAGTACTAATTATTTTGAACAAAAACGCCAAAAATTATTTACAAATTATTTGAAGGGAAATGGCTTTTTTTATTTACAAAATTAAGCTAAAATAGAGGTATTTTTCGACTTTTTATTGATCATAATCTGAATGCAGTTAATGTTACAAATACTGTCAATGGTCCAAATGATCCAAGTAACAATAATGCATCCAAAAATTTAGTCACAAAACAATCGTTTGTTAATAACGAATTTTTGAGTTCGCAATCAAATACTGGTGGGAATAATATTAGAAATTCACAATGTGGTGGAAATTCAAATCAATTTAATACTAGTACACTACTTTTGTCAGATAAGCAAAATATTCCAGATGGTAATTTACGAGTTAATATATCACAGCAAAATTTGATTTTGCCCCACCCCTGAATCCCTTCTGATTCCTGTGTTTTTATTCACAAAAAACTGTATTTTCAAAGATCTTCTTGAAAAATTATCAAGGACCTGGATTAAAATTCAATAATAATAATAATAGTCAGATAAGCATCGGATGTACACGGTCACCATCGAGTTATGTCGCTCAACATATTAAGTAATTTATCTTTAAAAACAAATTTTCTCAAATATTTGGAGAAAAACGAAAAAAATAGTATTTTTGTAAGGAAAAAAAAATAGGGTTCTCAAAATAAAGAGATTTTTTTTTTTAAATACCTATGTTAGTGTTGATACTATTGGTGAAGTTTCTTCCTCTGGTCCCAGGATACAAAAACCAGGCGTAATGTCGGCTCCTCACATGATGGAATCTGTGACAAAGTCATTTAAATGTGGTTCTGATAATCTAAATTTACCACCAAATTTAAGATCATCAATTGGCCCTTCTTTATCGTCAAAAAACTATGGACCTGTTCCAATTTTTTCTTCAGATTCTTCTAAGTCTTGGCAAGCTCCACTTATCTCTTCTTCTGAGTGACAACATATATTTTGTTTTTTAAAAAAAAAAAATTTTGATCACAAATTTTTTTGAAAAAAATTCTAAAAAATTTTAATGAATCATATTTTTATAAATGAAATTCCTATTTTTAAAATATTATAAGGGAAATAAGTGGGATTTTTCTTGAAAAAATCCAGGTTGAAAACAGTTACACTTGGTCGACAAAACCCACAAAATAAGGGTCCAGAAGGAATGTTAGAGCAGATGTCAGCTTTGATAGCTGATACTCAAAATAGTATTCCAGAGACGTATCTGTTCAAAAAACATCCTTATAAATTATGTCATTTTTATTATAAAAACATTTTTTTTTTTTTTTAAGCGCGAAAAAATTTTTTTGTCTTTTTCAAAATAATTTTTTACCTTTCTAAAAATAAGACGTAATATTGGTTCAAGGGCTAGTGCAGCACGTAATAGAGGAAATCCAAATCTAATTATTACAGGAGCGAATCGTCGTCTTTCATCATCTACTGCAAGAATTTTGAGGGAACCAGAAGTCTATAATCGTACGCCGGAAAAAAAAATACCAATAGAAGGTATTTTTTATTAGAAAAATTTGATATTTTTTTGAGAAGGTCTTTAATAAAAAAGGATTCTTTTGTGGATAAAAAAACACAGGAATCAGAAGGGTTTCAGGGCGGGGACCTAGATTTTTCTTGTAGTACTACTACGACAAATAAAAAAAATGGTGGAGGATCTTCTGATGGTACAAAAAAAAGTTTGACAAAGCCGAAGCAGGTATCTAAAAGACTTTATTTAGCAAAGTGTTTTTCAAAATAAAAAGCCCTTTTTTTTTTTCGTTTTTTTCTAAAAATTCGCGAATTTTTTTTTTGACTTTTTAGTGTCCTAACAAAACTGGTAATGAAGAAGAAAATCCAAAAACTTCAGACGTACAATCTAAAAGCACAAATTTAGCGAAACACCTTTTAAAGGAAAATCAGAATATGATAACTTCAACAACACCTAGACAGACGCCAGTTAAAAGTGGCACACGAAGAAGACAGGTATTTAAAAAACTCTTTTCTTATTAAGTTTCCTTTGAGAATCGATTTTTTTTGGACAAATTTTTTTTGCTTTTTTGAACAGGGCAATACTAGTACAACAGTGTCAAACCGCCAGAACGTTAATAATCATGGTCGTCGAAGTATCATTTTATAGATAAAAAAGTCATTTTTCTTCAAAGAATCGCGCAAAATTTTTTTCAAAATAATTAGATTTTTTTTTTATTTAGCGATTAGACAAGGTCAACAAACTCAGCAAGGGAATAATCAAGGAGTTTCAGAGCCAAGTAAAAAAACATCATCGTCCTTACAAAGTGGAAACGGGCAGCAGCAAAAAAAGTCTAACAGTATAAATGCCTCATCAAAAATGAGTGCAGGTTCAGTTAATATGTCTTCTACTAATACTAAGTGTACAACTAGTAATCCCAATAGAAGGTATATTTTATTAGAAAAATTTGATAATTTTTTGAGAAGAATTTTAAATAGGTATTATTTTATGGATAAAAACACAAGAATCAGAAGGGTTTGAGGGCGGGGCTTAATAAAGGTCAAATGAACCACCTAGTGATCATGATCATGCAATTAATAATCATATTATAGATTCTTCAGTGAATAAAACTACAGCTATTGATCGATTGCTTCACTCCAAAGCAGGACCTAGAAGAGCAGGTCCAGGTACAAGAACATTTGCAGAAATTGTAACAGGGCCAGATTATTTTCACCAAAAAGGTCTATATTAGATCCATTTTTAAAAGTTTACTCTAGAAAAATGGTATTTTTTGTCTCTTTTGTTGTTATAAAAAAAAAATAATCCAAAAAATATATAGATATAATAGTATCAGATACATCGCATGTAACTACTAATAGTGTCAACAGTCAAAATGCTGTGACTGGAGGAGATACAAACTGTGTCAATAGGTTGAATAGTACTAGAAATTTTGATGGAATTATGCCACCAACTTTAAAAACAAATTTAGGTGTTGTCAACTCCACTAGTACAAACAATAATAATATGAATTCTACAAATACCAATTTTAGGACAGGAAGAGGAGGAGGAGGAGGTCCAATCTCACAACAACAACATCGTTCAGAAGATCCAAGTGCTAGTAGTCTAAGTCGTAGTCATAGAGCAACAAATAATAATTTGACCCCAACGTCATTAACAGAAAGATTATCAAGCTCAAAAACAACTTTTTCACAGACTCCGTTACTTAGTCCACCTCCTATAAATTCCGGACCTAATGTATTAAAAGACCTCTTTTTTTACAAAAAATAATTTTGCGATTTTTTGGAAAAAAAAAAGCGAAAAAATAATCTGACTTTTTTTATTTTAAAAAGGTAAGGAGATGCTTTTAAAAAATACTTTGCTAAATAAAAGAGGGGTTTTTTTAATACCAGGCTTTTTTTTTTCCAAAACCACCGGATATTGCACCACCTAGTTTTCCACCTCCAGTTGGACAATGTGGTAAAACACTCTTATTAAGCTCATTTTTGTAAATAAAAATACTATCATTTTTTAAAAAATCGCGAAAAAATTTTTCTTAAATAAATTATGGAAAATTTGATAATTTTTGAAAAAGATCTCTAAAATAAGATTTTTTTGTGGATAAAAACACAGGAATCAGAAGGGTTTCGGGGCGGGGCTTCATTTTTTCAAAATTATATTATATCAATGGTAATATCAGGTTCCGGTTCAAATTTACAACAACCGTCTTCCGCAGGGCTTCCTCCTCCACAACAAACTGTTGGACAACTACTAATGCAAAAGACCCCTCAAAAACCTACAGTGCAGCCTGTTCAAAAAAACCACTTACTTACCTCATTTTTTCTATATAAATTGCGATATTTTTCGCTTTTTTCCAAAAAATCGCGAGATTTTTTTTTTTTCTTTTTTTAGATGTCAATGACATTATTAAGTCCACATCATAATCCCATTGCTGGTAAATCAAATTCTGCTGCGATTCAAAAAAATAATCAATTTCCATTGTCAAATTCGCAAGTTCCTCCACCTTTTTCTGCTCCGACTAGTACGGCTGTGACAAATAATAGCACAATGACAACAACATATGCTACTGTTGTGACACAACAACCACCTCCATTACCACAATATTTTGAACCATTAATAGTACAACAGCAACAAGTGTGTTCAGATGTGGTGGGTTCATCACAAAATGGTGGTACATCAATACAACAGCATGGACCACCACCACCACCTGGTATGGGTATAGTAGGTAGTGGTATTAGTGATGGAAAAATTTTGGTTCCGGTGGGAACCCAAGTTCACCATTGTCCTAATTCAATTATCGGACCACAACAAGGACAACATCATCAGTCTGTGACAACAGTGACAGGTCCACAACAATGTCATAATACCAGTCTTGTTACAGGGTCAAATAATTTTCATCATCAGGGAACAGCTCCTGGACAACCCAGTTTGGGATCATTTCAATGTCATCATCCGACTAACGTGGGATCATTTCATCATCCAGGTGGTCCAACAGCAATACAAATTACACCATCATGGATACAGTCAGATCATAGTGTATTTAAAAACTTCTAATTTAGCAAAGTATTTTTGAAATTAAAAAGGCCAATTTTTTTTTCCAAAAATTCGCTAAAAATTGTTTTTTTTTAAAATAATAGAATATATCACCACCAACTGCTACTCAAGCCCATCACTATAACCAGCGACATAAACCATTTAATGAGGACGATTAAACTCAATCATTATTATGTTTAGTTATAACCCAAATGAATCTATGAATCTTGATTAGACTCTTTTAGCCTTGTGGCCACAGACTTCTATTTTCAAATTATAAGAATAGCCTTATCAAAATCCTTTTTAAAATCTGATCACTACTTGCACAAAGTACAGGTGTCCTGTTAGGCTATTATTAACCTTTGATGGACCGTTTCCGTACTGCTGCAAGTAAATGTTGATGACATCTTGCAAACATGCAAAAAATCTAAAATAAAAAAAAGAATTATTGCAGGAAAGGAGAAGTCTTCTTGCTCGAGTGCTCTACTGCTGTACTTATGACCATCAGCGATCTTTATTTGAGTCGATTGTGTTCAAGGTATCTTGGCTTGATACATATAATCGAAAGTGAGAGTATGAACGACTATTGACAGAGGGCATTATCAGAGGAATGCTTAGTGTGGTATCGTGAGTCCAGAGACATTGAATTGGCGAGATTCAACTGCCATCACCAATTTTTACTAACTCTCTGCCGGTTGAGTTACTACTAGACTTGATTTTTGGCTAATTCAAAAGATCTAAATTGTCTCACGCCGGCCCGGCCGTCCAAAACGTCTGCAAGCACGAAACTGCGATTTGAACCCGGACAACTTTAGTCCGGGAGGCTAGAAAGAGTGAATTTTGAGAACTTTGAAACCTAGAGATCGTAGTTCGATTCTAAATAGTATCGAGAACACAGAGTGCGGCCCGCTCCGCGAGTTAACACAGAAATGCTTATGACTCGCCGTGTATTTATTATTTTGAAAAATGACGTAGAGAAGGATGTTTTTTGAACAGATATAATAACTTTCTAGTTTTGAGTTGACTATTTATTTTAGAGGTCAAGAGTAAGTGATAATTTCTAACACATTATGATTAAGCTATTATTTGATAGAACAGCCAATCTGGGATACTAGATCTTATCTGAAATTGACGTATTGTGTAGTCACTAACGCCAGAAAAACGATGTCAAATTTTCCTATCGATACCGCTGTTGGCTTTTGGTCTCCGGCAACTGCAAATCATGATTTTTGTGAGAAAAATTATGTCTATACATATTATATAGCAGAATTTTGGAATACCCTTTCCGCTCTTTTGATTGTTTACGTTGGTTTCCTTTGTTCATGGCGTCTTATTGTGGTTACCCAACAGGTGGAAAAATTAAACGAAGAACGTCGAATAAATAATGTAACTTGTAATGAACTAAATGAAAATTATGGGTCACAATATGATCCTTCTTTTCGTTCAGCAATAAAGCCACCACCAGTGTTCTGGAAAAAAATTGATGATTTTTAGAAAAGATCTCTGAAAATGCCGTTTTTTGTGGATAAAGATACAGGAATCAGAAGGGATTCAGGGAATCTGGGGCAGTTCTTTTGGGAGTCCAGCTGGTCGACCTTCACAAGCTGCAATGGGTATAAAATAGAATATTACTTTGAAAAGTAATAAGAAAAATATCAAAATTTTTGAACCAAAAAAATTTCGTTTTCAAAGGAAATTTTTATTTTTAATAAAGGTCGTCAAAGATCTACTTTGAGTTATGGTAAGAGAATGACGGTTATGCATAAAATGGGATCTACTGGTGGTACGAATTTACATGGCGGTTCCAAAGGTGTACCAGGTGCTTTAGCACTTGTACGACCAGTATCTGGTCCAGGTAGTTTGTCAAGCCCCGCCCCTGAATCCCTTATAATTCCTGTGTTTTTACCTTAAAAAAACGGCATTTTCAGAGATATTCTTCAAAAATTATCAAATTTCCAGGTAGTTTATCATGGAGCAAACCAATTAACCTTAATGAAAGAAAATCAAGTTTCCAAGATTTATGTGGTAAAATTGATTCAAAAGTATCATTATATACATCAGTACATCTTAGAACTTCTGGACATAAAGATGATGAAGAAAATAAGCATGGAAGGGGAAGAAGTCCATATCTAGGTATCTTTTTTTGAAAAAAAGAATTATTTTATTTGTGATTTTTTGGAAAAATAAAAGTGATAATTTTTGGAAGAAGCTTAGATCTCTGAAAATGCCATTTTTTACAAGTAAAAACACAGGAATTAGAAGGATTTCAGGATGGGGCTTTATAATAATATGCTAATATATTAAGGGGTTTTTTATCTAGGTGGAGATGATGGAGGAGATGGTAACGGCTATGGTATAAATGGTTTTGGTGCAGGTGGAAATGGACAAGGTAATTTTTGTTGAAAAATTTAATGATTTTTAGAAAAGTTCTCTATAAATACCGTTTTTTGTGGATAAAGACAAAGGAATCAGAAGGGATTAACGGGTGGGGCAGCGGATGGTTCTGGTGGAGCACAAGGCGGAGGTTTGGGTGGTGCGGATCCTAATTTTAACAGATCTTTATCCCATATAGCTGAAGAAGATGGATCAGATTATTCAGATTCATCAGGTACAATAACATCAAGTTCGAGTAATAGTGATAGTGATTCTGATTCCGAAACGGATCCAAGGTAAATTAAGATATGGTTAGAAAAAGCTTTTTTTTCTAAAATCATACTTTTTTGAAAAGGGCTTTTTTTGCGGATAAAAACACTGTATTAATAGAAGGGTGCTAAATTTTTCCAAAATTTTTTGACAACAGAACCAGTATCGGAGGTTACAATCGAAGCTCTTCTACCGGACCGGGTGGAAGCCCCGCCCTGAAACCTTTCTAATTCCTGTGTTTTTACCTACAAATAACAGCATTTTCAGAGATCTTTTCTAAAAATCATCATTTTTTTCTTCAAAAATTTCATCTGCAGGCGGTGGTTCAGTTTTTACTAATAAAAGCACATTAGTTAGAGGCAACACTAGCTCATTTGCAGTCAGTAATAATAATGAAGGAGGAGGGGGGCAGCCTAATATGAACAACACTTTATCAACATTGGGTAAGCCTTACCGCCCTGAAACCCTTCCAAATACTGTGTTTAACTTTTTATCCATAAAGTTCAGAAATTTTTAAATTTTTAGGGGGATCTTCTACTGGCCCCGGAGGAGCAACAAGTGGTCCTGGAGGTAAAAAACCTTTTCAAAAAATACCCCTCTTATATAGGAAATCATTTTTGTGATTAAAAAGGCAATTTTTTTATATAATTTTTGGAGAAAATTTTTTTGGGTTTTTCAAAAATAATTTTTGGATAAAAGGAAAAAATATGACTTTTTTTATAGATAAAAACACTGTATTTGAAAGTGTTTTTTTGAATGAAGATGATTTGTAAATAATTTTTTTTTGACTAAATTTTTCAACCTAGGCGCTTTAGGTGGTAGTATATTCAATTTTAGTGCTGCTCTAAAAGGTGCAGGTGGTCAAACAATAGGTGCACGTGGTGGTGGACGTAGTACTCAACGTGCAGGTAGAAAAAAATGATGATTTTTAGAAA
>JACKZZ010017876.1_pt1 | contig 12838 bp, 3 predicted proteins | sample 8027871 | NCBI WGS metagenome assembly JACKZZ01 (sample SAMN15724774, study PRJNA655200) | protist metagenome | isolation source: fluorescence activated cell sorting (FACS) single amplified genomes of... | place: USA: West Boothbay Harbor, Gulf of Maine | collected 2000-07-19
GCATCATTCATAATATCTGCATCTTCACTCATAGGATCTTTAATAGGTAAAAATTCAGGATCACTGCTTTGGTTTTCTTCCTCTTCTAATTTAGAAGTACGATCACCTGCACCAGCTGCTGCAAACAATGCTTTTTCTTCAACTTCTAATGCTTCCTCTAGTGTAGGACTATTAGATCTATTCCTATTATTTGCAAAAGTAGGTAGACCATCATCAACTCCGCCAACCATAGTCATATCAGAACCTGAACCACCACCAACTGTAACAGGTAATGTTAAACTCGAATATTCATCACGTCTACCTGATAACCTCTTATTGGCATTTTCTATGTCTAGTGGTTCTAATTCGACACTACTTACTTCACTTGTGGTACTTGATCTATCATCAATACCATAATGTTTTCTAAAACTATCACCACCATACATTCCCGTTGTATCATTTATTATTTGATCTAACCCACTACTACCAGGTGCTTCATGCAAACCTCTACAATTAACAAGTTCTATTTGCATATCTGGAAAAAAAACTTTTAAATTTGCCATATTAATAACAACATCAGGATGATCCTTTATCAAACGTTTTATACATTCTTTTATATCATTACGTTCTAAAAACCATAACCAGGGATTTTTATCATGTCTAAATTCAGAATCCGAAATTGTTGCTGCTATGGCTGTGGCTGTGGATGAGGATGAGGATGTGGCTACAATTTCTTTCTTTTTTTCATTATCATCATCAGTACTTGTTTTTCCTTCATCTATTGAACCCTCTTTTAATAAACTATCTTTTTCTGTTTCTTCCCATGGTGCTTTATATTCAGGTCCCCACGAACAAAATACACCAGATATAGCAATTCTAACATTACTTATATTATCGCTAACTAATAAAAGCAAACCATCTAAAAAATATTTTTCGAATAAATCTGTCGGTAAAAATTTTAATAAATTTGAACATAAGTCTGCCCATAATTGTCGTGATTGGTATTTATCCCCTAATGCTAAGCCATTAACTGCTTTTAATACACTATCAAATTGTTGTTGATGTCTACGACTATCGCTATCATCAACATGGTTACTACTATTACTATTACTATTACTATTACTATCATCATCTGTAACATCTGTCACAGATGCAGATGCAGCAGCTGCTTGTGCTTGTGCTTTTATATATTCGGGTGTTAATTTATATAATAAATATAACATTTTACTAACACCACGAAAAGAAGATTTTTTAACACTTGCTACAGGATCTTGTAATAATGTCATCACTAATGGAAATAACGTCACATATAATGATGATGTTGGTGGTAAATCTAATAGTACTGGTAATTGTATTGCTAAACATTGTCTTAATCGCCAATTAAATGGATTTGTTGCATGTAATATATTATGTAATTCAGGTAAGTAACTTATACGGCATGGTTCAGATAAATATGATAAAAATATAGCTAAATTAACCATAACACCCATTTGTACACTTTCAACATCTTGTATTAATTCCTCAAATACTGGAACTAATTCTTCTTCTACTAAACCTTTAATATTTGATAATAATCTTGCAATTTCATGTAATGATGCTGCCATACTTTGTCTTACATTTGGTGCACGACATTGTATTAATATGTGATATAGTTCTCTTAATTCACTCCATCTTGAAGATGTAATAGTTTGTAATACAGCTGGAAATGAAAAAGCACAATAATGTTTTAATTCTGCATCAACTATTAAATCCCCTGTTGGATCACTAGCCATTGATATATAATGTCCTAATATTGTTTCATTTACAATACGTGCTGGTAATGTTGATATAAACATTCCAGATTGTTGTAATATTGACTGTTTTACTAATCTTGCAGGATCTTGAGCAAAACGTAAATAAATTTCAACTAATACTCCGATTCTAATGTCATCTGATACATGCTCTGATATAGCAAAAACACTTTCAGCACATGCTCTTCTTACACGATACATATCATCTTTTGACAATCTAACAAATGCAGGCATTAAACGTTCAAATAATTCATAATCACCACCAACTCTACAGATATGGTGAAAATTTAATGCTGTACTTTTTCTAACGCGAAATACAGGATCTTCTGCTAAACTAACAACTTCTGGTATAACAAATTGTTTACATAAATCTTGTCCTAAATTATCAACTAATAAATTTAATAATTGGGCTGCTGTCATTCTCATTTCTTCTTTGTCATCCTCATGGGCTAGACGTAATACTATTGTTAAAACATGCTGACCTAAGTCATCACTATGTATTAATTCAGCTAATTTTACTAATGTACCTGCAGCAGTTTGTCTAACTTCTGCTTTAGTATCACTTAATAAATTTGCAGTTAATGGTAATATTATCTCTAATAATGCTGTATAACCTCGATCACCATTTGCTGCTAATAATACACCTAAAGCACGTAATTGTTCAACTAATTGTTGTTTTATAGCTGGTTCACTGTCATGTGATATTTCATCTAATAATGGTAAAATAAATGTCATAGTATCTTCAAATCCAACACTATTGGCTACATCTGCTATCATTTTTACATGTACGAGCCTATTTTTATTTTATATTTTATGATATCAAATCGAATCATATGGAAATAAATAAAAGTTAAAAGTTAAAAGTTAGATGATTTATAGATAGGATAGGTAATTGGTTGAAATTAAAGAAGGAAATAATAAGAAGATGAATGAAATGAGGATACACACAAGAAGAGAGAAATATTTCAGTAATCATTCAACCTACCTTTGCAATCCAATTGAACTTTTAGTATATCTAACCAACCTTTGCAACTCTGTAAGAGTATCATCAATACTTAGATCTTCAAATGTAGGATGAGTGACAGAAGTAGGATTAGGCGCTCTCTGCTGGGAGAAAGACTTGTAATACTGCAGAAGCTGCGACATGCTTGCAAAATTTTTTACGAAAGTACAACCTCAACTAAATTTTTGGTTCGTTAGCTTTAAATACAGACAAACTTATAATCAAGATTTCCCTTCTTCCTTTAAATACCATTCTCCGACCTCATTTTTCCAAGATTTGGTTGTGAGAGATAGAATAATTCATTCAAACTCTTCCTGTTTGTAGTTGTTTATCGTAGTAAGGTATAGCCATTGCATAGATTGTTTGTTGAATTTTCAATTATGTATTTAATTGTAGTTGTATTATGTGCAATTTTGGCTTTGATAAACGCTGATGCCGAAGCTCGTCGATATGAATTACATTCACCTGTAGCTGTTGTAGCAAATACTGTAGGACCTTTTAATAATCCTACTGAAACGTATCCATATTATTCTTTACCATTTTGTATGCATAGTGGTAAGCAAAGACGTCATAAGCAAGATTTAGGTGAAGTGCTTAGTGGTTCACGTAAACATTCTACACCATATGAAGTAACATTTATGGATCCAGTACCATGGCGTTCATTATGTGAAGATTATTTAGATGCTAATCAAATAAAACAATTAAAAGATAGTATTGAAAGTGATTATTTTTTTGAAATGTTTTTAGATGATTTACCCTTATGGGGATATTTAGGTGAAGTTGTACATGAAGAATTTTTATTAGGACAAAGTATTCAAGGTGCAAGAGTATATTTATATCCTCATTTACATTTTAGTTTAGGTTATAATCAAAATCAAATTGTGATAGCAAATGTAACAACAGATACAAAAAGAAAGATTGACATAACAGATATTGAAACAGGTCAAGATATAACATTCTCCTACAGTGTAGAATGGAAACATGAACCTGAAATAAAATATGAAAATAGATTAAAACGTTATGCAGATAATACATTTATACCTAAATCATTTGAAATACATTGGTTATCTATCATTAATTCTTTTGTGTTAGTATTATTATTAACAGCATTTTTAGTTATTATATTAATGAGAATATTAAAAAAAGATTTTAGCCGTTATTTAGATGTAGATGAAGAAGAATTAGCTGAAGAAGAAACAGGATGGAAAATGATACATGGTGATGTTTTTAGGGTACCTAATAATGTTAGTTTATTATCAGCTATATTAGGTGCTGGTTCACAAATATTTTTTACGATCTTTTTATTATTATCATGTGTATTAGCAGGTGTATTTAAAGCAACAAAACGTGGTAGTGTTATGACAGCATGTATTATATTATATTCTATATGTGGTGTTATTGGTGGTTTAGTTGCTGGTAGAGTATTTAAACAATTAAAGGGTAAAAATTGGGTATGGAATACTATATTAACAGCATGTACATTCCCAGTACCATTAGGTATAGTATTTATGTTTGTTAATACAATAGCAGCAACAGCAGATAGTACAGCTGCATTACCATTCACAACAATATTAATTGTATTAGCTATTTTAATATTTGTTCATGTCCCATTAACTGTCGTTGGTGCTATATTAGGGAGAAATATAACTGAAGAATATAAACCACCATGTCGAACAAATAAAGCTGTTAGAGAAATACCAAGTAGTAGTACATTATTATGGTATCAAAAACCAATAATACAAATTTTTATGGCTGGATTTTTACCATTTAGTGCAATTTATATTGAATTACATTATATTTTTGCAGCAATATGGGGACATAAAATTTATACATTATTTGGTATCTTATTTTTAGCATATATTATGTTAGTTATAGTAAGTAGTTTTATAACAGTTGCATTAACATATTTTCAATTAGCTAGAGAAGATCATCGTTGGTGGTGGGCATCAATATTTAATGGTGGTGCTACAGGTTTATTTATATTTGGTTATAGTTTTTATTATTTAGAGTACCGTTCTAATATGTCTGGTCTATTACAATTATCCTTTTATTTTGGTTATACTGGAATTGTATCATATGCTTTTTTTTTAATGTTAGGAAGTGTTGGTTATTTTTCATCATTTGTATTTGTTGATAAAATTTATAGTGCTGTTAAAGCAGAATAGAGAAATTTTGTTAGATCAATGGAGCAGAAGTGGAATTTAGCAATGATCAAAGGAAAGGAAAGGAAAGGAAATGAAAGGAAATGAATATAAAACAAACAATATAAACAAAATGAATTAATGTAAGTAAGATAATAAGTAAAACGCGCAAAGTACACATCACAGGATATTCACAGGACATTCACAGGAAATATGACAGAGTTATTAATCGACAGACAAGAAAACAATTGAAGTTAAGTGAAAGTGAGAAGAGCTAGAAAAAAAGAGATCTGTTGCGTTGCGTTATTTTGTTCAAGAAGGAGTAAGTATATAAGCAGATTTAAATTGAATTGACTGCAAATTCTACCACACTACAGTTGTAGTTTTTTAGTTGTCTCACTCCATTACATTAATAGTTACTCATATCCATCAATATCAATATCAATATTCCCTATTTATTTACCCCCCAACCTCCAGTCCTTTGTAAATGAAAGACTCACAAGCTCAATCCAAGGCAGAGGATGCAACTTTGGAGTGATTCTGCTGCTGCTGTAGCACTAGCTGTGGATGACCAAGCAGCTTCAGTTTGCAATTTTTAAGATTGTTTGTAGATAAGAACTACAGCACAACTACTACTGGTATAAGTACCTCGCAATCCTTGCATACAGTGTCATGTTCGTGCTCTTGCTTCTAGTATCCTTAATTTACCCTCCTGCGCTTGACTCCACTGGCACGTTGTAATGGGTTGATGATTGTACCCCCTCTCGAATAAGCATCCCTGGCAACTAATCTTTCCTGACTTGAGCCACATACTTTTTTCCTTGCCTTTTGTAGATCATGATATTACATACAGCAATTATGTTGCAATCACACCAACACTACCTAGCAAATCCGTTAATTTGGTTTGGCAATATGCACTAATAATAGAGTGCTTCGACACGTCCAATAGTCTGTTTTGCAAAGAGAAGTCTCTTGAAGAAGAGATTCTTTTCGGATTGGATTGGGAAATGGGATATTGTGAAAAGCCCGAGCTTTCTTTGTAGTCTGAAGCTTCTTCGCCCTGCAATTTTGTCTGCTAACGGTTAATTTATTTTGAAAAAGGTTTCGTTTAAGCTAGTCAAAATCTAGATTCTTCTAAATCGTATATATCTAAAGTATCACTTGGTCGAAAAATCCTTAATCATGCCTGGAATTGTCGGACGTAGACCTTTATTGAATGCTAAGAAATCAGCAAAACCTATCTCTAAGACTCCAGTAGCATCAACTGTGAAAGAAAAGAAGATTGTAAAGAAGAAAGCTAATGTTGTTAATAAATCTAAATCTAAATCATCTAAAGATAAAGTCAAGGATATGGATGTTGAAGAAGATGAAGATTTTGAAGAGTTTCCTATAGAACCAGGAGATGTTTTTAATGTACAAATGAATATAGAACAAAATATATGGAAACCAACAGCAATAGTACATAAACGTTTATTAAAAAAATATTTCAAAGAATTAAATTTAGGTTTAATCCATAGTAATCACATTGGTCCACAACATCATGAATATTTTGTACATTATTTAAATTATGATTCAAGATTAGATGAATGGGTTGATATTAATAGGATTGATTCTAGATTTAATTTAAAAGGACAAATCATTGGCTTATCACAATCGGAACTATATGATAGTGATGACAATATGAACATGAACATGAACAATGATTGGGTAAATCGCAATCGTCATTATCATCATCATGATGATAACAAATCTGATGAGAATCAACAACAGAATGGGAATGGTTCACTGCGAATTAGTAGTAATAACAACAACAATAACAATAAAAATAACAATAACAATAACGATGGTAGTAGTATTGGAACTATCAATATCAATAAAAGAGTAGATGTTGCTCCTAAAGGTGGGATACTAGTGATAGATAAAAATGATAGGGATAGTGTCAATGCTGGTCTTGGTAGCATTGGTATGAGTACTAGCAATGTTAAGGATAATGGCAATGGCAATGGCAATGGCAATGGCAATGGTAATAATAATGACAATAATGACAACAGTAACAGTAACAGTAACAGTAACAGTAACAGTAATACAAACGCTAACCTTAATCAACAACAACCACAACCACATACAAGTTCATCTATACTAAGAAAAAGTAAAAAGATTTACAATGTTCGAACTTTACAAACCATACAATTGGGACAACATTTCATAGATACATGGTACACCAGCTGTTATCCTATTGATATCAATAGTAGCAGTGGTAGTAGTAGCAGTGGTAGTAGTAGCAGTGGTAGTAGCAGTGGTAGTGGTAGTGGTAGTAGTGGTGGTGGTAGTAGTAGTAATAGTTCTATGTCAAGTACAGGTACACATAATCATAGTGGTCTGAATATAAACATAGGCCATGGTAATGGTAATGGTAATAGTAATAGTAATGGCAGTGGAAGTGCAAATACACAAAAACACACACATGTACATAAGCATACACACACTATCATTGGACATAATAATATGAATAATAATCCACAACGTATAAGAGAGAAATTATTTTTATGTTCATATTGTTTAGATTATAAATTGAATCCAACCTCATTATTTGAACATCGTTGTCCATTGAGGAATCCACCAGGTAAAATAATTTACAAAGATCCTATTAAATGTATTGCAATGTGGGAAGTTGATGGGAAAAGTAATACATTGTATTGTCAAAATTGTAAGTGATGTTATTCTGTTCTGTTCTGCTTTGCTCTGTTCTGTTCTGTTGTTATATCATGTGTGTTCCTCGTTCTTGATGTGATGATGATGTTTCTATCCATTAATTCACCTTACTAACATCTCTTTCATCTACAACTGTCACTGCCACTATCACTATCACTATCATTGTCACTATCACTGCTACTATAACTACAGTATGTTACTTAGCAAAATTATTTTTAGAAACAAAATCTGTATGTAATAATATTGAAAACTTTTTATTTTACATTTTATGTGAATATGATAAAGTCAAAGGTGCACAAATTGTGGGTTATTTCAGTAAAGAAAAAAATAGTCCCCAAGGATATAATTTAGCATGTATTATGGTACTACCTCCGTATCAACGTTCAGGTTATGGTAAGTTATTGATAGATATATCTTATGAACTTTCGAAGATTGAAGGAAATATTTATGCATCGCCTGAGAAGCCATTATCTGATCTTGGAGAAATTGCTTATCGTAAGTATTGGATCATAATTATATTGAAACATTTGATTGTTACTTCATCTACGAGATCACAACTTCTTTCAGATACCACTACTACTACTACTACTGCTACTACTACTGCTACCAGTAGCGGTGGTAGTAGTAGTGGTTGCAGTAGCAGTAGCAGTCCTAGTAAAAGTAAAGGTAAAGGCAGAAATAATGAAGGGGAGAAAAAGGAAAAGGAAAAGGAAAAGGAAAAGGAAAAAGATATAAACATGACTATTTCAGAAATGAGAGGCACATGTCACACAACTCGTTACACTGGCTCTGATACAACCACTTACAGTAAGAGTAACACTACTGCTGTAAACAGTAAATATGTAACAGATTTGGAGTTTGCAATAGATAGCAGCTATGAAGATCAACCAATTGGTATACTTGTCAAAGACATAAGTAAACGCACAGGTATCTGTATGTCTGACGTATACAGCACACTGGATTATATGTTAGAAAAGCATACTGCTTATGATGAAAAGGCTAGAGTGTTAAAGTTAAACAGTAGTAATGGTTACGGTTCTAAGAGGTCTGCGCATGTCATAAGAGTAACATTAAAGCCTCATATTATTGAAACTTTTCTTATCAAAGGACATCTCAACCTCAACAGCAACCTCAACAGCAACCTCAACAGCAACAACAACAGCAACAACAACGGTATTAGTAACAGTATCAGTAATACTAGTGTTTTTTGGCCTACATTGTCGGAAAGGAAATATTTGAGTTGGGTAGCACCTGCTGGTGGCTATAGAGGAGGATCCATGTACGCAGCAAATAAGGCCAATGCCAAGGCCAAGGCCAAGCAAAAGTAAAAGTAAAAGCAAAAGTACAAGTACAATTACAAGTACAAGTACAAGTACAGGATAGAATGTGACTGAGTATTGGAAAAAGGGAGAGAGAAAGACAAAGGAAGGAAGAGATATAGAGATAGACACTGCACACTTATTGGCGATAATGTATAATAAACATAATTTACAATTGTAGTTTTTTAGTTGTCTCACTCCATTACATTAATAGTTACTCATATCCATCAATATCAATATCAATATTCCCTATTTATTTACCCCCCAACCTCCAGCCCTTTGTAAATGAAGACTCACAAGCTCAATCCAAGGCAGAGGATGCAAATTTGGACTGATTCTGCTGCTGCTGTAGCACTAGCTGTGGATGACCAAGCAGCTTCAGTTTGCAATTTTTAAGATTGTTTGTAGATAAGAACTACAGCACAACTACTACTGGTATAAGTACCTCGCAATCCTTGCATACAGTGTCATGTATGCCATGCCTAGTGATGTTTCTCCCAATATGAGAAACATCACGCCGTCAAGCCGCTTTTATACGGACTCGCGAGAAAGAAGTAGATAAAGCATAAAAATAAGAAAGATAAACATGATTTTACACTTTACATTTTACATTAATTTACACTAAATATCATCCTTCTTCTCAAGGAACAAGTTCGTCAGTGTTTGTAGCATCTCTCTGATCTTGGCATTCTCTGCCTTCAAAACCACTTTAAGTTTGTTGGAATCTTCAGCTTGTGTCTCCAACATCCTTCGAAGATGAGATGTTTCGTTATTTAACTCGTCTGTTTTGTCATGCACTACCTGCTCTAATGCCTGTATATCCTCATTCTTCTTGTCCCTCTCCACAACTCTCTCCGGTCGCAGCACTTGGAGGTACTTTGGAGAGTATTCTGGTCTCTTCTTGTCTGCAGGGCTCATGAGCTTCTCGTACTCCACTACGATGCCTGCTCTGTTGAAGTTAGCAGAGGCACGCTCTTGAGCCTTCACTTCACCGTGCTTGCTGGACATGATGGCAATGAGCAGGTTGAGCAGGATCACACCCATCAGAAGCATGAACGATACCAACAATGCCACTGCAACTGGAGCATAATGCGTCTCAGTGATGGCGTCGACCGTCACATCTACTCCCATGATTAGTAGTGTACTGCTCAATAATGAATTAGCATACGTGTTCCAAGACGCATCATCTACAACTACAGAGGAGTAATCTGTTAACGTCATCAGATTAAACGACGCAGAGTATCCAAAGGTCAGAATCACGAGAACGGCCAAAAAAGAGCTTGTTGACTCGATGATCTTGAAGACCATACGCACAAGAGCTCCGTAGCTTTTGATGGCTTGTAAGTAGAATAAGAATCCAATTGCAAACAATGGGATTGTGATAGCACTGATCGTGGACACCAAGCGTAAGCCATAAGGGTCCACATGTCCACCACTAGAAGAGTCAACCAGGAGCACAAGGTAATACACAAGTGCCACAGTGACTAAGCTCAGACGGATCAGATCTTGCACGTTCCACAGATCTCGAAGATGTGTCCCAATCATTACACATCGCGTTGATCCCTTCTCAGCATTCGCTTGCTTCACTTCATGCCAAAAGAAGTACAAGTGCAGACAACATACTATGGAGAATAACAGAATACCCATACTCCTCTCATTATGGCCATTTGGAAGTGCAGAATATTTGATGAACCACATCGCATGTGCCGCATAAGCTATAGACATTGCTGCATACAACAACCAGTCCAACATGAACACATGCTTCACATGCGATTTCCACTTGAAGTCTATGAGGATCTCCAAAAACTCAGACTCGAACGGCATAATATCGCCCTTCGCTGCTCGGAACACCGCACCCAAAAAGTCGTGCTCCAATGATGCAACATCACGAAGGGGCAATATAGCTGTCTCTACAGCTACTTCTGTAGCATTTGCTGGCAATTTGGATAGTGAGTCACTGGAGTGATCCCAGAACTTGATGACCTCCTTGGAACCATCTTCCTTCTCCTTCTCAATGGCACGTGGATAACATTCGGTAGATCCACACACTTTGAAGCGTTTGATTCGTTTCTTCCATGTTCCCACTAGACTTGTCTTGACGTGAGGAACTGCAATCAGCTTTTGCACTAGCTTTAAGATGAGATCTGGGTATATTTTTGCCAACAGAACCAAATCCTTTACCTCGATGAGATCACAAACTGGTACGCCTTTACTGTGATAGTCTGCATTCATGTCCTTATTCGATAGCATTCTCTGACTCTTGACTATTGCACTATCTGGTAACATCATTTCAGTGTAGACCTGTGATAAGAACTTGCATATGCTTGTATTCTTTGCATCGATACTATACTCCAGAGCAGTGCATTTGTTTGGACGCTTTTCAATTGCATGTGCGAGGAGAAGGGACCGTGGCGACACTCGAGCACACCATTCGATATTATCCAATCTCTCGTTTTTAATGAAATGACTCATAACAGAATAGCCTAATACTGGGTAATGCAGAAGATAATGGTGCTTCTCAAACAGGGTGCCCTCTAGCGAAGAATCTTCAGGTCTATCACCATGCGCATACCTTAGGACTGCGTCTTCGATGGCGTCAATAAGGAACATTTTACTATTTTCTATTACCTGTGCATTGAGGTTCCATAGCTTTGGCACTCCATCATCACCTCCAGTGAGTACATATTGGCCATCCGGTGAGAACACTGCCGAGTTTATCGGATCATCCTTATTACATAGTACGGTCATGACCTCATCTCCACTGAGTAAACTATCAGTGTCCCAAAGCTTGACTGATCTATCAGTACCAGCTGTCAGAATCTGATGACCATTGGGAGAGAACGAAGCAGAGTTCACGGCCTTACCATGGCCTTTCATCGTCTTGATAATATGACCAATCTCTGCATCCCAAAGCTTTGCTGTGCCATCGTAACTACCCGTGACAACATGACGGTCATCTGGAGAGAAAGCCACGGCATTTAGTGACTCAGAGTGTCCTTCAAGTGTTAGTATCTCCTTACCTGTGGTTGCGTCCCACACCTTGGCTGTCTTATCAGAGCTGCCAGTCAATACTTTAAAACCATCATGGGAGAAACACGCAGCATTAACCGAACCGGTATGACCTCGGAATACTATGATCTCTTCATCACTATTCTCGTAGTTTTTGAATAATTTGGCATCTTTATCACCTCCCACTGTCAAAATTGATAGGCCATCTGAAGAAAAGCTTGCTGATAGAACATGGCTTTTATCAACTAATGTCTTGATCACTTTGTATGTCTCCGCATCCCATACCTCCCATGTGTAATTACTACCAGTCATCACTATCTTACGTCCATCAGCAGAGAAACAGATAGAGTTTATCTTCCCGGTGTGTCCAGATAACGACTTGATCTCATTCATACTTGACGAATCCCACACTTTGACGATCTGATCGTATCCTCCTGTCGCTGCTTTGCTGCCATCTGGTGAAAAGGTAACTGAATTAATTCCTTTCAGGTGCTGACCGCGAAAATTAGCTGATGAACTTCCCTGGTTTGCATTCATGTACTTACCATGACCTTCTTTCTTGTCTTGCTTCCAGCCACCGATGTAGCAGCTACCATCAGCAAAGGTGAACTTACCATGGCCTTCTTGCTTGTCTTGCTTCCAGCCACCGATGTAGCAGTCACCATCAGCAGAAGTGAACTTACCATGGCCTTCTTTCTCACCTTGCTTCCAGCCACCGATGTAGCAGTTACCAATAGCATTGATTAACTTACCATGGCCTTCTAGCTTGCCTTGCTTCCAGCCACCGATGTAGCAGCTACCATCAGAATATGTGAACTTACCATGGCCTTCTTGCTTGTCTTGCTTGTAGCCACCGATGTAGCAGATACCATTAGCAAAGGTGTA
>JACKZZ010004667.1_pt1 | contig 12832 bp, 6 predicted proteins | sample 8027871 | NCBI WGS metagenome assembly JACKZZ01 (sample SAMN15724774, study PRJNA655200) | protist metagenome | isolation source: fluorescence activated cell sorting (FACS) single amplified genomes of... | place: USA: West Boothbay Harbor, Gulf of Maine | collected 2000-07-19
TAGTTACATAAACACAGTATATATAATCAATATATATAAATATCCTTAAATATAGATGACTTATTCTGTAACCTTATAATACTTTTAATAAATAATTAGCAAACAAAACTGAGGAATTAACGTTAAATAATATATTTGTTCTTTTTTGAATTATATATATATCACTGTCTTCGTTTTGTTCTTTCTATGTTAATTAATTAAAATGGAAGTAAAGAAATGGTTGGAATCGTTGAAATTCACCCATTATAACAAGACAGCAGTAGGGATGAGTCAAAATAGGAGAAAGGACACAAATCTTCTCTTCTGGATTATCTATGCTGTGTGTATGTAAAATTGGTATATTTTATCACTTTTTTCATTCTATTTAGTTATAATTTATTATATTGAGAAATGATAATCACATAAGAAGCGACTAATTTTTTTTGTCTTTGTTGCCAGCCTATTCTTATATATATTAAATGAGTAATTTAAAATATACTTTATCTAATTCACTCATTTTAATAATACATTGAATAGTAATGAAATGTACGAGGGAGGGAGAATAATAATAATAAGAAGAAGAAGAAAAGGAAGAAGAAGAAGAAAGAAGAATAAGAAGAAGAAGAAGAAGAAGAAGAAGAAGAAGAAAAGGAAGAAGAAAAAGAAGAAAAAAGAAAAGACGAAAAGACGAAAAGAAGAAGATCACCGCGACGGCGACGACCGACGACGCGGCCGAAACATTTTTAATTTTCATCAAAATCATTATATTCCTCTTCTTTCTTCTTCTTCTTCTTTCTTTTTCTTCTTCTTCTTCTTTCTTCTTCATCTTCTTCTTATTATTATTATTATTATCATATTTTTATCATATTTTTATTTATTTGTTGTTTTTTTTTGTTGTTCTTCATTATTCATTATTCACACATTTATTCATAATAATATTTTTATCATTTTTTCGAAATTTGTTTTTGATTTTATTTATTTTCTTATACTTGTGAAAAAATATTCAATTCATCGTTTAATAGACGTATGATGTCTTTCAATTTTTTCAATTTGTGAGCAAATCTTTAAAACGATTTCGTCTTTTCCATTACGGACACATATATATACAACATATATATATAGAATGGCAAGTTTTTCTAACCGTGCATCATGGAGGTATGGGGATGAAGAAGGGCGACCGGAGCGAAGGCACCAGCCGAGGGCGCAGTTGTCGACGTCGGTGCTGGATATTGGGGCCGCGGAAGATGGGTACTACATGGGCCCGGTCAAACGCACGTACGTTGGGAAGCAAGATTTGATTACTAGCAGGGAACTGCTGGAACAAATGGAGCAATTCGATGAGATGAAACCGAACCGTGGGGCGATGCCGATTTCGCCCCACACTGGCGCATACTATCGGCCGTCCGACGAAAAATTGAATGCCTCGACCCAACTCAACAATCGGTACCATAAAAAACACGACATCGAGGACAAACTGGGGAGTTTAAAAGGCGGCGCGTACGCCCCAGGGAAGCAGTCACCCCCGCCATACAAGGTGGGACGGAAGCCGTTTTCGAAAGACTTTTATTTGCACAGCAACGGCGATGGGATCGACCATGGAACGATTAGGTTCCTGAAACGCCAGGACATTAAAGCCCCGGAAGGCGCCGCGGGAAAGCTAATTGAGCGGGACACCACGACGGAGGACCAAAGGAAAATTTATCCCGACAATTGGTGGGAGAGCGAGAACAGGGATAAGGGCCTACTGGTCCACAAGGTGGCACGGGACAACAGGTGGTTTGATAACCCGATCACGGGGGAAACGACGGCGGCTGCTCCCACCCACGCCCAAGTTGCCGCAAATATACACGCGGTCTCTGGGGAAACAAGAGATAGAACGCTGCTGCGTGGGGCGACCCGTGGTGGCCCAAAAAACACCAACCCAATATACCACGTGCCGTTCCTTGAAGAAGCAATGGGCAGCAGCGAAGCACCGGAGAAATCTCGCGCGCTCAATCCAAATTTAAAGTACCCGGAACATCGAGCGTTAGACGGGAATCGCCTTCGAAGACCGACCCAGCGGTTTCAGAAGACGACGGGGTTGCTGGCATGGGACGACGGCGCCAAGAACTGAGAGGAATATTCACCCTAATCCCTTAAATAACATTGAATAATTCAAAGCTGAGGTTTATTTTTTTAAATGGAGATGGGGGGCACCCAGGGCAGGGCACTAATCCGGTGTCTTACAAATCGGTGTGACGTTCGGCGAAAAGTCGTTTTTTTATGAAAACAAATTATATATATAATAGTATGTTTTAAGACTCTCATTTTTTTATGATATCAAGTATGTACTAAAAATTAACTTTAAAAAGGCTCGGTTTAAAAACAAGAGCGTAAATGTGTGTTTCTGGTGTCATTAAACCCTCTGGTGCTCCATGAAAATTAAAATTCACGGCGTACACTCCTCTCTTTCGCTTGTCATTCTACTCGCTTTTACCGGCCCAAGACATTACTGCGCTGAATGTGTATTTTGTTTAACCCTTTCACCAAATTCGATCGATACTTTTCCCACGCGGCCTTTTGGGCCAGTTGTTGTTGGGGCGCAAACAACATGGCACTGGTCGAGCGTCCTTTTTGCCTCAGCAGGTGTTTCCGCATTTTGGCCCGCGTGGAAAAATTCGTTCTTCGGTAGAGATCAATCCGGTGCAAAATTAACACTTCAACTTGCGTGTCTGCCACGACGGAAGCCTGCGCAACGTTTCCGACCGCCTTGACTTCTCCCGTGCTAGCATCTTCCGCCCCCAGCACATTGTCCTCGCCGATCAGGTCTCCAGGCATAAGGTGGCAGAGATCGATTGGTTCTTTTCTCCTCCACGCTTTGTTCTTCTTTCCGGACTGAAGAAGGCTCTTGCGCCGGATAGACTGCGAGACCATGGCATGGTCCATCTGGATATTCTCAATGGCGTAAGCCTCGCTGCTGTCGGGATGGTGCGCGTCGTGCCGGTTCGAATTCCAGTTGTTTTTTGATTTCGATAATTTCAAATGCTCTTGCACACTCTCCGCTCTCCGAAACTCCCAAGTCGTGTCGGTGTCATGCGAGACAGAGTATTTGTTTTCTTGGCTCCGCCTCGACGCCGACATGGACGCGTTTGCCTGGGAACGGCGACGCTGTTCCCGCCGCCGTTTCACTTTCTCGGCGTACGGCGATGTGCTGCTCTCTATCCCCGCCCCATGCGACACCACGGCGTGGTGATTCCGGATCGGGAGGTGCTTGACAACGCGGCACTTCCCTTTTTTAATGATCCGGAGGTTGTGGTACTCCTCGCCTTCGGCAAGCAACACGGAATCGCAATTGTGCTGTTCGATTTCAACGATGCCAGCGAGCGATCTTAGGTCGTCGTCGCTCAGCGCTTTTAACATGTCCACCTTCCTTAGGAAACGCCAGATTTCTTCGATCTGTTCGGCTTGGAGCTCCTTGATCTCCTTCTCAAAGCTGCCCCGGTCCAGCGACAGAAGCACGGTTTTGCCGTGAGACACACAGGTGGCCCTTCGTGGCGCATTGTTCGTAAGGGCCAACTCTCCAAACGAGGTGCCCGTGTGCAGTGTTGTGATGTATTGCAGCCGTTTTTCTTTGTCGGGCGTCATCCGCATGATGTGGTAACCCGACCCAGCCTCCTTAGCCCGCCAGCGCGTTTCCCACGTTACGACGTTACCACTTTCCTGGTCCACCTTTGCCGTCACTTCATCATCGGCCACCTTCCCTGCCGAGTGGAGGGATATTTTCCCGAGCATGATAGTGTAAAAGAGTTGGCCCTCTTCCCCCTCTTCGAACAGCACCTCCCCATCTTCGAGATTCACACAAGACATTTTACGGCACAGGCGCCGGTGACTGTCTTTGGACAAGTTCCGAAAGCATGCCACGTTGGAGGTGAGATCGACCAGGCGCTTGACGTCGGTCTCGTCCCGCGATTCCCCCGGCTTCTTCAAACTCGCCAGGGCATTTTGAAAATACTCCGACAAATGGGAGAGAGCGCCTTCCCGTTTTATTTGGTCGATCCCCAAAGAGAGTTTCTCATGTTCCGCATGCTCTTTCTGCAGATCGTACACCGGCCCTGTTGAATAGTATTCCATTCCACCGCTCACCTTATGCTTCAAGCAGCCATGAATTTTCTCCAGCCCGTGTTCCTCTTTCAGCGCCTCTAGCTCCGCATAGTCATGGGATGCCTCCGCAAACTTACTATCAAAACGGTAGGACATCGCCCGTGTGTACAAAATGTTGGCGTGAAGGTTTGCGTTCTGCTCTATAAAATCACGGCGTTCTCTCAGCTCCCTATGACTGAAACGTTTCGTGTTGGGTACGCGCTTGAAACACTTCAGGGCGGCCGTCAACGCCGTTATAGACTCCCCGTGCCGATGAAGCTTTTGAAGCGCTAGCCCGAGGTTGTAGCTCGCAAACGGGCTTTCCGGGTTGATTTCGGCCGCGTGCTTGAAGTCTTGTGCCGCCCGTTCGACCCTTCCAACTCGGGAAAGGCAATAGCCCCGGTTCAAAAGGCACCGAACGTCATGTTCCTGGTACGCCAGCCCACTAGTGTAATGCTTTATAGCGTTCAGGTAATCACCACGAAGCCGGAGCTGGTAGGCACGCAAAAAGTGCCACTGGCCGTTCTTTATCCCGCCGCTTGCCCCACTCCCCACGACGGGGCGAACCTCGACGTCGTGCTGGTGAAAGGAAAGGTTCCCTTCCAAGTGTTTTGTTGTTTTCTCCTGGCTTGACGCTTCTTGTAGCGCAAATGTTGCCAGCTGAGTCGGTTTATCGGTCGAACGCGGCGCCATTTTCTTCGCCCGTTCAACAACTCGCCGTCGAAGGCGTGCACTTTTCACACGGCGGTTGTTGCGGTGCTGTCCTCGGCGCAACAAGGACGCGGTGGACGGCCGACGAGGCTGCCTGGTCGCCGACGCCCCACGTTTCGTCCATGAGAAAAATTTCTTTGTTGGATCCCTCGATAAAGGCGTGTGAAATAACTCGGGCGTGAACCTCCCACCCCATTTGCAGGATACATTCCTGACCGCCAGCGCCGCGGAGGAAGGCCGCGTTTTCAAGCTTTCGCTTGCGGTCGGCATGGTTCCTAACTTTTCCTACTACTATATTACAAATACAAATACTTTCCTACAGAATACTAGCGCTCATTCTAAATTGAAACGTTACAAACACAATTACTCGCCAGTCCAGTTCTTCCTTTGTTTTCAAATCTTTTCGTTTTCCTTTTCAATCAAACGTTTTGTATACACATACATATCGTCTCTATCTTTTCGTTTTCAGGTTTCTTATTGTATCTGTTTCGTTTGTTTGTTGTTCTCATTTCTCCATTTTTTCTTCTTCTTCTTCTCATCCCCCGCCCTACTTTTTTAACTATCAATATGATGTAGTATAAGAAATTGGAGTTCCTATTAATAATTAATACTATTTATATACATACACACAGCATAAAGAAACCGTTATCTCAGTTATTTTATTAAAATCAGAAGAAATAAAATAATAAAATAGAATAGTATTAATACCACCATAGCGTTACGGAATCTATACGCTATTGCTATATATAATTAATAAATAATTCAATTTGTTTTCATTGATTTTTTAGTAGTTAGTTAGTTAGTAATTTAAATTGCAAGAGTTCAAAAGTGATCTTCTTCTTCTATAGTTTGCTTCGGTGCAATTGTTGAGGAGATGAATTGTTTCCATAGAAAAAGTTTGCGGAAGCTTCGCTTTCTTTTGTTTCGATCGGGCGTTTTTCTTGGAACATGAATGCAGCCGCTATCCTTCGCCCTTTTCTGACGGATGAGACACCGTGGAGTACGTCCCCACCGTTGAAGAGGTACAGCATTCCTCTTGTCGGCTCACGGAAAACGGATGGTACGCAGCTTCCAATCGGCTGCCCAGGTTGGAACGGGTCGTACCGTTTCAAAATATTCTCGACTGCACCCACCCCACTCCGATGCACAGTCGGGAACACTACGCGCTCTCCACCTTCTAGGCAATCTTGAATCCCTATGACACCAGTCACGCCTTTTGGCTGGGCGCTCTTTGAACCTTTTGAGCGGGAGGAATCGATGGAGTCGAAATGGAACCCAAGCGCAGTTTGCGATTCCTTTCTAGGCTGCATAATGTTTACCGCAATCCCCAAGTCGGACAAATAAGGGTACAAATTATCGCAGCCCATGACGTGCGCGAGAAAGGAGCGGAGATGGGGAGAGTGGTAAATCCATTGAACAACATCGTCCTCTTGCATGTGGCGGCTTGCAACCGCTGTCATGTTCACTTCTGTCAAAAGATCTTTTCGGCGGTCCCCCTTTTTGAAAGCCAACACCTCCCCCGGGGGGTACGCCGGGCGGCACGATCCATACCGATGGTTCCCATCGGGTTCTTTTCTGCCAGCATATTTAGAGAGCCCCGGTAGGCACGTTAAGTTCAGAAATGGAACGTCAACTTCTCCGTCTGTTTCGTACTTTTCTTTCCATTTTTTCATACTGTCCTTAGAGTCTAGCGCCTGGTAAAAATCAGAGCGAATGTAAGGCGCCATGCGCTCTCTATAAAAATGCAAATACGCCGCCCAGCCTGGAGACGCTCGATCAAACGCATCCACCACCTTCTCCCGCTCTAACCAAGTCTTTAGATCCAGAAATGACCGCCACCCAGAAGCAGGTGTCTCATCAAATTCCCGCACAATGATCCTTACCTTTCCTTCGTCAGACATTCTTCTCCTCCTCTATGCGTGTCGTAATTCTGTAGTAGAAACCGAAGCAACGCACGCCAATCGAACGAACTCAAAGCAACCCAAAGGAATCCGAAGCAAAGCAAAGGGGGGAAAGAATTTAAGAAAAAAAAAAGGATTCATAAAATCCACCAACAAGTTCAATATAAAGAAAGAACCAACAAGGTACTTAGTCTCTTCTTCTCGAATTCGGAAGTGTATTAGTACCATGTGCGCGTTGTACTTCAACTACTTTTTCTTTCTTCTTTCTTTCTTCATTCACATTCTTCTTCTCTCTCTCATGATGATGTGTTTTCGGATTTTTTGTACTACCGCCGCTGCTATTCTCTGTTTTATACCACGATGGTATTATAGTATTATTATTGGCATTATTATTATTCCTCCCTTGGGACTACTGGACTAATAATAATAACTAGCCCTCCGGTGACATTTTTTATTTAAAAAACAAAAAAACAAAAAAGATCAGTTATTATTTTTATTTATATTTTTTATTAATATGAGTAAGTGAGCTTGAGATGCTTCTATATATTATATATAAACAATTATTATCTGTACTTCTTCTTGTGTTGACCCGTCTCTCTCTCTGTTGATTGATGAGAAAATGAAAGAATGGTTTTAACAAACGAGCAATGGAGAACGAACGAAATGGTTGGGGAAAGTTGTTTGCTTGTTTTGGAAGACCGATCGCTTTAATTTGTACGTTTATCATTCGTTCGTTGAGTACCTGCTGCGTGGCAAGGTTGGATAAGGATGCCCCCGAAGAAAAAAAAGAAGAAGGGCGGGAAGAAGTCGGCGGATGTGGACGATGGGGACGCGTTAGAAAATTTGGTGGCCAACTACAAGCAGGCGTGCAAGCTCATAGGGACCGAGGAAATGCGACCTTTTATCAGCCATTTGCTGGGTGAAAACGACGACGAGGAAGACGAAAACAGCGTGGACTCTTCAGTGCATTTGCTGGTGCAGGACATGCCCCTTCGACCGTCACATACCCGCGCATTGGCGTGGGCGATCATGGGGAACGGGCAAGGCATGAACCAGAAAAGTTACAAGCGGTACGATTCCATAGCGTTCGTTCGAACGGAAGCGGGCAATGCGGGGGCTACGTCATTCGCAGAGTTGATGAGGCTCGGGAAACCCCTCGGGGTCGAGCCCAAGTCGATTTCCTTCATCCATTGTAACCTTACTGCGCAAGGCTGCAGCATGTTGGGCAAAGCCCTGGAAAATGGGGCCAACGATAGCCTCGTAAGCTTGACCCTTGATTACAATCAGTTCAGGAACGAAGGATTGTCCGGTTTAATCTATGGGCTCCGGTCGAACCAGTGCATTGAGTACCTAAGCCTACGATTCTGTAAGCTCGAGGGCGCCATGTTTGGCGCAACAATATGCGACTTACTGAGCAACGAAAAAACAAAACTGAACACTTTAAACTTGGAAGGAAACGGGCTGAAGGCCAAGGGCTTGAGTGTGCTGTCGCGAAGCCTTCGAAAGAATAAAACCCTTACGTCGCTGGACTTGTCGGACAATGGGATTGACATCGACTACGAATCTGCCGCCTTTCTGGCATTCTCGCACGGCCTGGAGTCCTTGGCAAATGCAATAGAACGAAATCAAACCTTGCGTTCGTTAAATTTTCGGTTCAACACGCTGGGAAAAGAAGGCGTGAAAATTTTGATCCCAGTACTGTCGAAAGCGCACGCGGACTCAAGGCTGAACAAGACGCTCAAGAAGTGCTTTGTCAGCTCTATATTAGATAAAGATGACTTTGCCATGTTGAATAGAAATGAACCTTTAAAGAAGGGGGGAGGGAAGAAGAAGGGGAAGAAGAAGAAGTAATTTTTATCAACACAGAACGCACGGCACACATTAAAAACAAATTATAAAACAAGAAAATTGGCTGTTATTTAAGTAAACAAATTATATAGTATGCTTTTAAGACTCTTCTCATTTTTTATTAAAATATTATAGTAGCATATCATGCACGATTTCAGTTCCAAAACCCTAAACCTAGCTTGAAGTTTTGATTTGATTTTTTAATCCCTGAGGAATTATTTTATAATTCCAAGATCGATATGAACAATTTTACTATATATAAAATACCCTTGAGAGTCTTAAAACATACTATATAATTAGTTTTTTTTTTATATAAAATACCCAAAAGAGTGATTAATATTTCTTTTCTTGCTCACATTTTAAATATAATCCACATCTTACTTTCTTTTGAAACCGGTGTTCTTGCGCCTTGTATTGGTTCATTAATTTACCACAAATACTTCAGACTTTTGCGTGAGATGTTTTACCACCTCACCTCGACCCGGCAAACCGTTGTCGCACCCTTCTGCCCTTCGGTGATCTACCGGGCCCCACTTTTCGTTTTTCGATTCCCCCCCGTGCGATTACCGCTTCCACTTCCTCGTCCCCTTCTTCATCATCCCCCGAGCCGTTGGAACTGCTTTCCGAATCTTCCCCACTTTCATCGCTCTCCGATTCACTGTCACTCTCTTCGCTCTCCTCCGTTTCCTCCGCTTCCTCCGCGAGTTTACGGCTCTCTTCCACCTCTTTGTCCACATTGACGCCACGGAGAACTTCAGGGACTTCGCCCAGCTTGTAACGCTTTTCAAAGTCGTACAAAAACTTCATGTAGATCTTTTTAAGTCTGTACGAAGAACTAGTTTCTGTTGTCGAGTAATTGGGCAGTGCTTTGAAAATGGTGGACCATGTGCCCTCATTTGCGACTACGCGATCGCACCCGCCGCAAGATACTACGAGTACGAAAAAATTATACAGGTCCAGCTCTTCTCCAGCAAGAATCGGTAGTTTTGACATGACGTCTGCATTCCCTTCGACGTCATGGAACTGGGATAGCGCCTTGTAAAACACACGTTTGCTTGCCAAATAATTAGCGCTGCCGATGCCGCTGCTCGCAATAATCACCTTACTTGGCACGATGTTATGCCGCCGCGGGGATGATGTTTTCTTTCGGTGGTGGCTGGAGAGAAACTTAGCGCGGGCCGAGCCCCCATGGGAGAGGCTGCGAACCCCCGATGTGGACACGACAGTGTCGTGTTCAGCGGTTTTGTCGTACGCCAACTGTGTGTGGTACTTACACAGTGCATTCACAGACGACACGCCGTTTTTGAACAAAGGAAAGATTATGTTGGTGTTGGACTTCAAGCAGATCGAGTGGAACTTTGCTTCGCACCCAACTACGGCGCAATTTGTTAAAATTCCTGACGGGGACTTGCAAACTTCGCAGGCGAATGGCTGCTGCTTTACGCCTTTCTCATTGCCGTTCTCTCCATCGCTCTTGATTCGGCAAAAACGGTTGGCCTCTATGTACTTTGCCAGTTTTCCCATTTTCCCATCGCGGTTCCTACTTCCGACAATGTCGACTGTGGAGTGGTCCAAAAACACAGTCTCATGAAGAAACAGCGCGCAAGACGCGTGCACCCAACCATTATCCTCGGTACTCCGCTTAAACAATTGACCGTTGACGTTCTTTTTACCACATAATGCGCAAACTAGGTCTGCGGGCTTCATACCAGCCGAGCAAGGTTGGCATTCCCAAGACCCCGAGAGAACATCCTTGCCCGACACTCCAGAACAGGCCTGGTGGCTAGTTTCCCCGCACTTGATGCATCGAACTGTCCCTGATTTCCCCGTGTACATCAGGCAAACCGCGCACGCGTGCTTTCGCTCTCCGGCAGTCAAACCTGTGCTTTCTACCTTCCCCATAACGCCGTCACTTTTACTGCCTGTTAATCTGGAAGGGTCGGGCTGAAGTGCGATGTGTTTCTGCACAGCCTTTCGTATGGTGTTTTCGGCTTTTCTCATCTTCTGCTGCAGTTTTTCACGTTTAATGGCCTGTTCCTTCAGTCGTTTCTGGCGGAGAACATGGTGTTCTTGCGACAGTTTCGGCAGCGCGCTCAGGTTGATCCCGTACTTTTGCTTCCCAAACTGCAGATTAACAAACACGTTGTGTTCCCCGTTTGCAGCGACTTCCATGTACACAGTACCATTCGGAACGTTTTTCATTTTTGCATCTTCGAACTGGTACGTAACAGGCTGGCTGTTTCCCGGCAGATCAAAGCTGATTTTAAAGTGTTCCATGGTGTGAACGAACAGGTCTTTCGTGAACACAAAATACTCTTCTGTTAGTTTTGTACAAGTGTTGTGTTTGTTCGAGGTAAATGTGTGTTTCTTCTTCATTAATTCGTAAGCAAATGAAGATTTCTGTTTTTGTTTTCCTCTTTTTTGTTTTAGTTTTGTTTACTCTGTGATCTGATTGATTAATTGATTGGATTGCTATTATTCTTCTTTTTTTTTTCTTCTTCTTCTTCTTCTTCTTCTCAAATTAAAACAATGGTGTATGGTTGTTAAATTAAAAACGCTGCACTGCTGGCCCTTCAAAAAATATTATCAACAATCTATCATCATTTTCAATGGTATTCTTATATTATAATAATTACTTACTATATCCTACGACGCAGTCTTTAGCTCTTAGCTGCACGAGGATATAGTGTACAATAAGTATTTCTTCACTTCTTCTTCTTATTTTCTTCGTCGTTTTGACTATCATCCTCAGCAGAAGTATTCGGGGTGGGCAAGACTTGTTCCTGCTTTTCATTGGATTCTGACGGGACTGAGACGTTTTCCTGCTTTTCATTTGATTCTGACGGGACTGAGACGTGTTCCTGCTTTTCATTTGATTCGGACGGGACTGAGACGTGTTCCTGCTTTTCATTTGATTCTGACGGGATGGAGACTTGTTCCTGCTTTTCATTGGATTCGGACGGGACTGAGACGTGTTCCTGCTTTTCATTGGATTCGGACGGGACTGGGACTTGTTCCTGCTTTTCGTTGGATTCGGACGAGATAGAGACTTGTTCCTGCTTTTCATTTGATTGGAACGGGATGGAGACTTGCTCCGGCTTTTGTTCCTGCTTTTCATCTTCTTTTGGTAAATCTATATCTTTCATGCTTTCGTCAATTTCCTCGTGTTCTTCATTTAATTCCTCGAAGCTCACAGCTTGCAAGACGTGATCTGCATGTATGGCCACGCGGACTTTTGCCTGTTTGTTGGATCTTGCCAATCTACTTTTCTGCACACGTTGCATAACCTTCTCTTCCTTTTCTTCGTCGCTTTCTACAACCTCAACATCTTCTTGCTGGGCATCGTCTTCACTATCATGAGGCTGGGCATTTTCTATGTCCCCGTGTTTTTCAAAGCCTTCGATTGAGCTGCCCCCTTCGTCCTCAGACGATGACCCGATCACCATCAGGTCCGGATGATTGTGCTCATAGAGTTCGTCATCGTCGCGATGGGACTGCATGCTCCACCTGGATCTACCGGTCGCAGACCCTTCGAAAGAGAACTCAGACTCGTCGTCCCCCGCGTTTGAATCCTCCTCGCTACTCTCCAGTTGCATATGCGCGTTTCGCTGCCCAGCCCACTCGTTCACGGTTGCTCTTCGTTTCGCGTGAGATTTTGAGCTACGCCTTGAGCGCGCACGTGACCTTGCTATAGCTGTAAAATTTATCGATATGCTATCGTCCACGTCTTTTCCCCAGATATAGTTGTCCAAAGAATCGTCGGAATAATTGCCGCCATCCTCTTCAGGGGAGGCACTCCCGTTCAGACTGTCGCTGTCGGAGCTGCCGGAGCTTGACGTCAACGATCCGCCAGAGTCCTCGCTCTGAATCGACGCAGCGTCCAAGTCAACTAAAATTTCTGGCTCTGGGGGGACTCCTCCACTGGCAAGTAGGACGCCCGTCTCAAACTGATCGTACTTGACTTGTCCCCTGGATGGCACCTCCATCGCTTTTAAAGTTTTGCGGAGCTCTACGGGTCTGATAAAGCGTACGATATCTGGCCGTTTCTCCATCATTCGTTTCAGTTCCCTCACCTCCAGGGTGCCGTTTTTGTTTGTGTCAAGGCTGATAAACATCGACTTCAACAGTGTCACAATCTGGAGCGCTTTCGCAGCCCAAGGCTTGTTCTTGATAGTCGCCAAGTGAAGGCAGTATGTCTTGAAATCATGGAAAGCGATCGTTCCGTCCAGCGGCAGCCCAAGCTTGCCCAGGCTTTCGTCGATCTCATTCGCCCT
>JACKZZ010002112.1_pt1 | contig 12831 bp, 8 predicted proteins | sample 8027871 | NCBI WGS metagenome assembly JACKZZ01 (sample SAMN15724774, study PRJNA655200) | protist metagenome | isolation source: fluorescence activated cell sorting (FACS) single amplified genomes of... | place: USA: West Boothbay Harbor, Gulf of Maine | collected 2000-07-19
AAAACAGAAAACATCTGATGGAATTTAGACGTAATTTTAACAACGAAGCAAAATGTAGTTCTATTTTAACGACAATATGATTATTTGATAGATAAACATAATAGATCACTTAATGCTGTGTTTATGTGTTCATGCTCTCGATCAACCTCTCTCTATGTATTTGTTGTATTTATAAGGAAGCTCGTGAAATTCTGTTGAACAAGGCTCTTTTTTCGTTACTGTGCATGCATATTTTTTGTACGGAGGAAATAGTGCATAATGAATGAATACCTGGGAGGGCTCTTGAATGGTCGCGGATGTCATCTTAGGCATGTTAATCATCTTATATATCTTGGACGGAAACATGGGCAGGCCCAACGGGATGCACCTGAATTGTGGCCACAGCGTTGAAAGAAGAAGGGCGCGGGAATAGCATAATGGACACTGTACTCTATTTTACGAAAGGGTATACACCGCACGACTTCAATTTTATTTCCACGATAGTGTCGTATTACAAAGTAGCATATCTAACACTTGAAGACTTCGATATTGAAGAGCGACCGTTTCCAGAAGGTGTTCATCGCATTTCGTGGCCTTGCGGGGGTAAATTTATTGATCCTGAAGAAAATATTGGATCAAAGTTTGGAGAAGTTATTGCCAAAGTAAAACCTATTGTAGTACATGCGGGCCCGATTCTAACGTGTACATATGTGGCAGCGCTTTCAAGTGGAAGCATCCCTATCGTTGCCGTGAGCTGGGGGTACGATATTATGAAAGATTACAATGCAAACCTAACAAATCGCATGGTGGGCCGGTGGACATTGGAGAGATGCCATGCGGTAATCTGTGATTGCCAACCCGTTGAAGACGTTATTGCTCGGCTTACAAGAGCGAAAATCTTCCGCTTCCCCTGGGGCATAAATTTAAGTCTTTTTACTGGACGTGAGGCTGGCAAAGATAAGAAGCTACTTCCGACTTCTGAATACCTAAATTTTGATGAGGAAATCGAAAATCCGTTTATTATTTTGTCCTTACGGAACCATTATCCTGTATACAATTTGGAAACACTAATTAAAGCATTTTTAGCTGCAGCAATAGACATTCCAAACATTTGTCTAATCGTTGGAGGGGATGGAGCCCTTCGGGGTGAGTTGGAAGACTTGGTAAACAATAGCTCCATTTCTTGTGGGCGCAAACGTATAAAATTTACTGGCTGCTTGAAGCGCAACGAAGTAAAGCAAGCAATGCTGTGTTCAGATCTATATGTAAGCACATCTTTGACAGATGGTTCTTCTGTTACACTTCTGGAGGCAATGGCATGTAATATGCCTGTTCTAGTGTCAGACATACCTGGTAACAGAGAATGGGTACAGAGCGGAGTCAATGGCTTCTTATTTCCTGCCAAAGATACCGACGCCTTGAAAGAAAACATCTTCCAACTTTCGTCCTTAAAGGAGGAAGAATTAGTTCGACTTGGTTCAGCAGGTAGGCGGAAAGTTGAGGAGAAGGGAAACTGGGAAACCAACCGAAGCAAAATAATAATGTCGTACCAGCATGTTTTGGCTTTGAAAGGGTCATATTAAAGCGATTGTTGTGCCCGTTCTTTTTATGAACGGTACCTTTAATGACATTCTGGATTTTACAGAAGCTTTAGAAGAATTGGCCAGCCTTACCCAAATCGCCAGATATTCACCTGTCCACAACCACTCCACAGGGCTGTCAAATGAAGGCTGTATGTATGCGTTTGCCTACCGAACCAAAAGGTCTTCCAACCTTCTCTTCGACGCACGCGAGATTATGAGCGGGCAATCCTCATCGAGAACCCTACAAACGCTCCCTTCAAGAGTACTTTATTGGATATAAATCACATGGCTTCCATTTATACCCACATAACCATAGTGTCCTTGCAGTTGATCCCCGATCATTAGCTGACTTTCTATCCCAATACGGATTTTTCTTCTTTCATTTAGAAATAAGTGGGTTGAAGGCATCTTTATGTGCAAGATTGTTATCTCAACTTTATGTGTACGATTCTTCTTTCTTCGTCTTCCACGTTTCGGCATGTTTTACTATTATTTGTTTTTAATTCTAAATGTATGTTTTGATGAGGTTTTGGTGGTTTTACTATATAATATATATATGGGTTGCATGGTGTGGTTTTTCTTTCGTTTAGAGTGATATCTGAGTGAGTGTAGTGCAGCGGAATCCTGAAAAACATCCCAAAAAAAGCTCTTTTGGTGGGGCAGTAGTCTGCGTCGTCAGACTCTTTCTCGTAGTGGGGCAGGGATTTCTCTGGACACCAGAGGCATTTCCTGGTCCAAATCTATGTTTTCCCAGGAAAGCTATAAATACTACTGCATAGCATCAAATTGGTGTTTTAATTAAGGTTATGCCACAGCATGCCTTGCTTTTGTAATCGCCTACGTAAATATTGTAATGCTATTCGAAACAATTTGTGCAAAATGGCATGTTACAATCGATTTTTACGAAAATATCCCTGCCTATTGCATGCTATTTGGATTTTGATTACTTGTAATACTATTTCATGCTAAAATATATGGGATCCAAATATATGGGATCCCCATAGTGCAGTCGTCTAAGATGCTCAAAGATGCTTTGGTATTTTTTAGCAGGTGGTAGCAGCAAAAAAAAGAAGGAAGAAAAGATGAGATTTAGATTCAGCCACAGTTGTTCGATTATAATAATAATTCTCATTGGATCACGTAACATTTTCATAGGATTTTCGGAAATATGGTGATTTTGTGGTTTTTAGCACAATTTCCCCTTGGTATGTACCTGTAATATTTTACGTAACATTTGAGGGCAGATTTGGTGAATTTTAGAATATTCATGTTTATACTGCAAGAGTGCGTGGCAAATGTTACGTGATCCCAGATAATGGAGAATTATTAAATGTCTTAACTTCACACAGCACTAAATATGGACCTAATGATACTCCACACTAGCCATTACCAGACCTCAAATCAAGCCTTGATAGGAAATTGACCATATTCCTATGCTCTTCGTAAAATATAAGTACACATCACGTAACATTATTTATTGTGTTTACAACGGTGAAAATTCCAGGAAAGCAATGATGTGAAAGTGTAAGTTTGTTTCATAGAGTATTATTGTACGGATTCGAAAATATATAAGTACACACAATTTAGCGTAATAGGATTTATTCTGGGATTACGTAACATTTCTGGCAGAAATGTTACGTAATTATGTCATGATGACAAGTACAGAGAGACTAGTACATTCGATAGGATGTGAATGAAACAGTCAGACGACAACGACATGACACGGACGGAAAACATGAAGATGACAACACTTCGATGACAGCACTTCAGTAACTATGAATGCCCAGCAACTTTTAATCATAATTGTTACATTAGCAACTACTGTCATTTCGGATGTCTGTTCCACAAAAAAACAAAACTGTGTCCGTTGGAAGAAAAAGAAAGACGGCACAGAAATTATCAGCAGCACAAATTGCAGATGGAAAGCATATTTCCGCAAGGCTTAACGGTATGGATGTGGGCGAAATCACTCGATCATCCTACTCAAGGAAAATCGAGCACTTCAAATCATGGTGCGAAAATAATTGTGCAGCTGCACTTCTTGGGGACAAGGAGCATGTCAAAAAGCTCCAAGAAGAAGCACGCAGAAATGGAGAACATGAAGATTATATCGTGGTATATAATTTTAACACTGTTTTTCTTGAAGAGACGTACTACGCTTGTATCCATAATTACTTAACCACTTATCTCAATCCTGCAACTGGAATGTTATTTGGCTGGGCGACATACAATTGGAGCAATTACAGCTCCTGTCTACCCCAAGTCAAGCCAACCGTAATGCTTATAAAGCATTTCACGAGCTTTACCGTAAGTTCCCAAGCAGACCAGGACATCCCTTAACATCCAAGGAAGCAGGGAGAATGTCTTGCAGGACAATGTCTGCCCGCATAAATGCCATCGTCGTCGCGACGAGACATCTTGGACGCAAAAGACAAAGACCGGGAAAGCAGGACTTACCCATTACTCCAGCCCGAAGAAGGAGCTCAAGATTTGAAAAATTTAGTGAAACATTTGGGAGCGTTAATGTGTAGAGATGGATGGACTGGGGACTAACGGGATAAATCACTAACATGGATACACAATGATAATCATAGCTCATTTAAATATTTCCTAAATACATCAACATACCATTGATACAAATCACGAAACAAAAATGTTACGTAATCCCGTCTGTATAATAATAACCATCCACTGATTATTATATAATTAGTGGCGTTATAGTGATGAAAGGTGTCTGCACACATTGCACATCTGTAAGCGATTCCTTTCAATCAATTCCGGATGAAATATAAATTCATTTATTAAAATTCGAACGATTCAACTAACAAGCAATTTTCATTTGAAATCATGTTCAAAAAATTAAGCAAATACACCGTTAAAAAAACTGAAAGTGTTGATGACAAAGTAGTTGCTGTAGCAGATTCAAGTAACGTCGATGACAAAGTTGCTGATTCAAGTAGCATCAGCACTGAAAGTCAATTTTTATGCAACGAATATATGGAACAACCAAAACTTATCATAAGTATTACGCCAAAACCAAAAAAAGACAAATTTACAAAGGCGAGGGAAGCGGTAAAAAAACTAAAATGGCCAACAGATGTTTTTGTTGCAATATGGTGCGTGAAACAAATATACCCAAATCCAGAAGAGATTGATTGGATAAATGCCCTTATGACTTGGATACCATACAACTCACGGATATGCAAACGACATGCAGAAATGACGAATCTTCTTTCTGCTAATACGGAATTCAATCCAAGTCATTTCTGCTATTCCAGCGAAAATAAGGAAGCGAAACATTTTGATTCTTTTTGGGATCACGGAAAAGATAATAACAGAATGCTCACATCTTTGGATTACAAAAGCCCGCTCTTCAAGGATCCTAAAAAATACCCAAAATTGTACGCGAACGATCCAACAACATACAAAGAAGATGATTGGAATACTTCTATCTTGCGTGGTGCGGACAGATTGAGTTCTGTGTACAATAATATGATAAGAAAGGATGGACAGCCTTCCTCAAAAGTTGAAGTTGGCGACATGTATATTTATGGATTCCTTGCGGTTGCAGCCTACCAAGTGGCACCTTTCGAATATCTTAAAAATGTTTATCATTACAAGGAAAAATTACATAACGAAGATGAGAAAAAAAAAGGGAAGAAATTTGAACCTGGTTTGGTAACGCAATTAGCAATGCAAAAGCGTTGTTTTTACAACCTTAAAGAATTCAAAGCGTTCGATGAATCAAATGAATCCTTTAAAGGAGTATTTGGAGGAAGAAAAGTGACATTAAAAAGTGGTCTTTCTGAGATAAAAAAATATTGGCAAAAATATGTTCTCGAAACTTCGGAAGGAAAAACACCAGTCGACAACGAGATCCAAAAAAGAAGTCAGGCCGGTGATAGCAAGGGTTGCGATACAAGCATGAAAGTGGACATTCCACGATACATGATAGGGTACAATGATACTCGACGGGAAATCTTTATAATTGTAAAAGGAACCAGCACAATGGGAGATGCGTTGACAGATGCTGTGTGTTACAGTTTTTTATCTGCCTGTGGTAAAGGTGAATGTCATGGACAAATGCAAATAGCAGCAATTTTGATGGCGTGTACTATTTATGGTAGATTGAAGCGAGAAATGGCATCTGGAAAGTACGATCGTATTGCATGCATTGGTCATTCATTAGGTGCTGGAACTGCGTCTTTATTAGGAATATTATTGAATACCTCTAAAGAAGAGGGCGGTGGTGGATTTGAAAACCAAGTAAAGGTTTTTGGATATGGCACTCCGCCGGTAATCGGAGATGTCGACGAGAATTGTGCGTTTGTTTCCAAAACGAATGAATACATTCTTGCTGTTGTAAATCAGCATGATTTAGTGTCTCGCATAGCACAGCAACACATGAATGCATATCTTTGGGGCTCTAACAACGCCGATTTGATGAGTGAAATAACAGGAAAACACAACAAAGAAAAAAAAGACAAGAAAAAAAGCGTTCTAGGAACAATTTCAAATGGTGTTAATGCAGGTATAAAAACAGGACAAAGAGCTCTTGTAAAGGTTGCTAGTGATATAATGGAGTCTATATTAAGAGCAGCATCTGGCAATAAAAAGTACAGGTTTACGAATTTATGGATTCCTGGAAGAGTGCAGCATATATCATATCTCTACAAGGGTCAAGTTGAGTTTGCCAAGGACAAAATAAATCCTTTGAAATGGACCAAAAGAAAACAGTTGGATTCTGAATTTTATGTGGATGAAACGAAATTATTAGGGAACGATGGTTGCAAAATCGAAGTGGAAACCAAACAAAAGTTAATGTTACACGAGATCCCCCGTAATCATCCCCGAACTTGCCGTTTTATTTTAGATGGTAGGATGGGATTAGATCATTTAATGGTAAACTACCTCCGGCATCTTGCTGAAATTTATGAAGAAATTCCTGGGAAAGACCATCTTGAACCGCAAGAATCACAGAATTCAACGAATAAAAGCGTTTATGTAGTCCAAACTACCTAACTTTCAATGTTTTTGAGAGAATGTTTTCTTTTTTTTTATAAAAATATATATCTCTAGAGAATTTGATATTGAATATTATTCCCCTGAGATTGAGTATTGAGCATCATATTATTTACCACGGGAAGTAAAATTATTATAACTTACTCGTAGGATTTTAAACATCATTAAATATGATAGTAAAATTTACGCATAGATATCATAGCAATATATTACACCATTTTTTTTTTGGATCATTTTTTCATGAGCCTCTTGAATTTCTGTGTTTGTTACACTTGATCATATGTAATATACGTGGCAGCACCTTTCATCTCTTCGTTACTTTTAAATTCAAATTCATTTTCGACGAATCCGATAATTTGCTCAAAATGGTCACTCCAGAATTTTTTTGTAAAAAACTTATTTGTATTCTCGTAATTCTTTTCTGCCTGTAATGTCTCAACGTACTTGTTTAAACTGATTTTCATTCTCGGTGTAAATCCATCAAAGTTAACAATTTTCAGCGGATTCTTTTCCTCAAGATTTGATATATAATCAGCAATAAAATTCTCCCATGTAACGTAGTCATATTTCTGCAACACGCCAAACGCATTAATTACTCTTTGATCATTAACGAGATGCATTTCCTTAATATCCTCGTGATTGAGTGAAATATTTCTTTTTGCAAAGGCAAAACGTTTCTCATTTTCTTGTTCTTCAAAATTTGATGTTTGAAACAAGTCTAAAAGAAATGGATTTTCTGCATCAGGGCAAGTTATCAACAAGATCCCATCTTTTAACGAGGTACCCAAAGTAAACTAAAATTTTCTTTCTTTCACGATTCCAACCTTTCAATTTTGCATTGTAATGTTGATACACCTTCTCCCCAACTGTACCTTGTCTTGCCCTGGCAGCAGAATGAATTAACCATGACAGGAACAGAGAGCAAACCATATAAAAATAGCCCCAAGTTAAGTACGCACCATACGCAGAATCAAATCCACTTGGAAATTTTTCTCTATTCCCCCCAGTACATGTGCCATTTCTGTCATATCTACAGGCTTTTTCAACATATAAATCGGGGAATTTGATAATACCGAATCGATTCATAGCTAGAAAAGAGGACACCATACCACATAGCGACGATAGAAATATGAAAATGATAATAATCTTATGGTATTTCCACCATTCCTTTCGAATTTTTCCAGGAGTGTTTTCGTCATTATAATTGTTCATTCCACTAAAAAAAAAGAAAAAAATAATTAAACTCACAGCAGTACCCAACATATAAATCGCACAAGTGCTATAAGCTGAAAGTTCATACATGATTGTATCATTTCCCCCCCACCTCGTTTGTAAGTATGGGTCGGAAGCAAATCGTTTTCTCGCAGCATCAAGTTCTTCAAAGTCAACAGACATCGGTATTGCAGCAACCGCACTAAGAAAAAGGGCTGTTAAAAGTCCAACCATTTCAAGAAACCCCATTATATATTCGTTTGTAACGTAATCTTCATCAATAAACTCATCATAAAAGACATTTATCAACGGCATCCTGTACCACATGGATTCTTTCAAATCATCTCGTTTCAGAGAATAGAAATTGTAAAAATCATCTTGTTTTCTTGAATTAATAAAGCGTATTGGAATATTTAGTACCTCATCATTCTCTGTATACAGTCGGTTAATTCTTTCTGAAATTCCATTATTTAAGCTTGCTTTTTTTTCATCTTTTGTGTCAATGCTGGCATGCACCGTGTACCTCTCTGACATTATAAATAATAATATACACCTTCTCGTTTTCTAATTTTTAAAAAAATGAATATCAAAGTTAATTTTTCTATGAAACAAATATGCCTTTAAAAAATTAGTTCTTCAAATCCAGGTTAAGTTGTCATATAAACTTTAAAATCGTTCGTTTGAATACAATAATAGTTGTTTAAAAGCAGAATATCGCACATAAGATAAAGATACGATGTAAACCAGTATAATAAAGGATGATCAATTTTGCAAAAAAAAATGCTGCTGGCCCGAAGGCTGTCCAGGCTGTGGCTGATTATGATGTACCTGTTGCTACTTTGATACGATAATAAGTATAGAGAAAACCACACATTCTGTGTACTTTTTTTTTATTTTCTATCTTTTTCCCATATTAAGGTTATGCCAGCATGCCTTGCTTCTTGCTTTTGTAATCGCAAATATTGTAATGCTATTCAATGTTATTTTGATCTAATGGGTCTCATTCGTCTCGTAGGACTGTTAAAAGAGCTGAAAAGAAAAACAAAGCAAAACTCTTCATCAATAGTGTGTACCTGGTAATCATCAATATATATATGCTACATGTAAAATATAAATACAGATAGATACATCAGAAAGAGGAGTCAAAACGGAGAAGATATATGTATATAAATTATATATATATATATAAACAACAAATTCTACAAAGATGAAAGGAATCGATAAAAATTCATTTCAACCAATTGCAAATAGAACAAGGTCAAGATGTCGTGATGTGTCTCAATCATTTGATTTATCAGAAACCATTACAGAAAAATATGAAGATATGACTGAAAAAATTGAAGAGTTTAAAAAAGATGTCTCACATGCCTCCTTCCTGGTGGCGCATGCATACGAGACGCATGAGTGGTCGCGCGTAAATACGGAACGCCATGGGACGGTCACTAAAGATAGGTTCTATTGTACTTATTTGTTCGTACTGCTGTGTCCATGTCGCGTGGAGTGTGCACGTGAAGTGGTCGCGGGTGCTCTACATCACCTGCTATGTTCATGTATTCACTTATAAGCCCAAGTCGAATCAAGGGAAATAGCACCTGTGAACATTCCGTGGGGAAATAGCACCTAGGAAGGAAATAGCACCATTAAGCAATCATTTGCCACATGCAATCGTTTATTCTACAATGGGAATAGCATGCAGAAGAATCTCAAGAAAAAAAGGGCTTATAACTGAATATTTTTATGGGCTTATAACTGAATACGCACTTCCTAGGCGTAGTCTAGGAAGTGCGGTCAAGAACTGTATTGATATTCTAAAAATGACAAAATCCGCAGTCAAATGTTAAGTACATTTTACATCTACATACCATTCGAAATTCCTTCACATAAATATATTATTACGTGAAGGAATAAGAATTCCCATGGGATAACGTAACATTTTCATAGGCATGTCGGAAGGTGATTTTGTGGTTTTTAGCACAATTTCCTCTAGGTATGTACCTGTAATGTTAAAGTACATTTGAGGGCAGATTTGGTGAATTTTAAAATAATCATATTTATTGCAAGAGTGCGTAACAAATGTCACGTGATCCCAGATTGTGAAGAATTATTAGATGCTTAATTTGACCCAGCATTAAATATGGACCAAATGATACTCACACTAGCCATTTACAGACCTCAAATCGAGTCTTGATAGGAAATTGACCCTATTACTATATATTTAGTAAAATAAAAGTACACATCACGTCACATGATTTATTGTTTTTTTACAACTATCAAAATTCCAGGAAAGCAATGATGTGAAAGTATAAGTTTGTTAGAATATTATTGTCATATTCAGGATTATGACAGGTACAGATGTACTAGAACATTCGATAGGCACTGCGAACTCTCTCCCCCATGATCGCAGCCAAAATACGTCACGTAACATGGAACCTCGTGAATTTTGTACACTTCCGGCCTTCGAAAGGAAAAGTCAATAATATCACCAAAACCGAAGTTAATGAATGGAGTATAATTGAGAAAATTACTAAACAATGTCATCTAACTAATTTTGATTTAAAAATGTCAGCCATGGAACATTCCATGAAGTTAGGCTTGACTCGAGCCGAACTAAAAACAAGCGTATCAATGCCTCCTGTCGTTATTTTTTCAGGGAGACGACACATGTACTTATCTCAATTACTAGAAAACTTACAGCGTGCATTTGTAGCCGAAAATATTGCTGTCAAACCGCCCTGCATATTCTCCGTTGACATACCTTTGCACCTTGTAAATAATCATTTTGATGCATTTTGCAAATCACTTCAAATTGCAAGCTCTACTGACTTTTGCCAAATGCACGCACGTATACGATTTCGAAAAACACACTTAAGGAACCATGGTCACATGAAAGAGGTGTGGATAAAAACTATGGAATATGTGTGGGACGACCTCCTTTCTAACTATGATGGAGATGTACTTTTCTTGGAAGACGACGTTGTTCCTTCTCCAGATTTTTATATGTTGACAAAAAAGCTTTCTCGTTTAAAGAGAAAGGCATATTCTAACTGTGTTCTTCACAACACATATATAAATGCCTCATCGCAGAAAAAAAGCGATCCTGTCCCCCAAGTGTTTTCGCTAGGAGGTTGGGGAGGCGAGAACACGATTTTAGCGCAGCCAACGACAGTTTTGCAGAAAACATCAGAGAATTTTCCTACCATGGGCTATGGGTTTGGAAGGTCTATGTGGAAATATATTCGTCAGCTTAGCGATAAATTTTTGAAGAACCGGCATAACGACTGGGCGATGGCAGTCGCAGAGTGTCTGTGGCAGTTCCCGAAAAATTTAAGTGTTAAGCAATGCGAACTGAGTGGATTTTTAAAAACATCGCAAATAGAAACGTATCAACCTTCACTCTCACGCGTATGGCATATCGGTCGAAATTCGACAGTCGGGAGTTCGCATTCTACTCATGTCCAAGCGCGCCCGCCGTGGTCGGATCAAAGACTTCTCGGAAAGGAGAATATAACGGTAGTCATTGGTCGACACGATTGGTTTGGCTTTCCTTGCAATTATATGGGACGAGACCCTGCAATATGCGTCGGGCAGTTTAGCGGTCATTTTCCATTTTCAAAACGCCATTCTGTAAACTTCAACCCAATTTTAAAACATGGGCGTCCATGAACTTACAACATTAATATGTCAGTTAGAAATCTTCGTATTTTGGTACTGGGTAGACAGATTGCGCATGTTCTCTACGTGCCTCGGGCCGCGGCATTTCTGATCATTCTGCGAGACGAATTGTGGAAAATTGCCTGGTCGATGGTTGCATGAATTGTGGGCGGTGATAGTTAAGTGGGTAGCTTGAGGGATGGCGTCAGCTATGCCGCCCATTGGTAACGCCATTGGGGCATTGGCTTCACATTTTTTGATACCTGATACTACAGCTTCCTTTATCCACTGAATTGAGTACGTCTTGTTGGCAAATTCGCATTCTCACACTTGCCCATAATTGGCGTGAAGTCCGAAAGCTTTCGCTACCGGCAGGATTGTCAGAAGTGGATGGAGTTGGGAATGATATCGTAAATGATCAAGAGTGGTGGTACTCACCAATGCGTTAGTTGAATGCCTCCCACAGCGTCATACTTTCGGGTTGACTGAAATGGACATCCTAATGTTCAACTTTTAAGATTTTATCACTGCAGTGGGTAAGAAACTTGCTAAACGCGTGCACTCAATTATCTAGGTTATTCCAGCGTCAGTTTGGGGCCCTGGCACTTGTAATGGTTGGGAATTCATCATGGGGAAGGAGCGTTTACCGCCCGGTCTTTCTGACGGTTCCAGGTAGACGTAAGCCTTTCACTAACATTTTTGTTGCGTTAACTTGGGCAAAGACCTTGGGTTTGATAAACAATTAGCAATAGTATGGTATGAATAAAAATAAATAGTAAGGCTGTATTTAATTAAACACTTCCTGTCTCAAATATCAAATTTTAGTGATTTCTATCACTATTCTCATTCATATTACTCCATATTGTATTTCTTTCAATAATGACTATGTATAAATAGTATATTTGCTGTTATGACTTAATATAAATTAAAAAAAAAATAAAGGATTGATTGTTTGTTGAAAAAAAAGAGCAACAGAGCCTTGCGTTTTTTCTTCAAACTCTATGACATCTCAAGCATTCGTTTAGGAGACGAATTTAGTCCTTAAACGATCACTCTTATTTTCATCTGTATCACTCTTGAATCTAAGGATTAGCACGTGTTAATCTTGCCGATTCCTGTCCATTGATTCTATCTTAGCATCAGTGAATCGTCCTGTTACTAATATTCCTTTTAGCGCGCCGGATTCTTCGCAGACCGGATATATATGCCTACGTTCAGGATCTAGGGATAGACTCTTCCCTCATACGCCCACATTATGAACCCCCAATTGATATGGTCGCTTCCTCCAGGAAAAATAAATCCCGCCAAGGTATAGAGAGCTCTCACTCAAACAACGTAAGGTCAGCGTTTAATATGATACCTTGCTTTCCCGCCAAAGGCAGTA
>JACKZZ010000920.1_pt1 | contig 12830 bp, 9 predicted proteins | sample 8027871 | NCBI WGS metagenome assembly JACKZZ01 (sample SAMN15724774, study PRJNA655200) | protist metagenome | isolation source: fluorescence activated cell sorting (FACS) single amplified genomes of... | place: USA: West Boothbay Harbor, Gulf of Maine | collected 2000-07-19
GAGATCTGCATCAGTCGGTGCAGAGCCGGCTGGTGAGGTGGAGGTGGAGGTGGAGGCTGTTCTCGGCGGTGGCGGTGGCGATGGCAATGGAAATGGCGGTAACAACGATGGTCAGGAGAGTCCTCGCTCGCGGGGCCGAAAGGGGAAGGGAAAGGGGGGAGAAGGAGAAGGAGAAGGTGAAGGTGAGGAGCACTATGAGGATCTCTTCGACTACTAACCCAGTACTAGTTCTGTAGATGGTGAGCCATTTATTTTAACATTGTTTCATTCATAATTATTGTTACAGATACTATAATTAAATATATATATATATAATATACAATACATTGTACTGTGGTCTTTAATCATTATTTCGGTATTATAGGGCTAAGCTGCTGTTGATGCGCTGCCGCAAAGTCAAAGTCGCTGCTGATCTTGAGCAGCTTTGGCTTAAGATGCTCAAATAAATCCATCAGCTGTTGCTTGGCTCCTCCCAGTTTGTTCTGGCAATGAGCCGCAAGCAGGTTGTCGAAATCCCACTTGAATACTACTCTTTCCATCCATTCTACGAATTGTCGCGCTGCCATTGGGCGGAGGGGAGTATTCAGCCCTTCCCCCTTGTTAAATGTCGATGAGTGGAGCATCATGGAATTACGTTTAATCACACAACATAATATGCAAGGCGCTTGGTCGTCAAAGTACATAACAGTGTCGTCGCAATGCAGCGAGCGACTGGGCTTATGGAACACGAAGACACAGTTGAAATGATCGACGGGGTTCTCCCACTCAGGACCTTCGGGGATCGAGAGGTAGACGCCATCACCCTCGAAGCTCGTCAAGACCTCCTCCACAGGCAGCTTTTGCCAAGGAACCCCAGTTACGACTAATAAATGTCTAGGGCAGCCATACCACTTTATATGCGGCTGAGGGTAGTGCATATGGAAAGGTTTAAAGAACAGGGTGTGGAATGGGTGAGTAGCTATCACGCAGTCGATGAGCTCCCCGTTCTGTGTGAGACGGTCAATCTCCTCCTTCTGAGCTTTATTAACATTAATCGTATCAAATACTAGAAATCGACCATTCGAACGCTTCACGAAACTCATGTGCGTACCAATATCCAGGAAAGGGGCCATTTTCATCTCTCCACGAAGGTTCCACATTCCCTTACCTGGTTCCACATCAATAAGGTGATTATACTCGCTCTGCATGATGAATTTGAGTGAAGATATTTAAGTGAAAGATATTATTTATTTCTGAATATGATGAATAGGTTTGTGCACTTCTTCCTTGTACGGTGTTTTGCCCTCCAATTTTCCAGTTGTTGTTCCGTGGTGTTTACATAAATGCAAGCAGCAGCTCATCCCCGCTCTGTGGATGGCGACGTGCTGCGATTGCTGCTTGATTCAGGTACAGTTCATCTTGACGAGAGTATAGAAGTCAGAGACGGGGGGCTGTTTGTGCGCGGTGATTGCGAGGTCGATGTACCTGTGGGTACAGCGCTAGTGAGTGTGGCATTTAGTGATTGTATCTCATGCGAGCGAATAATAGCTTCTCCGCTGAAGGTTGTGTTTGATAGCTGTCCCGGCCTGCTGGACTATGAAGACGAAGTGCTCGCTCTGGGCTTGATGTGGGGCAAGGTCAGGGTCACGGCCTCTACGGGTCAGGGTCAGGGTCAGGGTGAGACCAGTACTGAATGTACTGCAGATGGGTGCGGATGGCGACAACACTGTTCCTTGATGCCAGTCGCCTTCGACACCCCCCTTTTCTGGCCGGCGGCTGATCTAGAGTTGTTGAAAGGCATGCACATACATAACATCACAACAATGCTCATCAAGCAGATAGACAATGACTGGGATACGATCCATGGTCCGCTCGCACTGGAGTTCCCCTCTCTGCTGGGGGGCATCACCAAGGACCTATACAAGTGGGCCCTTACAGCTATCTACAGCCGCGCGGTTGGCTTTCAAAGGCGAGGTCAGTACACACGGTGCATTGCCCCTGTGTTGGATATGGCCAACCACTCGGCCGCCATCAGCACCAGTACTGATGTTGAGACATTTCTATACAAGAATGAGTTTTGCCAGGATCAGGTGCAGGTCATTAACACCTTGGTCCGAGGTGCAGGTGAGGAGTGTTTCGCTGTGTATGGGGCATACTCCAATGCCAAGCTGCTCTTTACATACGGCTTCGTCGAGCCCCGGATCGCCCCGCTGTCCCTCGACCTCTGGCCCAACGTGGAGGCATCGCTCGCATCAACTTCAGCCACTGCAAGCTTGTTGGCTTGGAAGAGGGGACGGTTGCAGGCTCTTGATCTATTTGCCGCTGCTTCACGGTATGACTTTAGTGGGTCATTACGGGGTCTGCGTGGATCGCCCACTGTGGAGATCCACCCCGATCTATTGAATACGCTCAGGATCATTCAAGCTACTGAAGGTGAATCGAACGATGTCGGGACTGCCTATCAAGGTGGGCAGATCAGTAGGCGCAATGAACTGTCCGCTTTCGTTGTACTGAGGTCTCTTTGTATGTCTGCTACAAAAAGACTGCAGAGTCTGAAGCGAAGCCAGGAGCAGGAAAAGGGCGATGACAGTTCCACCACACCATTGTCTGTATTTGCAGCTGATATGGGTGCTGGTACAGGTACAGGTACGGGTACGGGTACGGGTACACTGACGCCATTACAGATAGCACAGTCCCTTCGGGACGACGAGGAGCATCTGCTCGACTCGGCAGTGGCCTTCATCAATGCACACTTAGCGAATCCAAAATAGTGAAATAGGAAATAGATAATTAGATAGATAGATAGATTAGAGGCTAGGGGTAAATTTAATAAGGCCTGAGGAGCCCTGGGAGCCAAGCCAGCAGGTGGTAGAGAGAAGAGAAGGAGAGTTTAGAGCTCTTAATTTTTATTAGTCTAGCCTGCTCGTTTCAAACTGTTTTATTAATTGGTTGGTAAATTTTAATTGGTCTATTTTGTCACGTTCTCTTTGTCTGAAGTTTTTTTTGTGGAATACAACCTTCGCTGGTGAAACAATCTCTGGCTGGCGAGAGCTAGCCATGTTTGGCCCCTTTATTCTACGGCCTCTCTTCGGTGTCCTCATATTAAATATTTCACCATTTAATAAGGTGGTGGATATTGTCGATGGTGGATCGCTCCTCTGCATTAAGTGATGAGTTGAGTCACTTGAAGGCCCTTCTGGTGGGTGATATGGCAGTTGGTAAGTTTATAAGCTTCTGCATTTTGTTAGCAACTTCTCTTCCTTCCTTCCTTCCTTCTTTGCGTACGTAGTCTCTAACTTGCTTGGATTTGGTTCTCTTCTTCTTTCTTCTTTCTTTTTATTCTTATTCTTATAAAAATTAATAGGTAAGACTAGTTTGTGTATGCGTTTCGGTGATGAGAGCTTCTCCAACAATACTCGCAGTACGATTGGAGTCGATTATAAGGCTCGTGCCGTGACGATGCGAAATGGTGAAGTCGTGAAATTGCAAATATGGGATACAGCTGGACAAGAGCGCTTCCGGGCTATGACCAAATCGTTCTTCGCTCGATCGAAGGCCATCATACTCACATTCGATGTATCGAACTTGGAGTCATTTGAGGCTCTGCATGGGACTGAGGGGTGGCTGAGCAGCATTCGATCCTCTGTTGCAGATGATACAGCAATTGTGCTCTGTGCTAACAAAGCTGATTTACCCGAGACTAGCTGGGCCGTGAAGCGCGTGGTAATCAAGGAGTTTGCGGATGAGAATTCCTTGAGGGTGCATGAAGTAAGCGCTCTATCTGGACAGGGCGTCAAGGAGATGTTCCTCGACGTCGCCGAGATGATCCTCGCGAACCTTAAGAGTGCTAAGAGTGCATCGAGTAGAGAGACTGTCAGTGTCAATGACTCAGTACGCATCACCTTCTCCGACCAGCTCAATGCGGTGCCGAAGAAAGGGTGTTCGTGTTAATTAATATAAAGCATAAAGCATAGACGAGGCGAAGAGGTAAAAGAAATTGATGGAAAATCCTAATGGTTTTGTGATCAATAATCATTGAATGGTTGAATTAATCAATCCATCAATCAATCAATCAAAGAAAGAAAGTATTCATAGTTATATAGTTTTTATACGAAGTCCCCACACTGTGTTTTATAAATCATGTACAAAAAATACCAAAAAACAGTTAATTTTGTACCATACCATATCGAATCATATAAATACCTCTAAGTGAAAGTTCTAAGTGAAAGTTCTATTCTTTCTCTATTTCTATCTCTATTTCTATCACTATTTCTATCTCTGTTTCTATTTCTATCTCTTGTATTTCTTAGTGGGTGGTTGGTGAATATGGACGCACCAGGGGCAGAACCACTGATTCTTGGGCTCCTTCGTCAGCCCAACGCAAGGGTAGTGAAACCACTCGATCTCACAGTCCTCGTTATCGCAGCTTACCATCTCTCCAAAGGCCACCTGCCGGCACACGCAGTAGATAGGCTCGTTAGCTGCAATAGCCTTGCCCTTACCTACCCCCCCCCTTACCCTGGCCCGCGGCACCACCGGAGCCATCCGCTCCACCAGACGAGCAGAACCCGAGCGCAAATGCATCATTCAACGGGGGGATTTCGAAGCCACTTTGGGTCATCACCTGCTCCACTTGCTTCACATCGTCGTCAATGATCTTTGTACAGTGGTCTATCACATCGTAGGCACGGGTGGCCAGGCTGCTCTTGCGGTCCGTAAGGTCTTCGAGAAGATCGCGCATTGAACGTAGCTCCTCCATGCTTGCAACCTCCTCCTCCTCTTCTTCTTCTTCTTCATCTTCATTCATCTTCCTTTTCCCTTTCCCTTTGTCTTTATCTTTGCCCTTATTGGGCTTCTTTGAACTTTTACCTTTACCCTTACCCTTACTCTTACCCCCTCCATCTCCCTCAGTACCGAGACCAAGGCGAATCCGCTTAGCAACCTCGTTATCCAATGTGTGACTGAGTCTTTGAACCGTATGATCCAGCATCTCTATGCACTGTAGCGCATCCGATACGACATCCGTGACTCCAGCTTTTGATGCCATGGCGCGCTGAATGTATGATGCCATTATACAATCACAGCCGTGAACCAAAAATATATATGTAAAAAATCAAAAGAAGTCGAGGAATGGCGTGTTTTTTAATAAGATATTAAAAGGTTTGGTTGGCGAGGGTCGCGCAGTGGGAAAGCCGGGACCCTTTAAAAAATCGTTTGGATGATTAAAATATTTTCACTTTTGCGACTAAAAAGGTAGGTGTAAACAAACTTGTTGAATAATCCTGTAATAAAGAATCGCTTCAACTCCACCTTAAGTATATATATATGGCTTTAGACCTTTCACTAACATTTTTTTCTATTGATTTTTATGCTTTCTTTTTTTGTCGTTTCAAAATTTTCATTTTGGATTACTCACAGTATATTTAAAAGATGAGAGAGATCGTTCACGTTCAGGCTGGCCAGTGCGGTAATCAGATTGGTGCCAAGTTTTGGGAGGTGATTGCCGACGAGCACGGTGTTGACCCTACCGGTACTTACCACGGTGATTCCGATCTTCAGTTAGAGCGCATCAACGTTTACTTCAACGAAGCCACCGGTGGCCGCTATGTGCCCCGTGCCATTCTTATGGATCTTGAGCCCGGTACCATGGATTCCGTCCGTGCTGGTCCTTTCGGTCAGCTCTTCCGCCCTGATAACTTTGTCTTCGGTCAGACCGGAGCTGGTAACAATTGGGCCAAGGGTCACTACACCGAGGGTGCTGAGTTGATTGACTCTGTCCTTGATGTTGTCCGCAAGGAGGCCGAATCTTGCGATTGCCTCCAGGGTTTCCAGCTCACCCACTCCATGGGTGGTGGTACCGGTGCTGGTATGGGTACTCTCCTTATCTCCAAGGTCCGTGAGGAATACCCCGATCGCGTCATGTCTACCTACTCCGTGATCCCTTCCCCCAAGGTGTCTGATACCGTCGTTGAGCCTTATAACTGTACCCTTTCCGTACATCAGCTTGTAGAGAACTCCGATCAGTGCTTCTCTCTTGATAACGAGGCCCTTTACGATATCTGCTTCCGCACCCTTAAGCTCACCACCCCTACCTACGGTGATCTTAACCATCTTGTGTCTGCTGCTATCTGCGGTACCACTTGCTCCCTCCGTTTCCCCGGTCAGCTTAACTGCGATCTCCGCAAGCTTGCCGTGAACATGGTTCCTTTCCCTCGTCTCCATTTCTTCATGATTGGTTTCGCTCCTCTCACTTCTCGTGGCTCTCAGCAGTACCGCGCCCTTACCGTTCCCGAGCTCACCCAGCAGCAGTTCGATGCCAAGAACATGATGTGTGCCGCCGATCCCCGTCACGGTCGCTACCTCACCTGCGCCTGCATGTTCCGTGGACGCATGTCTACCAAGGAGGTCGATGAGCAGATGCTTAACGTTGTCAACAAGAACTCTTCTTACTTCGTTGAGTGGATCCCCAACAACGTCAAGGCTTCCATTTGCGACATCCCCCCCAAGGGTCTCAAGATGGCCACCACCTTCGTTGGTAACACCACCGCCATCCAGGAGTGCTGGAAGCGCGTGGCTGAGCAGTTCACTTCCATGTTCCGCCGCAAGGCCTTCCTTCACTGGTACACTGGTGAGGGTATGGATGAGATGGAGTTCACTGAGGCTGAGTCCAACATGAACGATCTTGTCTCCGAGTACCAGCAGTACCAGGACGCCACCGCCGAGGAGGAGGGTGAGTTCGACGAGGACGAGGAGGGTGATGACATGATGTAAATCTTATTATTATCATTTTAGCAACAAATTATAGAGTAGAGTAGGACTTACCTGTAAATTCTTATTTTTTTGAGAACTATGGAACTAAAAACAACAGCCAGATGCTTAATTCATTTAATTATCCTATTCTGGAAGTTTTAAAGGGAAACCACGGTTGAACTTAGGAAATGTTAAAAACGCAATTAATGTTTTGATTCTCTGCAACCTCATTTTACACAAAATGAGTGGTTCTGCAATGGCAAAATTATCTGGCTCTAAAGCTGTAGCGATTGCAAACAGCGAGGATGAGATGAAACGACTTGCGGATGAAGCTGAAGCTGAATTCGAGGCCGCGATGGCGGAGGACGAAGATGATGAAGATCAGCATGGTGGTGGGATAGGAGGTTTGTTATCACGTGCAAATGAAGCGATTAAGGAACAAGCGCGTGAGTTCACACGAGCCTTTGTTGATTATGGTCCACCTTATTATCCACATGAGGAGACATTTGGTTTGATCAACGAATGCTCCGAACAAAAGGGTAAGGTATTTGAAGTGCATTCTCTACTGAATGCCAAAGTGGACCCTAATCTCAGGGATCACGAGGATTTATTCTACACTGCTGGACACTGGTCGGCGCGTAATTGCCACCTCATGATCATGCGCATGTTACGACGCGCGGGGGGCAACTTCGAGCTCTTGAATGAATTCGGGCAGACCTGTCTGCATATGGCATGCCTCATCAAGCAGCCTAAGGATCGCTTGCACACACAGGCCAAGCTTGTTAAATACCTCTTGAATGAATGCGAATGTGATCCCAATGTGCGCGATAAAGGTGGGTTTTGCCCCCTGGATTATGCCGCACAAAATGATGCCTTCTTGGTGATCGAGGCCTTGCTAAGGGGTGGAGCCGATCTTCTACGCAACAATGAAATGCTGGTCGCGAAGAGGAGACATATCCTTGATGGTGTAGAGGATCCAGAGTGCTACCGCATCCTTACCCTGGCCCTAAGGCGTGAGGAAGCCAAGTTTGAGATTATCAACAAAGAGCGACAGGCTAAGAAGGAGGCAGAAGCGCATAAAAAGAAGATGGCAAGACGACAGGAAGAGTCAATCCAAAAAAAAATGACAGAGTGGAAGGAAAAACAGGAAACTGCTGCCAAAGCATATCAGAAAAAGGTGAAGCGTGAGAGAGAAGATCGCTTGCTTGCTGAAATGAACAACCTTTCTGACGGCCCAGGCAAGAAGAGAACAGGTGCGTATGTAAGGCATCCTACTACGGGTAAATGGACCTGGGCTGAGAAGCACTATGAAAAGACAACTGCGAAAGTATACAAGGCTGCTCGTGAGCATATGAAGGATATGCGAGACCTGAATAAGCGCGAGATATTCAATGATCGATGGAAGGAGTTGACTGGTGGTGAGCTGGAGATGGAGTGGACAAAGAGCAAGGCCTTCGATATCGAAGGCCTTAGTGATGAGGAGAAAATAGCTGATATCGAGGAGGAGAAGTCGGAGTACGACGAAAACGATGAAGAGTTGCAGGATATGGATCTAGATGATGTGCTTTTCTAAATCTAATTTTTTTATTTACCTTTCTATATATACATCGTAACGTTTCATTATCCCTAAAATTAAATGTACTTTCTTATTATAAAAAACTCTAACCATTGTTTTAATTACTAGATCGTTTATCCTTCTGGGATGAGTTTGTCAAAGTGCTCTCTGGCTGATGCAATGTTCAACTGGGTAAGAGCTGCAGGCACGTTCGGGTCGCTTGTAATGACCATGATGTAGGTATTGCCCGTGAATAGGTCTATGTAGGCGGTGAATAAGGTATTGCGGACCTCGATACCCTGGAACTGGGACTGGATCTTGCCGCAACTCAGCTTGAACTGCTTGATGATGTTGGAGATGCGCTCGAAGCGATGACTATCGTACATATCACCATTAAGCCTACTGACATCACTAATCACAAGGAACGTAGCTCTCTCAAACAGTACTACTTCATCAGCACCGCAAATAGTCGCGAATTCATTAAGCTGGCTCTGTAGGATTTCCACATTAGGGATAAGGCTATTTACAATCTGTGACCAGGCACGATATAGAGTCTCATCCCAGATGGAAGTGGCGAAGAATTTCGGTTTGAATACTTGAGTGCGCGCGCGAATGGATGCAGCTCGTTCGTTGAAGGCGCGCTGGCGGTCGTCGGCTTGAATTAGATCCATCTTGTGCAATAAAATGAATATAGATGCATCAGGAGAGTTCTGTTCCATAGCATCGAGTACTTCATCAAATCGAAGCATATCATTGTCTACATCACCAGAGTCGATATCAAAGACATAGATGAGGACCTCGACATTACGGAAGATGGTGTCACGCTGAGCATCGAAATAGTTCTCATAAAATCGATACTGACCTCCACAATCCCACAGATTCAGGACCAAATTTCCCAAGAAACGCACATGCGTGTGTTCTACGTCTAGCGTCGGCGAAAGGCGCATCGTGTCACGTGCCATATAATTCGCAAAAATGATGGAACGCATTGAGGTTTTGCCCGCACCGGACTTGCCCATCAATAGGACCTTCTTTTTTGACATAAATCAACGATCTACGATAAGCTAAATCAACGTTAATGGCGAACCTTGAAGGAGATCGCATTCATAAATATTTGTCTTACACGTCCAAATAGGCAAACCAGAAAAATCATTTTAAAAAAGCTTTTTTACGAATAATTAAACAAACATGAGTTTTTCGTCCTCCTGTATTCATGTTTACATAGGTCAAAGTTCTTGTCGGTTAGGAAGGGAGATTTCGCGCCAATATGAGCATCTCGGGCTGTCCGAATCCACTCAAAGGATCTTCTGCGAAAATCATGACGCATCCTCATCCTCATCCTCATCCTCCTCATTGTCATCGTCATCGTCATCTTCTTTGTCTTCCGTATTCGTCGTTGATTTCGGTGGCAGAGATAGTGGTAGAAGTAGTGGATGTTGGTCAGCAGGTAAGAATATCGATGAGGTCCTATGCGCTCTTCGCAGGGCTCTCGAGACTTGCCTCACCCCAGCCTTGGGCATCACTGTCGTACTTAGCCTGGAGGATGGCACCGCGACTAGCATCGCTACCAACCTCCTCCATACAGTATCCACTGATCTACCTGGATTGCAGCTGGCTGCTATTGGCCTGTTACCCTTAGGAGGACTGAGTGGGATGGCCTACTATAACGCAGTAGTAGGTCTCCAAGCCGCTCTGGCATGTGCAGAGAGCCTCATTCTACGCGGTTTTGATGACGCTTTGTATATTCTTGCCCATGAGGCGAAAGGGGCTGCAGGGGCAGGGGCATCTGCGACCCTCCAGGACATGATAGCGGTTACTGCTGCTGACATAGTTTCGGCTTCACTTTCCTACTCTAGCACATCGTTTGGCTCTAGTTCTAGTTCGGGCTCACACGTGTGCATGGATAGTGCTTCTGATGGTTTTAATGGAAATGATACAGATTGGCGGTTGCGCGCTTGGCCTTTTGAGGCAATAACGACTGGAAGAGGTAAAATATTCGATATTCGCTCCTCGCTCTGGCGGATCTTTGCACAGGCAGGTAGTGGTTCTGGCTCTGGCTCGGCCCCTGCGAGGGGGGGGAGGAGAGAAGGAGTTGCGCATATGCAGAAGAAGACTTCCCCTTTGAGGGACATGTCCGCGAACCTTCGCTCGCTGCATAAGACATTCACCGGTCGGCAAGAAGGAGCAGGGGCAGGAAGTGGGGTAGGAGCCGCTTCGGGTTGGGCCGAGGATCACCAGCAATACAAGCAGATGGCCCCTATATCCTTTGAAAGCGTTGACCACGGCCGTGCGCAGCTAGTGGAGATGAGGCTCAGTCCGTTCCATTCTCATTCTGCCCATGGAATGGGACAAGGACAAGGTCAAGGTCATGGTGTGGTCCGCCTCTACGCTGGTGCAGCTAGTGTGAGTGATAGCTCTGCAAGTCCCACCGAGCTCACGGCCGCCTTCGTATTCGCCACTCCAGGTGTACTGTGGCCAAGTGTGACACACTCCATTGCTCATCTGCAGCGGGCGCAGCGGCAGCATACAATTGCCGCCCTCAGTTGTCCCAAGTACTCCTCCTCCTCCTCGTCGTCGTCGTCATCCGCGAGGGCGAGAGATGCCCCAGGTCCCCCCGACGTTGTAGCCCTGTCCTTTCAGTCCCCTTATGCACAGCACACTGTAGCATATACTTGCCGACGGGCTGAGCAGCTGGTGCGGGCGGGTGCCTACCTGCACTCATTCATGGGCGGCGAATCTTCTGCGGCGGAGGAGATCAGCATCGCTATGGAGCACGTACTAGCCCTTATAGACTAGCAGATCAGCATCGCTATGGAGCACGTACTAGCCCTTATAGACTAGAAGTTCGACTTCGACTGCTTCTTTTTTTACTTCGTATAGTATATTTTTCTTTTTTGCTTTTTGTCTATAGAATGAACGACATTGGTTCTGGTATAGGTGGTAATGGTAAATCCAAACATGTAGATTGTAATTCTTACTTACACATATGGATGCTTAAAATCGGAATTAATATGTAAATACTTGTGATGAAATAGTAAATTATAATGGAAGTAAATACTCTATAAATATGCAATTCATAAATAATATAAGAAGTAAGAAGTAAGAATAGCCTGAATAGAGTAGGACTAAGGGGGAAATAACGTAAGCTACGAAAAGAAAGTGGACTTGGTCTTTACGAGGATGCCCCATGTGAACCAGAGGTTCAGAGCGGTATACACTGCTGCAGCAGTACATATGGTCCAAGAGTAGTGGCACTGGTTGATAAGTCTCGGTATGACCCACCAACAGTGGTAGATCAGTCGCACCGAGATGAATAATACGATGAAAACGATCCCACTTGACAATCCGAACGTGTTGTCGCTGCCGCAGCACCGCCACAGGCTAAGGAAAGGGGTAGTACACTCGGCTAACATCATCTCAATGAAAGGATTTCCATTTCCATTACAGTCTCTATGTGCGTTAAAGTCACAATAGAGTGCAGCGGCAAGGCAAGTGAAGTGGTGAATCAGATCTATGAAGAAGTCGGGAAGTTTCTGAGATTCTTTCGAAGGCCAAACAACGGTTTTCAAGATGTTATTGCCGCTATCTATAAGCAAATAGCTTATTAATATTGGCGTGACGGCGCAATCCGGCATAAGCTCCGCCTTGTACAAAACATACCCGAATGTAGAGGCAATACCCATAAAAAAGTTTACCCGCCACGCACTATGTCTGTGTTCCCGCCCAGGATGCTGATTCAATACCCAGATCCAAATTGAGGACCAAAGTATAAGCCCCGAAACCCACTTCTTGAATTCAATTGGATCATCCGCATGGGGTTTGTCGAACATTTGAGATCAAAGGCGTAGAGGTATTGTATGGGTCTAGCCGAAAAGGGTTCTCTTTTGTAACTAATATATATTGTTACCCGGTTAACCTGCTTTTCACGCGGTTGTAATCTAAATTTACTTGTTCCTTTTTACCGAATAACTCATAGCACTTGAACTCAAACATATTTGTTCCTGTTTGCATGGCTAGTGACCGAAGGTCCCTCCCTCCGCAGTCCCCTCGAGCTTCGAGTAAGGGTGAGCGTGTGAGCGTGTAGCGTGTAGCATAAACACTCTTCATTATACATACTATCAGCTTTGTGTAGATAATGTCAGAGGTAGTAGAGCAGTCCGGTCAGCTTGTCGCCAACTTGATCAGGACAGACGAGGACATTCTTGGTGCAGTCGGACTATGGTGCCGAGACCGAGCCGCAGCTGAAGCTAGGTACGGCCACATTAGCCTATGGAACACGTCAGCAGTAACTGAGATGGCTAGATTGTTCGGTAATGCTAGAGACTTCCGTGATGATATATCACAATGGGATGTATCGAATGTTACGACTATGCATGGTTTATTCTGGGATGCCCATTCCTTTAATTGTGACATTAGTAATTGGGAGACAGGTAAGGTTACGAGTATGGTTTATTTATTCTGTGCTGCCCATTCCTTTAATTGCGATGTCTCAGAGTGGGATGTTTCTGCTGTCGTGAGTATGAATGGTGCGTTCAGTGGCTGCCCA
>JACKZZ010009961.1_pt1 | contig 12828 bp, 10 predicted proteins | sample 8027871 | NCBI WGS metagenome assembly JACKZZ01 (sample SAMN15724774, study PRJNA655200) | protist metagenome | isolation source: fluorescence activated cell sorting (FACS) single amplified genomes of... | place: USA: West Boothbay Harbor, Gulf of Maine | collected 2000-07-19
CATCCCCCCCTTGATGTGACGATTTTTGACGACGTGCGGTGTATTTCGGGGGTATTGCAGGTGGGGGTTTTGGCTATCACCGGTCCAAGGATTAAGCAGTCGGAGTTAAAACAGTTGTGGTTGGAATTCCTCGTAAAACTCCTGAGACGTCACTCGGAAGTGCTCAAACACGATTGTTTCTGGAACCTGCTCTGGGGCAACAAGGCGAATTGGCATTATCAGGCCTTGATTGGAGGCGGAAGTAAACCGTTTGAGACGGCGCGGTTCGAATATAGGGCGCTGCCGCCGCCGGGGACTGCGCCACCGCCGTCTCTTTCCCAGCCGCGTTTACCGAAGGTTTATACCTACCCCTTCACGGACTGGACCTGGGACTACCTTATGGCGAGCAGACGGGGGTTCTGGACTGCGGAGCTTTATTTTCAGAAGTTTTTTGCGAGTAATCAGCATATCAAGACCGAGAAACCGGAGGAAGCGGATTATTTCTTTGTCCCTGTCTTCATCACAAATCTCGAGCTTAAGATCAACACGGTTTTGAAGCCGTTTATATCCCAGCTGGTGCAAGACATTCCACGGAAGAAGCGGTGGGGCCTAAAGACTAAATTGGTCGCCGACATCATCCAAGATTTATATCGGGATCTGGGAGTAATTGGGAGGAGTAGCGGGGGGAGAACCGACGGAGAAAGTCGTCTAAGGGGCCAGTGGACGATTCCGGAGTGGAAATGGGCGGAAAATGGGGAAGCTACGCTCGAGATCCCCCCCACCCCAGAGGCCGATCCCGAGGAGCTTCGCTCGGCGGTGAAGCAGTTTTGGGGGTCTTGTTTTGGGCGCAAATTACTAGAGTTTCCGGCCGAGACAGCTGGATTGAATAAGGAGGTAAAAGGAACAGTGAAGAACGAGACAACAGGTCAGCACGAGATTCAAATGATAAGAGGCGTAGATAGTAATGCGTTTTACTCGATTATGCACTCCCATGTGACTTCTTATGCCATGCATATGCTCGTCGGTCGCGAAGTGAAGCGGATCCAACGGAAACTCATCTGGGAAAACCCGTGGTGGAACGCCACCGCGGGGAAGGGAAAGGACGGAGCTTCTGACGGCGGCAGAAACCACATTTTTGTGACTTCATCTTCGAGCTGGGGTGTGTGGGACTGGCACCAGGGGTGGATGAGAAACAGTGTTATACTAGCTGTAGAAGGGAGACCGATTGAAATAGCGCGACCTTGTTACGATGATACGGACCACATCGGCAGTATAGTGGTTCCAGAAGCCCAGGCGGTTCTGAAAAACACCGCGTCTTTCAGTGAGGCGGAGGTTTTTGTGGCGGAATCCAATGCGGTTGAAGTGCAGATGAGGGTTGATAAAATGGAGGTCGCCAACAGAACCGAAGACCCAGCAGGTCTCCTACAAGGTTTTGCTCGCCACTGTGAATTAGGAGAATGTTACCAGCCCGCCAACATCCGACACATGATCGTTCCCTCCGTGGTATCATCGCGGAAAGCGAACGGTCTTATGTTGGAGCGAGTTAGGAAGCACTTTTCGTGGCAGAATAGGACGCGGTTGTTGTGTTGGCGGGGGCAGAAAGCCCGGTTTGGAAACCATGGAAGTTTTATCGCTGGGGACGGTGTCAACAACGCCTACGTGGGGGTTAATGAGAGCATTAGGACGCGGATGAGCCACGAGCTTATTCATACGGGAGGGGTAGAAATCGGGGATGCCCAAGATTGGAACATTTATAAGAAAATGGTGGCCGAATGCAAGTACTGCCTTGCGCCAAAGGGTAAGTTCAGGGAGCGCTCTAGTTGGTGAATCATGAATCATGAACGATGAGATGGTCCATGGATGGTGATGATGTGTCGTGAGGTCTCTCTTCACCGTATTACCGACCGTAATATCGTTTGCCCTCTTCCCTCCCCAGGTCTCACCTCTTACACGTCTCGTCTGTATGAGTCGTTCTGGGGAGGGTGTATCCCAGTGATATTAAGTGATGATTTAGAGCCACCGTTTGAGGACGTTGAAATAGACTGGAGAAGGGCCGCGATCCGTCTCCCACACGATATGGCCCCAAAAAAGATCACGCAAGTCTTAGTCGAGCACAGTCGGGGAAAAGTCGGGGGATGGGAAGCGTTCGAGAACAGTGGGCCCTACCCGAAGAATCACACGGTAAACGGAGGCCAGCATGTGTCAGAATCGTATACCACGTCTTGGGACACGATCCTCGCCCGTACGAAGGGGATGATTGAGTTGGATAAGACCCGAAAACGCTTCGATTCTCAATGGTTATACGAGCGGAAGAAGGAGAAGGAGGCGTTGACACGCGCTCAAACCGCGGCGTTGGACAAGAGTGGAGAAGGAGCTTACGGGGTTGGAGTCGGACCTCTTGCGGCGAAGGACCTGCCACTTGTGCCTTGGTCAATACCGTATTCGGTCAAGGAATACCTCTCCTATACCGAGGAAGTCACCTGTTGGTTCGACTATGTGGGGTCGGTTGGAGTTAATCCGAGCCGGTGCTCCCCATATAAATCGGTCGTATCCCGGCTGCAGGCGATTTTGGAGATGGGGAAATAGGACGAAATCGGGGCGGAGTGAGAGAACTTTGTTTTACAGTAACATAGAGCCACTATTGACAAACTTCCATTCACAACGATGCTGCATACATTGTGTAGCTCCCAGAATTAACATTCCGTAGCACCGCACTGAGCCTTTTCTAACTTCCAATTGCTTACCAAAAATTAAGAGACCCGTGCCCAGGCACTGCAAATCTACCAGTCTTCCAACTGACCATTTTCTTACCATTTCTCGTATTTAGGTAGTCGTTTACATTAATGAACCTCGCATCCGGGCGCGCTGTACACCAATTAACACCAAAGGCAATCGGGGAATTTTATCAGAGAAACAACACCGTGGGGGACCACGCAACACTTGCTAGCGCGGCCGTATCGTGTTCGATTCTCAGTGCCAACCTCGTGGGAAATCGATATCGCAGCTAATTCCGTTTCTACGCCCTTCCTACTTCCGAATGTCCCCATATGAAACTAATAGCGTATCTAGCTGCTAGCTTACTTCGGTCTTCTTTTCCGTCTCTCCGTCTCTCGAGACTCTTTTCCTCCGTCTTCCGAGACTCTTTTCCCTGAAAATGCGCACTTTTTCCCTCTTTGCTGTGGCGTCCGTCGCCTCGGCTCTGAAGATGAAGACCCCTGCCGGCGAGACTGCCAACGAGGCGCAGGATTTCGGATTCATGGGCGAGGGTGATCTTCCGGGTAAGCAAACAAAGATGCTACACAAACAAACTTCAAAGAATGAGGTGTGAATGAAGCTGCGATTTTGATGATTTTTCCCTCAGAAATCTGCGGTGTCAAGACCCTTACGTCCGGCCAGGAGGACTACCTGAAGGGCCTCCACACGAGCATGAGGCACGCTGGTGTTAGGAAGCAGCTCGCCACCGTCTTCGCCAACCCGTTGAAGTGCTGGTACGGAAAAATGTTGTACGCCTCCGGATGCGGCGATTTGAAGCCGCAGCGCACGGGATCGGCGAATAGGAGGGCTCTTCAGGAGAAGTGCCGCGACCCCAAGGTCAGTTTCAAGGCCCTCTTTGCGGACAAGATGGTGACCGAAGCTGAACGCCAGTACCTCATCAAGAACTACCCCAACAGGCGTGACCTCGAGGGCGAACCGATCGAGGGCGAGTACAGCGATGTTATGGACCTCTTGTACAGGATGGGCGGAAAGGAAGTGTTGTGCCAGACGTTGGAGCTCGTTGATGACGGATGCAAGGAAGTTGGACCGTTTAAGGAGTACTAAACAACCGATTTTCGGCCGAAAAACCGTGTTAGCTAGCAGCAGATGCTGCACCCCACTGGTGATCCCGATAAGACCTAGAATGGCCTTCGATGGGCTCTCATCATCCTTATGAATAGCTTTAGGCTAACTATTGTGAATATCTTTTCGCACGCTACTCTTTTCAACTTTTACGCGCTACAATATATGTTTCCTCTTTTCCTAGTCGTCCCGTAAGGGTACGACTACTGATTCCCACATTGACAGCACGATCGCGGCAACGCGCTCGTGCCTCTTTTCACGGCGGGTATCGTGTTCGGCTGCGCTTGAATTATTCCTCGGCGCTTCTACGGTGGAATCGTGACCACCTCTACTCATAACGCGCCTTGGTACCGCCCTGTTGATATTAACGCGCCGTCGCCCGTATTTTTCGTCTCTCTTTTCAGTCAAAGTCAGACGCCTCGCCGAACTTGTGAGTTCAATTCCACCCTCCCGCCCCTTAAAATGCGCACCTTCGCTTCTCTCGTTGTTGCGGCCTCGGCCGTTGGGGTTAACGGGTTTTTGGCTAAGAGGACGCCGGCGGGCGGTGAGTCCAGTGCCAATGAGGCGCAGGATTTCGGTTTTATGGGCGAAGGCGATTTACCCGAGATCTGCGGCGTCAAGACTCTTACCTCGGGCCAGGAAGACTACCTTAAGGGACTCCACACGTCGATGCGTCATGCCGGTAAGTATCAGAGACGTTTAAGAGACTTCATGAGTTTTTGAACCAGGACCGCCTGTAGTATTTAAACGATTCCTTTTCTCCCAGGCGTCCGCAAGCAGCTTTCCACACCCCCCAGGCGTCCGCAAGCAGCTCGCCACGGTCTTCGCCAACCCGCTCAAATGTTGGTACGGCAAGATGCTCTATGCTTCTGGCTGCGGAGACCTCAAGCCTCAGAGGACTGGGAGCGCTAACAGGAGGGCTCTTCAGGAGAAGTGCCGTGACCCTAAGGTCAGTTTCAAGGCCCTCTTTGCGGACAAGATGGTGACCGAAGCTGAACGCCAGTACCTCATCAAGAACTACCCCAACAGGCGCGACCTCGAGGGCGAACCGATCGAGGGCGAGTACTCGGATGTGATGGACCTGCTTTATCGTATGGGCGGAAAGGAGGTTTTGTGCCAGACTCTTGAGCTCGTCGATGACGGATGCAAGGAAGTTGGACCGTTTAAGGAGTACTAAGTGGGATTTTAGCCCGATTAAGGAGGAAATCGGTGTACTGAGGTGGAAAGTGGGCTCGGGAAGTGGGCTAATCAACCAGCTTGTACAACAACCAACCAAGAGCAGTTTACTCTTACGATAAGACGACCAAAGTCCTCTAGTAGCGTCTCGACCGCGACTTTTATTTTTTCCAACGCTTCTTTTTTCCAACGGCAACCGTGATGGCAACCGTGAAACCAGTTAAGAACAACTCTAAAATATGACGAAAATAAGTCAAACCGCGGCGTATAACTGACCTCCTGCGAGCGTTCTCTCTTCCTTCGGTTTCGGCGTAGATTGTTCGTTCCGGGTGGCCATAAGGGCTCCTCACGTGAATCTTAATCACAGATCGTGAATCACTTCTTCCTCCTTTCGCGGTTCCTACCGTTTCTCCCGTTCACGGTCTCATTTCACCCTTCGTGAGCTCTCTCTTCTTTGCCTTTGCGTCTAAGACTTCCTCTTCCATCTTCCTCACAACTCATGACCTTCCTTCTTTCCTATCATGATTTCTCATTCGTGGTAGGCTCGGCTCGTTCTTTGTTGTTTTCTTAGAAGTACCTACGTAACCTTAGGCTTGGATCTTTACAATAAAGTTGGAACGACTTAACGCTGTACACACTCGTTCAACCGATCGATTCCCATACCAAGTACACTCCAGTACACTGTATACGACCGCGAAACGCAAACTAAGCAGTCAAACTCGATTAGTCTAGAAGCACGCTAGCTAGCAAAAACGATTCAGAATCAGCTTCTTAGTTCTCTCTATTACTAAGTAAATTCTTGTACATATTTGAGACGTACTGACACATTGTCAATAACACAACACATTTTATTTGTCATCTGAATAGGCGTATATTACCCCTGTGAACCCCTTGAAAATGGCTTCTGCTGACGCCAAACAACCGGGAAAGGATGGAGAAAACTGGCAGATGCCCTACCCGATGATGGGGCTGGCCGCGTGCGAGAACGGGAGGCACATGATTAGTTGTGGGGGCGGGGGTAGTGCCGGAAAGAAGGAGATCCCCAACGAAATCCACCTCCATATCTGGGACGAGGTTCTGGGCAAGTTTTCCACTGTTGATAGAAGGAATTTAGGAGCGGTCCTGCCCGTGAATGTCGCTTATAGTCATCAACAGGACTTGTGGACCTGCAGCGCCGGACCCAAAGGATACCTCATAGAAGTTAAGGAGAACGAGGAGATGGAGATTGTCCATGAATTCACCTCCGAGTATGAGCAGCAGGATTTGGGAACTAATCATGATGGGACGAAGAGAACCATGGAGCCCAACCAGGAGAAATGCATGTAAGTGAACGGTTTGTTTATTGACACAACGACTCTGAAGACTGAATCCTGATGATGAGAAATGTGATGAATTTGAGTGGTGATTAATCTTTTCTCCCCCCCAGCCTGACCGATTCCCTCCTCGTCACTGCCGGCTCTGATAAGGTGATTCGGGTGTGGAATTATCCCGAGGTTAGCGCTAAGCCTAAGTCTGAAATGCGGGGCCACACCGGTACTATCGAAGACGTCGACGTCTCCGCCGACGAGAAATACATCGTGACCACCGCAGATGATAGAGTCTGTAAGATCTGGAGGGCGTCGACCGGGGAGTGTTTGTCTTCTTTTAGTTGGAAAAGTGAGAACGGAACGGACAACCTCACGATCAAGTGCCCCCACTTCTTCGGGAAAAACCACGTTTTGTTGAGCGCTGCTGGGAGCAGGGGGCCGGCTAGGTTGGGGTGCTGGAAGTTCTTGGATGACGCCGGCAACAAGGTGGCCGAACCGGAGATCTCGTTCGAAGCCACAATCGACCCCAAGCCGTGCTCAGCTATGAAGTTGAACAAGGACAGGACCCTGCTATGCTGCGGATTCGTCACAGGGAACAAGTCTGTGTAAGTGGGCGGTTTAACTTTTGAGGAGTCTGAGAATTTAGAAAATGAGATGTGATTCGTGAATGTTTGGTGTACTTGAATTTGGTTGTTTTTATTAGACTATTCACAAGGATACATATTCTCGCTCCTGATGTCTTCTTATGTTTCTCTCTTTCCCCCTCAGTTTCGCCGTCGACCTCCCTGGTTTCGAGCTCGGCATGACCCCGTTTAGGCGCCTGCAGAACTGCGGGACGGCGAAGAAGCCGGTCCACAACCTCCCCGTGATGAGGTGCGCGTTTGTGGGGAATGATACCATGGCTTCCGCCAGTGGAGACCGTACCATCAACTTCGCCCCCGAGCATATTCTCTCCGAGGCCGACCAATCCTGCGACGCGGGGACGTGCTGCGGCTGCTCCCTCCTGACGTTCTTCATGTTCCTGGTGGTGTTTTTATTGCTGGTGGCGGGGGTTGTAGGGGCTTGTTTGTACTCGGACACGCTTTCTTGGGAAGATATCGAACACTTGGAGAAACACGTCCTCAGTATCACTCAAAAGAGGGCTCAGGAAGTGAAACAAATGGTTGATGGATTTAGGTATGGAGATTACGGAGGGAAGGCAGAGCTGTAAGGAAGGTACGGGGTTCCGATCGGGAGGACGGATCTCTCAGCCGCTGGGCTGTGATGTCGCTTTTGGTGGTGGATTGGGGTTTCTGTGGAGAAAAACAGAAAAGTGGAGGAGAACTGCCTCCACCTTAAAGGAGAATGTTCAGATACTAACTCTAAGTTTAACTCAACTCACATAGAGGTTTGGTGCGGGCGATTTCCCTGCTCGCACTGAACAAACTCTACTAAGTTTAACTCAACTCACGTCGCATAGAGTGCCTTTTCTCTTGGGCGCAGATACTCCGATATAGAGATGGTTGAAAATCGGGAACATACGAAAAATCCTTCGCTTGACCACCAGATACTCACCGTATCTCGATGACGGTCTGAGCTTTCGAGTTTATCGAAAATGCAGTGTTCCGCGCCGCTTTTCCCGGTGCTATCGAGCAGAACGACCTCATCCGAAGAATCGAAATCGTGGTTCCCACGGCGGGGCCACCTCGAAACTGATGCTTCGTTCCTCGATTTTTTTTAGGAGAAGAGAGCTGAGTGAGTGGCCAGCCTGAGAGCCCCCGAGCCCCTCCCAAGTACCAAGTGTCTAGCCGTTGATTAGCGCTGTTTAGAGACGATTTGAGAGCCATGTTTAGTCTTATTCCTTTTAACCGTTTTCAGCTTTTGTCAGCGGTCTCTTTTGTCACAGTCTTTATCCTTGCCACATTTATTCCTTACTGTTACGCCTTAGATTCTGACTCTATAAATGCTCCTGTTGACGACGGAAATGCCCCTGTTGACGACGATCTCGACGCCAACTGTTGGCAAAACACCCCTCTCCGTCACGATCTGGAGGAGGTGTGGAAGCATCTGAAATCGGCTTATAGGGAGGGCAAGGGCCAGACCGCGTTAACAGACTACCAGGTCTCCGGTAACTGGAAGGATCTCACAAACGGGGGCAACGGCTTCGGTTTCTTAGATGGATTTGGCTACCCTCTATGTTCACAGCTTTGGATGGAGTGGGCGGGCTACCACGGGATTTCGAGGAATCCGAAGAGTTATCACGAAAGTGAGTCTGACCGCAAGAAGGAAGGAAGTGGGAAAAACGCTCTGGAAGACTGGGCCAACAACCGCCATTATAGCAGGCACCCGGATGTCCGAAGAATCATAGACGAAGCTGAGGCCCGGGGTGTAGATGTGAGTAGCCCGGATTTCAAAAGGGGGCACGATTATCCTACGAGCGGGGTGGGGGCATGTTCTCCAGGGAAGATAATGTTGTCTTACGTTTGCCAGCATTTCTGTTTGGAAAATATTGAATTTATGTTTGACCTCCCGTGGCATTCCGTTAAAGCCGTCTTCAAAACAGAGGGGGAGGGAGGCAATTTCGTCGACTTTGGACCGGTGATGTGGTGCCAATCCGCGTTTAACGAGTTAATCCTGGTGGAGGCGAGGAAATGGCGGGCGAGGTATCTAGCTAAGGCCTATCTGGCCCAGGAAGAGAAACACAAGCTACCCAGGTTTCCTTACAACACCGAGATTTGGCCGAATCTCCATTACCACGACGTGATTGCTACTTACGAGCATATCGCCGAACAAGTCCTTTTGAAGACGACTTTTACTCAGATCGGGATGCTAAAACGGGAAAATGATGGGTCTCGCCCGGCTTTTATCGCCGACCCGGACAGCGTTGATGAGGAAACTAGGGGTAATTTCACGTTTCAGACGCCCTTTGTCAAGCCCTGTTTCGGCGGTGAGAAGTTTTTCGGAATTCAGTGCCCCGACTGGCGCGGTGGGATTCGGTTTGCGACAACTCCCGAGCTATGCCAGAGGCACATTCTTAAGACGGGATCGAATACTGCCGCATGGTTTTCACAGGGAGGGAATGGGGAGTGCTGGGTGTTTAACTGTCGGTCTGAGGAAGAACTCTACAACAGCGTCCTAAGAGAGCCCGAGGGCGACTTCCAAGAGCGTACTTTCGAGGTAATGAGCAGTCTCTGCGGTTTTAACGACCATAGGCGGAAACCGATTGACACCAGTTGGCAGTTTGTGGTGGAGGACAGTGCTAAGAGATGGGATGACTCTATTAACCCCGAGATGAGTGAGAAAGTCGACTTAAATCACGACTGTGTCAAGAATGAGTCTCAGGAGCTGAAGATCGCGATTAAGCAGAATTATCCCTCGGTTGCAAGTTCTGAATCTTCGGTGGAGCCTTTTCAAGAAGTGGCGGGGAAGGTTAAGGTAGCCTGCATCCTCCTAGGCGTGTACCCGGCTGAAGCTTCTGTGATGAGAGATCATGCTCACGTCACAGCCCCTTACTGCGATGAATTTGCTTTTATGGTTGCCAATGCTACGGTGACGGAGGAAGCGGTGGAGAAGGAAACAGGGGCTGGGGTGCATAACCTAGCCAACCCTCCTCTATCTTGCCCGACTGATGAATGGGGTGACTCAGAAAATCCTCCCAACACGGTTCAGAAGTTCCACTTCTCCATACTATCGGCGGCTGAGCGGTTCTTCGGCGGGATAGGAACTGATTTGATGCGGGATCCTTCTGACCTTAAGGGCGAAGAAGCCGAAGAATCTGTCAACTCCTATTACTGCTTCATCGAATCCGACGCCTACTTTCTTCCGGAAAATTTTAAGCGGTTTCTCGTTCTAAAAGGACTAGTATGGTCAGCGGCGGATGGTGGGTCAGCGGGGAATCACGGTGAGGAGAAGGTCCCAGAGTCCCTTTGGATAGGACAGACGTGGGCCCACAACATTTTTCAGGACGGCTTCCTTGTTGAACCCAGTCAGGGGACGTGTCTGAACGTGGTGGGTATGAGGCGGGTCTATCGGTTGTTGAAGTCACTTCTGGAGCAAACCCTTGCGGGCGAGGAGCGAGCAATCGTCGGGAAGTTCGAGGAGAGGTGGCCTCCTACGGGTCTTTGTGATCCGTTTGTACCGAATCAGCATGTTGAGATTCTTCAAGTAGCTAACTCCTGCTTTCGAACGGCCGGAGTGGGTAGTTTGAATGGATTCAACGCCATCCGCGACAGTTATGGACGGTTCTTCTTCACGCATGCGCTGAACAAGGTCGCGGTGATGCGGCCGTCGCGGCTGGTTTCCTTCCGCGATATCCTCGAAGGGAACGGAACGGGGGTTGTTCGGGAGGAAGTTAACAGGGTTTTCTCGGAGAAGGGTCTTTCGTCAACAGAGAGCGCGGATGTTTATGGGATTAACACCAAATCCGGTCCTCATTGGCCCTTCTTTTTCGGGAGCGACCAGGTGTGGGAGCGGTGCCAGGCCGGGGAGAGGTATTCGGGGTCGGTGGATGGATCGGGGGCGGTGGATGGATCCAGGGAAACGGGAGACAACTCGGTTTCTTATACAGATGCCGCTTTGGATGCCCCACTCATCCCCTTCCCGAAAGAGGGTTTCCTCTCCTCTTTTCCGATCGTGTTTCACCCCCATAGAAGTCTTCAATCAGGACGGAGGGCGGCGAGGGAAGGGATTAACTTGTCTAAGGTTCATTTCTCTTTGCGGGTGGTGCACGAGATCGTGAGGGAGCGGCGACTGGAGTGCCCCGAAGAGATGTGCGGTCCGCCAAGGGAGGACGGAGAGCTGCGGATTCGGATAGCGGACAGTCGAACTGGAGGACTCGGAGTCTCTGGAACAGTTTCTACGAGGGAGGATTCTGTTTCTGAGATGGTGGGGCGGATTCAGGCCTGTTGGAAGCGTCTTACCGCGGCAGAGCGTCTCGACCTCGGAAGTATCGATCCAAGCAATACACGCCTGGTCTCCGCATGGATCCGGACGAACTGCATCGAGAATAAAGAAGAGTCATGCTAAAATTGGCGACGGGCGGCCATTCGGTGCCTGCGCCGGCAGTGCTCCACAGAGTAAAGTGTTCGATTTTAACGATTTTCCGCCTTGATTCCGTCGTGGACGAGACTTTTTGAGCTGAGATTTCCGGTTTGGTACCCCCCATTTTCCACTGTCACTTCCCTTCATCCCAATCCTCCACAGGCCGCGGCGCTAGTAGTCTCGAAGCAAGTTTCACCCAGCTATATTTGTATAAGTGACACCTTCACCCAGTTATATCTGTTATATCTGTATAAGTGACACCTGTATAAGCACCTGTAGACTGTATTGGTCTTTTCACTTCACTGTATCAGTCTATTGTACAACCGTTATTGGTCGAGTCCCCGTTTCACTCTCCCACTGTCCACCGCGGATTAAGTCGTGACCCCGCTACCTGTCTACCACCTGTACCACGTACCACGCACCACCGCAGCGACAGAACCGTCCACGACCTCCGTGTTTCTAATATTGTCACCGGTACGGTCGCGTAGTCTCTAAAATCGCCCAAAATGGACGGCCCCGGTTATAATGAGGATGAGATGCCCGACCATCTTTTCGACATCCCAGACGACCAAGGGGATCGGGATGTGGATTTTTACGCCCCTGATCACGACGAACCCGAACATTCGACCAAGCGGGTCAAAGTCGAGCTAAAAGACTCCGCCAACGTCGTAGAAAACCCGGATTCTATAGATTACTCGGTGTGGAAGCGACCGGCCCTTCCTCCAGGCGGGGTCCATGAGCTGGTCAAGCAAACGGGTTCCCTCTCCTTCATGCAGGTCGACGTCGATGACTACGTGGAGAAGCCACACGCTCGTTGGGGAAACAAGGAATCCGCTCTCCACAACCCCGAGGCCCCGATTCTGCGGATGTACGGGATCTCGAAGGAGGGGCACTCGATTATGGCTCATATTCACGGGTTTTTGCCATATTTTTATTGCCCGGTCGGAAATTGCACTGATGCGAAGATTTTTCAAGATTCACTGGAGCAAGTGCTCGTGAATGCTCGGGCGGCGAACAATATCAAGAAGAACGTAAGTACACCAAGTTGAGTTTTTCAAATGATTATGATTCATGTGATTCATTCAGTTTCAAGGTAATTTGAAGGTGAAATGAGGTTGAAAATGGGTAATTTGAAGGTGAAATGAGGTGGATCCCTTCACAAAAATGATGGATTTATTGCTATCGCGCCCTATACTACCCCAGGTAATCTCAGTCGACGTCGTCCAGAAGACCAACATCATGGAGTGGCAGCAGAACGGGGTCCGAGCCTTTTTTCGGGTCCATGTCGCCATCCAGAGATTGGTTCAAGCGAGTCGCCAGGCGATCGAGAACGGGTTCAGCCTCATCGGCGGCGGCTCCTACCACGGGTACGGAACGTTTGAGACGAATATCCCTTTTCCGTTGCGATATTTAGTGGATCAGCAACTCACCGGGGGAGGCTGGGTGGACCTGAAGGAGGGGTACTACAGTATGCGGGATGGGAGCGTTGGGTCGGAGCCGAAAGTTAGTC
>JACKZZ010000921.1_pt1 | contig 12822 bp, 7 predicted proteins | sample 8027871 | NCBI WGS metagenome assembly JACKZZ01 (sample SAMN15724774, study PRJNA655200) | protist metagenome | isolation source: fluorescence activated cell sorting (FACS) single amplified genomes of... | place: USA: West Boothbay Harbor, Gulf of Maine | collected 2000-07-19
GGCAGATCATAGCACCAACTCTTGCAACAAAATAATTTGTAGAGTGACCAATACCTCTATATTTTGTTTCATAAAGTTCTGGTGCATGAATCCAACTTACACCAGAAGCACCACTGACACTGGCTCTTGCAAGTGAAGAAACAAAAAGAATAAATCCAGTCTGGAATCCTTTTTTACCATGCATGCCCATCCAAAAAGCTCCAAAAGCTGCACTCGAATACAATCCTGTTTGAAGATTGACTCTTCCAAGCCAATCTACACAAGTTAAAACAACCAATGTACCTATATTTTCCATAGCAGCATTAATAAATATTGAAGTATAATCAAAAGAACATTGCAATTCCCCGTCATCATCAGAATCTTGGAAGATTCGAGCTACAAATAGAACAATTCCATAATATGCAAAACCAAAACAAAACCATATAGTCCAACCGGGTAATGTTACATGCCTTCTGTTTGGGGATAAAATTGCCTTTAATTCACTTATCAAATCATTGCCATGATCGTTTTGTGGGTTGTAAGGAGGGGCAGGAGAACTGTCGGACTTTTTACCTTGTTCAATCAATTCAACACCTTTCGTACTATCATCATCTTCGAGAATAAGTTCAAACGAAAACGTGATAGGAGTTCCATTAAATATTGCAGCATCTTTCAATATCTGTTCTGCTTCTTCTCTCCTTCCTTTTGTCAGTAGCCATCTAGGGCTTTCTGGAAGAAGCCAAATACCGAATACAAGAGCAATTACCATAGGAATTGTAGTAAGATATACTAAAATACGCCATGTACTAGCATCATCACGCTCCAATACAGCAGCTGCTAATCCACTGACAATAAGAGCACCAATAGTCCAAAAGATACTATTCACACCCATTACTCTTCCTCTTACTTTTGATGGAGTTAGTTCTGCTTGTAAATCATACGGGACAGTACATCCACCAATAGCAAAACCAACCATCATACGAAATGTTATCAATGTTGCATAATTCGGACTTAAACCGGAAAGAATGCCAAATAAAACCATAACACAAACATGAGCAATAAAAACAAATCTCCTTCCATATCGATCACTCACAGGCCCCCAGAACATGGAACCAAGCGTTTCACCAGCAAAAATAGCAGATGTTAAAGCTGCGATTTCAGTATTTGTCAATCCCCAATCTGCACCAGCACATAGTGAAATAAAAGATAATATATTTGTTTCAAGCGCATCAGACATGGTTGCCAAACCAGATAATACCATCATTCTATAGTGAAAGCGACCAAATGGAATACCTTCTATCAATTCATCGATTTTAATCTTGCGTTTTTCAGACATGATTGAAGGGGATGGGATGGTGTTGACCAAAAACCATTAATTCTAAACCTAATGCCTTTCCATTCCAGGCATTCCATGGAATCCATGGAATGGAGCCAGGTGATCCTTTGGTTTTGAGGGAAAATACTCGATTGATGGCCCGTCCTGAATTTGGAGCAATATTATGGAAGCTACTACTCTACATGAGGGAATAATTTCTTTTTTAGATGCAAATAAGGTACTTTATCGAGTTGTGAAGCATGAAATTACAAAGACAAGTGAAGATTCTGCAAGAGAAAGAGGAGAACCTTTAGGTTGTGGCGCGAAAGCTCTTGTAATGAGATCTAGTACTAAAGGAACTATTTCTTTTTGCGTTCTTGTTGTACCAGCAGATTGTACCATCAATAAAAAACTGGCAAAGAAAGCACTTGGTGTTAAAGATCTGAGATTTGCATCTGCCGACGAACTTGCTACTATTGTTGGTGTTCCATCTGGTGCTGTCCCACCATTTGGTGAACCATTTATTAACTTACCTCTTATTGCTGACTTGACAGTGGGAGTACGATACCCGAATGTAGCTTTTAATGCAGGTTCATTAACAGATAGTGTGATTATGGCAGCAGAGGACTGGGAGCGTCTTGCCCAGCCTCGTCGAATCAATCTTTGTGGTGTTGAAGAAATTTAATATTGTATTATGAGTATGAGTATGAGTATGTAAACTTTACAAAGTAATTTTATTTATTTTAAATGATCATGAAAGGTAAAAAAAGGTAAAAAAACAAATACACTACAGTACTGTATAACAAAAACTAAGCGACGTGCCATTTTTTAGGCCACTCAAACCCATTATCGCCCGCCTCATCAGGAGCACCATAAAGTATATCACCTTTAGGAGATGCACCTTTATGCATTTTCATTAGACCTGACAAAGTGAAACCGTTCTCAACAGCCCAACACCTTCTGTCCTCCTCAACTAAGCTCTTAGCTAGACGCCTCGCCTCCTCATCCTTCTCTCCTCGTCGACTTGATTCACAGCCGTGTCCGAAATCACCGGCGCGCACTAAACTTGTGAATAGCCTAGAAGAAGTCAAGATTATTATTTTCTCCTTCTCTTTCTCTTTCTCCTCCTCTAATCCTCCCAACCCCCGCCAGAATGCCTTAGATAGTGGTCTCACCCTAACCTTGCAAATCTTACCGAGACAGCATGGAGCATGCACGAAAAATGCTCTAGCCTCCACACACTTAGTGAGTGAGACATCAGTAGCAGGACCACAAGCATGTAAGGAGAGTCCAAGTTGGAAAGGTTCATTGTAAGTAGCTATATCTTGCTCTACCACACGCACTACTCCATCAAGTACACCACCGCCAGGTGTATTATTCAAAGCTTTGATGCGCGCATGGGCAATATCTAATGAAGGCCCCTTCCAATCGACTAATACTATATCTAAGCGATGAGCATGCTCTCTTAACATCCAAGCGAGTGGAAGAGCTACAAAGCCCGAACCCGCACAGAACTCAACTATTCTGACCTTACTGTCGTCGCCATGATAAGTTTTAGATTGTGCAAGAAGATGATTTGTAGCACAAAGTGCTACATAAACCATATTTTCGATTTGAACAGCTTTTCGATCAACTCTGCTCTGTGGAACACAACCTCCTACAGCTTGACAACACAGTGGTACTGAGGACCAGGCTATACAACTATCGTTCTCTATCCCTGGCCTCTCATAGTAATGTGGAGTAATTCCATAATCTTTGATGATTTTCTGTGCATTAACAAAAGCCTGTTTTGCTTGCACACCTTGACGAGATAGCGTCAACCGAGCTTGCTTGCGCTGGGAAGCTGTTGTACGCTGTTGCTGACTAAGACAGTATGAGGACGCTCCATTAAAAATATTATTATTTGTTGTATACTCAACTCCCCAAGTCCAAGAGCTCAGCATAAGTAAGTAAGAGATTAAGAGAGAGAGAGAGAAAAATTAATTACTCATTCTTCCAAACCAAAAAACATTTCTATCCAAAGCAAGGGAGTAAATTAAGATCGAATAAGTTCCAATTGATTCCATGGAATTCCCACGCACGGGTCCCTCCATCTCAATATCATCGAAGATCTCCAAACTTTATCACTAAATCACCATGGACAAGCCTGCGGTGGTTATTGACAATGGTACTGGCTATACCAAAATGGGGTATTCTGGTAACGTGGAACCTCAGTATATAATACCAACAGTCTTGGGTTCTAAACCTGATGATGGAATAGGTAGCTCTGCAAAGAGGGCTGGTGTTGAAGATTTAGACTTCTACGTTGGAGATGAGGCCCTTTCTCATTCTACATCTCATCAGATTAATTATCCTATTAGACATGGTATTATTGATAATTGGGATAATATGGAGCGTTTGTGGCAACGTTGTTTATTTCAATACATGCGTTGTGAACCTGAAGAGCATTATGTATTATTGACTGAACCCCCTTTAAACCCACCAGAAAATAGAGAATATACAGCAGAGATTATGTTTGAAACTTTCAATGTTCCTGGTTTGTATATTGCAGTCCAAGCTGTATTAGCTTTAGCTGCATCATGGGGCACAAGAGATGCTGCTGATAGATCATTAACTGGCACTGTTGTTGATTCTGGTGATGGTGTGACTCATGTTATTCCTGTTGCAGATGGTTATGTTATTGGATCTTGTATTAAACATATCCCTTTAGCTGGAAAATCTGTCACTCATTTTATTCAACAATTAATGAGAGATAGAAAGGAACCGATTCCTTCTGAAGATTCATTTGAGGTTGCCAAAACGGTAAAAGAAATGTATTCTTATGTTTGTCCTGACTTAGTTAAAGAGTATGCAAAATATGATGCTAATCCAGGAAAATATTTCAAAACTTTTGAAGGTACTCATAGAAGTACAGGATCTAAATGGAGTTGTGATGTCGGTTATGAGAAATTCCTTGGACCTGAAGTTTTCTTTAATCCTGAAATTTTTTCTTCTGATTTTATCACACCACTTCCTGATATTGTTGATGAAGCTATTGTAAAATGTCCTATTGATGTACGCAGAGGGTTATATAGCAATATTGTTTTATCTGGCGGAACTACAATGTTTAAAGATTTCGGGAAAAGACTTCAAAGAGATGTTAAACGTAAAGTAGACAAGAGAATGAAAGATAATGTTGCCAAATTGAGTGCTATGCACGCTAAAGCTGCTACTGCCTCTGCTAATAGCCAGATTGATGTTAATGTCATCTCACACTCTAGACAAAGATATGCAGTATGGTTTGGTGGGTCACTATTGTCATCTACTCCTCAGTTCTATCAATTGTGCCATACTAAAGCACAATATGATGAGGAAGGTCCACGAATTGCAAGACATTCTCCCGTTTTCACTGCTTCAATGTAATAAATTTTATACTTTCAATCAATACAGATTAATTTCAATCCTTTTAGAACTAATTTAAAAACAGAAACAAAAAAGAAAAACAAACTGATCTTTCATATTTATTTTAACGATAAAGGAAATGAAATAGTGACGAGAGAATGAACAAAAGTAATTATACGAAGAACTTCAACTACATCATTAATTCGAAGTAGAATAATTACTTTTACTACTTCGAAGTAATGATGTAGTTCAATATTAATTAATTGTATTTATCCCTTTTAAATTTCTCTTTAAAGTTATAAATAACGTTACGGTAGTTCGAATAATTTTATTTGATAATCTTTTCTACTAATTTGTGGCATACTTTTTTCATCATCGTATTTGTATTTGTATTTTTTTTTTGTATTTTTTCTTTCAATCTAAGTTTTGAATAAAATATTTTTTTAAGTCGAAGTCGAGCCACCAGCTGCGGCTTCTGCTGTATTTTTCTCAACTAGCAAGAATTCAATATGGTCAATAATGATACTAGCCATGTCACTCGCTTGTGCAGTTGCAACAACGAGATCAAAAGATTCACTTGTTTTGCTATCAAAGAGGATAATACAGAATTCCTTTGCAGATCCACCCCATCTATAAATTTCGCCATAGGTATAAGTTTGAATAAATTCCATATCAACAGAGAAAATATGAAGACCGTCTGAATTGAAACCAATAACCATTTGTGTAGGCAGAGACAGCACTTGTGCGGCTTTAGCATTGACTTTAAGTACGTAAAACCAATGTGTACCGTAAACAGGCGATTCAGATGCTAAATCAATGAAATCTAATTGCATCTCATCAATTTCTTTTTCAGCATATTCAGAATTTGCAAGATCAAACACATCTTTCGCCCATTTCGCAGGTTTCATTTCTTCTCTCCAATCAGGAGGAACGTAATCAAGAATTAGTTCGTTACCACCATCACCAGGTTCTAAAAGGCCAGCTGGGGTTGATGGGAAATTATCACCAAGAGCGATACTAACTGATAGAGTTGCAAATTTCAATGCAGTTTCAGCATCAGAAACAGGAACATTACCTTGGATAATGATCTCATCTTCAGCTTGAAGATAAATAAGTCTATCATAATGAGGATCTTTACCACGATAATTATGAGTTGGGATATAGATTTTCTTTTTCAAAACAAATTTAAACTTTCTCTTTTGACGACTCTTTTGAACAATAACATCACCCATAAATTCAGAATTACGCAAAGGTCTAGGCGTTCTTGGAAGTTCTTCATATGCAGGTGGTGTATAAGATGCATCAGCAGGTGCAGATGAAGTACCTAAATCATAAACGAAAATACCAAGAGAAGATGCTCGTGAATCAGATAAATCTAACCAACCACTGCAAATTTCAAGTACTTTGCCAACGTTCAGATCTGGTGTAACCGGCAAAGCTTCTGTAATCACATTACCATCAACTAATTCAATAGTAGCAAGAATAGGTGGACGTTCCTTATATGCTTTGATTTCATCAACACTAGGGACAAAACCTGAAGCTTCACCAGCAGCTAACATACCATCAACAGTTCTTAAGCAATAACGCGCATAATCGCGGACGGCTCCACGTGATGTCTCATATCTAGAAATGATAAAATGGAGAAGGAAATTCTCAAAATCAACAGACGGTGGGAAAGTTCCAGCACAAAGACACATCATTTGCCAACCTTTTGCAATACTTTCGGTGCGTTCATTCTTGGTAATTTGTTTAATGACCTGAACATAAATCTCATCACGCAAAGTAGGATAATGAAAACCTTTTGTAAGAATATCATGAGCAAGCATTTCAGGAAAGTTCATCTTTTTGTCACCCATATATCCAAGTAAATCCTTGAAAATTTGGATAGCACGCTTATTCAAATCCTTGGGAAGATCAGTAATACTCTTAGGAATAACTTCATTTGAAAAAATAAGGAAAGAATCTCTTACACTCGCTTTCGTAAAAATCATACCCCTAGCAAAATCATCAGGTGAACGTAAACCAGGGAAATTCTTAGTAGAGAAACGTACTTGGCGAGCGATCTCATGACGTAATTGGCGGGCACTTTCAGCATGTTCATAATCAGCTACTGGACCAGTGCCAGCATTAGCATTTTCAGAACGGTTCTTAAGCTCTGCTTCTTTAAGTTTCGATTTAGCTTGAGTAACAAGATCAGTACGCATATCAAGATTATCTGCATCATTGACAGCAGCTCTCATTTGAATAAGATCACCAGTTTTAATACCTTCTCGTAAATTATTCTGCACATCAAGAATTTTCTTAAATCTCGCAGCGGCTGTTTTATTTGCCTCTAAAGCTTGGCCAATCTTTTCTTCAGGGAGACCAGCAGATTCAGCTTCTGTAATTGCTAAATCTAATCTTGAGATATCACCATCATTAATTTCACTAGCAGCATCAGTAGAAGAAAGCTTAGCAGTTAGTGCAGATGTAGCAGCATTCATCTTAGAGATCATAGCATCAGCATTATTCAATTCAGCAGCTCTAGCTTGTGCTTTATCCATTGTATCGGAATTAATACCAGCAGACATGGCAGCTTCAATAGCATTATTTAGTGCGACATAGGTATCCGCTTTAAGAGCATCACTAAGGGCAGAATTGAGACTTTTCATGAGCTCTGCACGCTTTCTTTGCTCTTCAGCAAGTTGAGCAGCTTTACGAGCAGCAATCTCTGCACCTCTCTGTTGTTCAAGACCCTCATACTGTTTCTTAGCACTTGTAATACGATCATCTAGACCATAAGAACAACATTTGGAAATAGCATCTGATAAGGCTTGCATAGCATCCTCATTATCTTTATTGGCTGCAGCCAAAGCAGCTTCAAGATTCGCAAGTGCAGAATCTTCTTGCTCAATACGAACAACAAGTAATTCTGCTTGTTTTGTCTCTGGAGACTCGTAAGGAGGACCATGTTTCATATTTGATGCTTGAGCCAATAATGCTTTTAAATCAGGCAAAGCTTTTGCTTGTACAGCTTTCTTCAATTTCATAAGCAATTCCAATTGTTCATCAACTTGATCAATAGCTGCAGTAGCAACAGAAATAAGAGGTGAATCAAGCTGAGGATTACATGACGGAGGAGTGGCAGCTTGTACAGCAATACGCAAAGCATTAATTTCCTTACTTGCAATAGCATCTTCTAATTGTTTAGTCAAGCGACCTTCCAAACGAAGACGATTGAGTATTGCACGAGCCGTGACAACATTAGCAATATGCTTTCCACTGTGAGGAAGTTCGACAGATAATTCCAACAGCTTTGTAAGTTCTTTCTCATCTTTTTTCGCTGAAGCAGATGTAAGATCAACTAATAGTTTTTTATGCGCTTTGTAACGACAAACGCAGATGAAACGACGCATATTTGATTGAACCTTGGTAAGAACTTTGACAATTGCTGTTTCACGAACTAACTCCAATGCATGAGATTGTGATGTACGCATAAAAACACGAGTATGTCCTTTAGCAAACTCACCATCAACAAGTACATTTCCCCCTTTCGCGCTACTAAGGAAAGCAATAAGATCATCAAGTGATGAGGTACCAGGAGCAATACATTTGTAGCGTTTGAAAAATTCATTGAAATCTCTACGAATAGGATAACCAAGTTTACGAATACGGCATACTTCTACAAGACCAGCATATCTCAATTGATCTTGCATACGACCAGCATGGAAATTATTTCCAATTTTGAGATCATTTGGTTTCATACAACGGACGAAATGAGGATCTGTCGAATTCAAAGTATTAATAAGAGATACTAATTGAGATTTGAATTGAGAACCAAGTGTTGCCTTTGCACTTTTACCACCACGACCACGACCGCCAGAATCATCAATAGGTTTAGGGAAAAGAACATTAATCAAAGGAAGTTTAGAACCACGTAGACAATCGGTAATATCATCACCTAATACATCCTTGTTTTTCTCAAGGAAATTTGCAACATTATAATAAACTGGTCCAGCATAATGTAAAATACCAAAACAATTATTAGCATGTTTGCAATCTCTGGGACCAGGTTTAATAAAATTAGGATGAATAGTTGCTTTATCAGTAGAATGCCTACGAATCATCTTGCTAAGCATACTTTCATCAGTACCACGAGGAACATTAATTTCTTCATCACACATTCCAAAAATACCAGTACCCTTAGCTTCAAGTAAATCAAGTGTAGGTTGATTATCTACAAAAGAAGAACCAGAAATGACAATACCTTCAGCAGCATATAATGCTTGTTCCATAGAGAAAATATGTTCATTGAAATGGAATTGTAACTTTTCATTGCAATAATTGATACATAATTGTTCGAATGAATTCACTTCAAATGACTCAAATCCAAAGATATCTAATACACCAATGAAATTCTTTCGACGTGTAGTACCACCACCAGCAGCTAATACACTATTAATCTTATCGACAACAAATTGAAATAAAGTCGAATAGACGTTTTTAAGCATAGCATCACGTGCATCTTGAGCTTGAACCACATTAAAAGATACAAGAATCTTTTCACGTGAACCGATATTTTTGTGAGTAAGAAAACGATCAATATCTTCAGCATTAATACCCCACATAGATGCGGCAAAATTAAGAACATCCATATCTTTAATTGCACTACCATCTTCAGCATTCGCATTTGCTTTAACAATAAATTCAAGATTTCCAAAATGTAAAACACCAGCAACAATTTTGAAAATTGAAAGTTGCTCTTGTTCAGAAAAGTTTAAAATATTCATTGAATTTTTGAATTCTTCAAAATCCTTTTCATCACTAATACCATCAATATGGACAGCTTTCGATAGACCAGTAATGCTAAACAATTCAGCATCCTTAAGATTCAAATCTTCAGCAAGTTTAGGATCAGTATCTACTAATGTCAAAAGTTGATAAAATACATGATAATTACGTTCACCAACAGTTTGTCTAACAACACGGCTCTTTTCAAGAAGATAATTGATAATACCACCACCAACAATTGTACCACCACCATCAAAATTAACAGTAATAAGTTTACCAAAACGAGATGAATTGTTATTACGAAGAGTCTTTGCATTACCAAAAGCTTCGAGGATTGGATTAGCAGCAAGAATCTGTCTTTCAAGACCAGATGAAACCTTCTTACCACCTTCTACATGACCATTTGCAGATCCTGAAGCATCAGTAAGGAATTGAAGAATCAACTTAGTAGCTTCTGATTTTCCAGCACCTGACTCACCGGAAATTACCACACTTTGATCCTTCGAATCAATAATCATATTATTATATGCATTATAAGCAGAAGCAAAAACATGAGGATCTAAATCCTTAGGATCTGTAGCACGATATTTATCAAGAACTTCTGGTGTATAAAGTGGTAGCATACGAAAAGGATTGACAGAAATAAGAATTGATGAAACATTCGTATAAATCTTATCCTCTTTGTAACGAATACGCAAATTATGAAGAATTGACATCTCATTCAAATCACTAATTTGACAAAGATCAGAAATCGAACTATCCAATGCTTCAGGATTACAATCTTCAATTGTTGCAGTTTCAGAACCAGACAATTTGCGATCTTCGCCATCTTCTGTGCGGACTATCGTATCCTCACCACGAACAAAACCTGAAATGGCTTTACCTGGAAGATACCTCTCAGCATCATCAATAACCCACACCCAAGCACCAACTTCTACAGATGACATCTCTGTAGTGGTTGGCTACACAGGATAAGATCAACAAGTTTCATGACCTTTGCACGACCCGTACATTTTGATTTCAGAAAACTGTGGTTTTTCCAGACGAGGTTTTAAGAAAAAAAGAAAAAAAGAAAAAAACGACCTAAGGGACCATAATCCTAACCTATGCATCAGAAAATGTTGACTAATGCAAAGCAGTTGGGATTTTACATATCTACACCAATGTGCCAGAAGGTGTTTGAGAAAACTTCCAAGACAGCAGTAGCGTCAAACATTTGGTATAAAATGGAGTTCCTTCAACCTTCTGGTTCATTTAAGGATCGAGGAATTGGTCATATGATCTCTAAATTAAATGATGAATCTATTGCGACGAATTCGAAAAAGATTGATAGGCTTATATGTTCTTCAGGAGGAAATGCTGGCCATTCGGTTGCTACTGTAGGACAAAAACTTGGTGTCGCTGTAGATGTTTTTGTCCCAAAAACGACAAAATTAATAATGTTAGAGGTGCAAATGTTACAATTCATGGAGATAATTGGAATGAAGCAGATGCCAAAGCTCGTGAAATGGTGAAGGAGTTAGAAAAAATGCAGAAATCAGTCGCTTATATTCCTCCATTTGATAACCCATTAATTTGGGATGGAAATAGTACAATTGTAGATGAAATCAATACAGATATACAACAACAACAACAGCAACAACAGCTACAACAACTACAAAGTGAAGGTGGTGAACCTCCTGATGCTATTGTAGTGGCATGTGGTGGTGGTGGTCTTCTTCGAGGTATTCAATTAGGTGTCGAAAGATATGGATGGTCATCTACAAAAATCATTGTATGTGAAACGGAAGGGGCTGCATCTTTTGCTGCAGCAAAACAAAATGGTGGAAAAGTTGTTCATTTAAATGCTATTACCTCAATAGCTACATCACTAGGTGCACTTGCGGTTATACCAGAAGTACTTAATCATTCAAATACTTTTTCTGTTGTCGTGTCAGATTCACAAGCTCTTGAAGCATGCAATTCATTCTTGAAATCACATCGTGTTTTAGTAGAACCTGCCTGTGGTGCAGCTTTAGCGGTGCTTGATTCAAATCACAATTCCGTTTTACAAGGAATGAAAAATGTTATTGTAATCGTTTGTGGCGGATCAGCTATTAATTATGAAATATTACATGAAATGAATAAATCATTATTATGAGTTGAGTTTTGTTGTTGTTTTGCGATTGTGTTTGTGTTTATGATTGTTTTTTTTTTGATATATTCATGGCACTTTCGAACGAATAAAGTGATGTACTGGAGCGTTATTTTTATATGATTTAATTAATCTGATTCTGATTGATGGGGAAATAAAAACAAAAATAAATAACTAAATATAAGACACAATATTTCTCACACAACTCATAATTATAAGCACATTTTCTACGGGTTTTAGTGGCTCTGATTGAATTTCTGGCCGAATAATTTGTCCTTTGAGATATGGTGCAAAGACGAGTGCAAAATTTTCCCGACGATTCCAACGCTTCGTTTTCTCTCGTTTGGCTTGTTCATTTAATTCCATTTTCATTCTCCAGAATCTTTGTATTTTTGACCAATCAATATTAGGACAACCTGCAAAAATCGCAACACAAGAAGTCCCTTGTTGTATGTCCCATTTACTCACATCAAAAGTATAAGCAGTAGCACCAGCGAACATTCTCTCAATATTCCTAACAGTTGTCATTTTCCAACCTGAGATATCTTGATTAAAAGAGGTAGCACCTTCAAACATTCCACAAGTATCAGTAACTGAATCTGTTTCCCATGAAGAAATGTCTTGATCAAATGAAGATGCATGGTAAAACATACGAAACATATCCCTTACCAATTTCACTTTCCATCCCCATTGACTTAATGGACTATTAAATGATTTGGCAAAAGCGAACATTTGGAACATATTGGTAACAGATTGTACATTCCATTTGCTAAGATTCTGATTGAAAATTATAGCGTTTTTGAACATATAACTCATACATCTCACTTTTCCTACATTCCAATTCCCTATATTACGATTAAATGAAGTACAACCTTCAAACAAACTCCACATATTAATCACTTGAGATACATCCCATTGGGTTACATCTTCATTGAAATCTTGCTTATCTTTAAACAAACCACGCATATCTGTAACCAGTTTTGTGTCCCAAATTGAAATGTGGCCATACTTCTCTTCTGCTGCCTTTGGATCAATAAACCATAACGTTACAGCAACCTTTATATCCTCATTTGTTCGAAACAAGTTTGGCACTATAAAACTCTCCATGGTACAGTAGAGTTTAAGGTGGCGTGAACTACGTACGGGTGGATAACCCTGGAAAAGACGAGGAAAAGACGAGGAAAATGAAGTTACTGTACTGTAGTTTGTTACTTTTTTTAAGTTTTGACACAGGCTTTAGCAG
>JACKZZ010016934.1_pt1 | contig 12818 bp, 5 predicted proteins | sample 8027871 | NCBI WGS metagenome assembly JACKZZ01 (sample SAMN15724774, study PRJNA655200) | protist metagenome | isolation source: fluorescence activated cell sorting (FACS) single amplified genomes of... | place: USA: West Boothbay Harbor, Gulf of Maine | collected 2000-07-19
GTATTCTATTTAATCCATCACGTGTTGCTGTCACCATGAGCAAGTCACATGCGGTAAAGTAGGCCAACCTTTGCTCTAAATTAAAATCGAATTCTCGTTTTTCTTCAAAATGTACTATGACATCATCAGGACCAGTACTATATTTAGAATTAATTGCTTTCACCATAATTTTTACATCTCTTACTGTTATTCGATAATCATCCCCTCTTTCAGCTGCAGTTATGCCTATAATACTAAATAATAATTTCCCGCGCCATATTTCATTATCTTCTAAAAATTGATCAATAGATATTAATTTCAATGGTATACCCTTTAAACGTTCTAACCTATCAATACCACCAACGACAATTTTACTTTTATTACCTACAAGTTTTTCTTTCCATTTTTTCGATTCAATAACAAATGAATGATCTTCAAGAACATTTTTTACACGAGGCATGTCAACACCAACATGTATACATGTAATAGCAACATCACGTTCATCCACTGTAATAGCTAACTGTGGTCCATCACTCTTACTATGACCAAGAATGCGATGACAAGTCGTCATAAAATGTCGGGCATATTCATATAAGTGGAAACCAATTTGGTCAGCGGCGAGTATACCTCGTAATAAATCATTTCTTCGTGTCATTGCACGCCATATTTCACTGCTAGGAAATGGTGTATGAAAAAAATAACCAATTTTTGCCATTGTTAATACACGTCTTAAAAATGAAGGTAGCAGCATAAGATGAAATCCATGGATCCACACCATATCTCCAGGATGATACGCTTCTATGACTTTTTCTTTAAACATTCGATTTACAGTCGAGTATGAGTACCATAAATCTTGTTGTGCTTTTGCACCTAAGTCATCTTTCTTTAATGGTCCATAAACATCAGCAACCATATGCAATATAAGCCATAAATGTGATTTACAATATATATCATAGAACAGGTGATGCATGGATTCTGTAACATACACTGGATAACATTCCATCTTAGATAATATATCTGTAACAATGGGTTCATCTTCTTGTGCTATTGCTTGACCACGATATCTAACAGTACCTACCCATGATATACTTTTACCTGTTTCACGTGATTGACCTTGCTCCATTGACAGAATGCTTTCATTGTCCCATTCCGCACTCCACACCCCTGTAATGGCATCTTTATTCAATATAACAGGTAATATATATGATACAACAATAATTCTATCATCTGGTGTTAATCTTTGGTCATTATCAGCATTATTTTTCTCATTACCACATCCTTTACCAGTTAACATCATTCTTTCATTCCAATGTGTCATATAACGATTTTTATCACTACGAACTTCACTTGCTGCAGTCCGTTGTGCTTTTTCACGAACATTTGCTTCATTTTGTTTAACATATGACGACCTATTATTGCTATTTGACATATGAATCGTTTTTCTTGGTAATAAATTTGATGGAACATCAAGCACGTCTTCAGTAACCCCCATAATGCCTTTGCGCTCTAATAAATCAAGTGTTCTCATAATTTCTTCACCACTATCAAGTTTTTCCCATCTACTGAATTTACCACCTGAAAATACAGCATATCTGTATTTTACAGGATTATCAACTTCATCACCAGGTAAAAATATTGTTGATTTTGTTGTCCATATTGGATATGTTGCAGGTGTGGTGACGAGGTGGACTGCACGATTCGGATCATCAAAACCTAATACAGCTGCATTACCACTTAAACGAACATCTTCCCCAATACGTAAGTCAGCAGTCACTTTGAAAACTACCTCAAGCATTCGATAATTATATTTTACAGCAGAAGACGACGACATTGTGTAGAAATTTTTTAAGAGTCAATCAAGTGCACCAGAACACTAATCCAAAATTTACAATGTATTCAAATAATAAATGATATTACAATACAACGTATCCTTTATTTTTATTGTATGTAATGTTTTGTTTTGTAAAAATATATGTTCTTCAAAGAGAAATGGAACGCACGTACGAAGATTTCGAGAAGCACCATTTTTGCACATTATATCGTCGTTATTCCATAACTGCAATGAGTGCCATATCTGAAGCTGCTGCTGATCAAATTTCTGATTCTGATGAAGAATATGAGGAAGTTCCTGATAGTGAAAAGACACCTGTGACCATCGTCACTGGATTCCTTGGATCGGGTAAGACAACTCTTGTAAATTACATTTTAAAAGCGCAACATGGTTGGAAGATATGTGTTGTTGAGAACGAGTTTGGTGAAGTTCAAATTGATGGTGATTTAGTTAATGAAAACATTGCATCTCGTGAAGATATCATTACAATGGATAATGGTTGTGTATGTTGTTCCGTTCGTGGTGATTTAGTGCGTACTTTTAGTACCCTTGTTGCACGTCGTAAAGAATTTGATGCGATTATTATTGAAACTACTGGTTTAGCTGATCCAAGTCCTATATGCTTTACATTTAGTAGTAATGCACTTATACAAGATAATTATCGTATTGATTCAGTTGTATGTCTCGTTGATGCTAAACATATTGACATACATTTAGATGATGTAAAACCAGATGATAGTATTAATGAAGCTGAACATCAAATCGCATTTGCTGATCGTATTGTTCTTAATAAAATTGATTTAGTTACTAAAAGTGAACTTGCTGATGTTGAGGATCGTATTAAGTCTATGAATTCATTTGCTACATTAGTTCATACAGAAAGAAGTAGAGCACCATTAGATCAAATCTTAGGTATTGGTTCCTTTTCTTTAGATAAATGTGTTGAAATTAATCCTGAAGGTATGGCTACCATTAAGGAGCAAGATGATGCAGCTGCTGCTGCTGGTGATGCTACGGCACATGTTCATGATGAACATTGCACTCATGATCATGATCATGATCATAATGAATGTACACTGGATCATGATCATAGTGCTCATGATCATTCACACGAACATGATCACTCTCATACTGATGGTGCCAATGCAGCAGGTGCATGCACACTTGATCATGATCACAGTGCCCACGACCATTCTCATGCTCATGAAGAACAAATTAAGAAGAAAGCTAAGAAACATAATTTATCACTTGTATCATCAGTAGGATTTACCATTAAAGGTCAATTAGATACAATTAAATTTAATACATTTATGTCAGATTTATTAGCAGAAAAAGCACAAGATTTGTACCGAACTAAGGGGGTTCTTGCCTTCCAAGGACAAGGTGATACTAAATTTGTATTTCAAGGAGTGCATGAACAAATTAATTTCGGACCTGCTGATAAGCCATGGTTAAAGGATGAAGAACGTATATCTAAAATGGTATTTATTGGTAAAAATCTTGATTATGCATTCTTTAAGAAATCACTAGAAGAATCCGTTGCACCAGGTGAAACTGCTGTGGTTACCATGCACAAGAGAGCTTAAGCGTCGATATGCATACTCTATTCAGTAAATTAGGGGATAAAATGAATGAGAATGCAAAGGAAAGGGACGAAGATAAGAAGATTCTGTAACGTAGTCTCAAATATGAATCACATATGGAACTTATTTCAATGTTAGAAAACACTACAGTAGTACATTTTCCACAATACGGTTACAGAGCAGGCACATGGAATCTCAAAATAGATACTCTGCCATAAGAGTTCTTTCTTCTCCAGTATCTACCATGTTCACTTGCAATGTACCATCAATATTCAAGTGCAAGGGTAGCACATCCTTACCGCTATCAGTTCCGCTGCGTAATTTTTGCGTATTTATTTTATCCATTTGTGATGTAAACTCTGCTACAATATTTTCAGCTGGATCAGCTTTACTACCAGTAGATATCCACAGTTTGAAATCTTTTGCAATATCGGCAGCAAGCCCTATTGCTGCTTTTGAATCAGATGCAATAGCTTCACTATGGGATGCAATGCATGTAGCTACGCGACCTGCGTCGGCTCCAGTCAAAGGAACGGACGGTGCTTTTGCTACATTACACCCAATACCAATGACAACACGCCCATTCTCAATCTCTACAATAGTTCCACAGACTTTTTCCGTACCTATCAGTATATCATTAGGCCATTTTAAGTATGTATTTTTCGAAGAAGTAACCCGACTTCTTACATGAGGTGATATCAATGTACCAACACGAAGAGGTATAAGAGTTAATGGGCATGGTATACAAGACTGTTTTATAGCAATTGTTAAGAACATATTCCCTTCTAAACCAGTCCATGTACGACCACGACTGCCTCTACCTGTGTTTTGGGCTTTAGCAAGAACACAAAAGATATCTTCGAGTTCTGAAAATGATGTATTTTTTATCATATCCTTGCAAACATCTTGTGTGGAAGTAACTTCATCATGTACGAAGAATTGAACATCTTCAAGTCGTACTGTGGTCCCTGATGGAGAAATAGCACCACTAGTATCTGACGACATATTTCTCAAATGAGATAGAGTTCTCGGCAACGACTTGAGATTTGTTCTTGCAAATTTCACACAGTGTATGTGAGATACAACGAGCATAAATGGTCTAGTGCGCAATAGTTGAACTTTACTGCATCACCACCACTGTAAACTCATAATGTGACATACCGTACCCTCGTACGTTCCTGACTGCAAAATTACTCACTTTATCATACTTTAATCATATATTTCGACTAATCTGTCATGTTTTCTAATATTAAATTGGGTAGTCTTAACCTCAACGATATTGCCAATTCTGCATTGGATAAGGCTGTACAAGGTGCTCAGTCCATCAGGGATGCAACTCCAGGTATTTCTTTATCAACGAAGACATGCTGTGTTGGTCTGTGTCCTAAAAAGTACGTTGTAACGTGTGTATTATGTGATAGAAAATTTTGCAAAGAGCATTGTCACAATCCGATCACATTGACAAAAGGTATCGAAAGAAAACCAGATGAGAAATACTGCGTACCTGAAGAATTAAAAAAAAACAGCAATACTAAAAGTGAAGCAAAAACTGGATTGGGTAGTACATTTATTAATATGGCCTCTGCAAGCGCAGCTCATGTTGAGTCAACTTATAATGTTATTTGCGGTAATGGAGACTATGTTTGTTGTTGGCCAGCTGAAGGTGATCACGATGATGGTAAAACATGCAAAGATCGTATTGTTGAACATTTTATCGAAGAATATGAAAGACACTCACGAAGAGAAATGCGAATTGAGGAATTAAAAATATATCTCGATGCTTCCTCCATTGATGAAATGAAATCATTATTTGAACATAAAAAGCCTTCGATAAAAGACGATACAAGTAGAGAGCGTATGATACTTGCAGGTTATAAGACTGCAGAATTCGCATTATCAGTTGCATCACCTGGAGTGGCTATATTAGGCCAAATGGTTTTATATGGTGTGCAAGCAAAATTTTTGATGAAAATGTTACAAGAATCATTTGGAGTTGATGAAGATATGATTGCATTGATGTTTTCATTAAAAAAGCCATTAATACATGGTTTAAGAAACTTTTCATCATATTGTGCTCCTGAAGTAGCTGATCAACTACAGAATTTAACTTATAAAGATATTGCCAGTGATATTGTTCCAGCTGTATTTTACCTCTCCCGTCAGCATATATACGATGAGATAATTGAAGCTCATGGCGACTCGTGGCGTCTTGCAGATGATATAGATGCTGGTACAGAAGTTACAGTAGATATGTTCAGGTATATATTACCATTCATTGGTCCCGCAGCTTGGTTATATAATTGTACTTTGCCTGGAGTACACAACACACCAGAATGGGACAAATGGTACATGCAACAAGTACTTAGTAAAGATGGTTGGACTGTTGTTGGTGCAATATGTAGAACATCTCATGTACCTCGTTTTGAATATGAATTCATGGCTGATGATGAAAATATAAAACATAATGTCATGATAGATAGAAATTGGATATGTCCCGCTTTTTGTCTCGCTATTAATGATAAAAAAGAGGCTATCCTTGCCATACGTGGGTCAGCTTCTGCATTAGATTGGACAATTAATTTAAATAATATACCTGAAGATATTGTATATTTTAAAGGTCTTCAAGGTGATGGTGATATTATTGAAGGCAAAGCGCACGGTGGTATTTATCGAGGTGCAGAAGGAATTTTGAGGCATTGTCATTTATACGAAGCAATAGAGAATTTAGTTGCAAATGGATATGATGTCAAAGTTACTGGTCATTCATTAGGTGCTGGTACAGCAATTGTAATAGCTGTATTATTGAAGAAATATTTTACACTTAAAAAACGTGAAGGAAAGGTTCAATCTGTTCCTTTCATACCAGCAGTGGGTTTCGGCGTGCCACCTGTAATAGATGAAGTAACTTCTGCTGCCCTTCTTGAGGATGGTCTTGTTATATCTGTTGTAAACAATTATGACATTGTCTCACGTCTTGGTGAAACAAATATTTTACCTTTAGCGGAAGAGGTGTTCTTGTTCAAAGATGTAGCTGCTGCACAATTGAGTGAGGATATTGAAGCTTTCAAGGACTACGGTAAAAGTTTTGGTGCAGCATCCAGAATGGCAGAAGATAACAGTAAATATGGTGTTAACGCTAGTGGTGCTACTACTGGAGAAACAAGTGATACAGTAAATACACAAGATCCTGATCCTGTAGTTCCTGGGGTGGAATTATATGGTGAAGAAGATTTTGCTGATATAGGCTGCACTCCACGGGTTGGTGCGGTAGAGAAGCCTGTCAAGCTTGTTGTACCAGGTAGAATTATTTTTATAAGTAAAGGTAATGATGGTAAAAATCGTGCCATTATATGCGATCATAATTTTCGTACATTAAATTGTATAAAATTAATGGAGTCGTGTGTTGAAGACCATGGTATGAGTTCTTATATGTCGGCTTTTGCAGATGTTGCAAATTATGCAAAAACAGAACATTCTGATTTTAAATTACCAGCAGTACAACTAGCATTTGTTAATAATAAATATATACCATGTGGGGTATGCAATGAAGATGTAGTGTGGCCATATTTGACTAAATCTATCGCATGTCGAGCATCCGCAACTTCAACTTGTTGCCTTTGCGGCAATGTTGTATGTAATGTATGTGCTCCTGCTGGTGAAAAGATTCCAGGTGATGGTTATGGAAAAGATATTACTCTTACTGATAGGCGTACACCATTACCATCACAAGGATTATATAAGTTGCAGCGCCTGTGTCTACCATGTTATTTCAAGTATCATGAATATTATTAGAATATTCGGTTGCCCTGATGGTGAGGTGAGTAGTGGTACAATAAGAAAGGAGTAGATTTCTAATTTTATATAAGGAAGTAAATTTAATTTAAATAAGTATGATTATAATCAATTATGAATGTCTTGATGTATGTGTAAGTATATATATTTTTTCAGTTCCAGCCTGAATAAATGATGAAGTTATATATTCTTTATTCCATTCTTCATTCATTTTGTTTAGGTAAATTTTGTGCATTCAGTTCCGTTGGGCCATGCTTGTGTCCTTTCCGAGATTTATGATGTTTGGGTTTTCTGCGCTGAGCTTCGATAGCATCATCACCATATACTGATTTTCTAATAAATGAAATAGAATCAGGTAAATATTTTGATAGTTCAACATGTTTTGTTTTCTTATCATAATGAATTCTATCTTCTTTAAGTGAATCATCTAAATATTTTGCATGCTTCTCATGATAGAAGTTGTCCTTCCAGTACTTCAAAAGCACATCTCGTGTCAGCTTTGTATCAGGATGATCATATCCTAATGTAAGTTTTCTATATTTAAGACATTCTTCTAATATTCTTTCTGGATCTGAAGAGTTTTTGAATATGGGATCATTTAGCATAGAAACTGCGTGACTGTGCATTGCTTCATATATTGCTGGATGTGAAGGATGGCCTGCTTTCTCAAATTTTTCACGTGTTAATATAAAAACTTTTTCATAATATATACGTGCTTCAGTATAATGACCTAATTTAGCTTTTGAATCAGCATAATCTTTAAATAAATATAAAACATCTGGATTTTCTTCACCTAGAATTACTTGACGTGGAGCTTTCACTGTATCAATTAATTGAATGGCTTTTTCTAAATATAGTTCTCTTAGATCTTGTTGATCACTTAGTTTTACCGATGCATATTTCTGAGTTTTATGTCTAGCTAAAATTAAATATGTATTAGCAAGATTACTTGTGATACATTGGGTATATTCATGTTCAGGTCCAGCATCTGGATGATAAAGATATTTATTACGATAGTCTTGTAAAAATTCAATAACGCTGATACTTCCAGGAATTTCATCAAAATTTTTATTATCAATATCATCTCGATCAAGAAGGCTTAAATTATTCAATACAAGTGCAACTGAAACAATCATATGCATTGTTGTTGGATGAAGTATACCATGCATCTTTTCACGTTGTTTTAAGCAGAATTCATACTTTTTTAATGCAAAATAAATCGGTTCATCTAGTATGCCTCGCTTTTTCTCATGATAAAGAAGATAGCTATGCTCTTTCTTTGCCTTTTCACTGGCAATACGATGCTCTTCTTCACGTTTTTTTATTCTTTCATGAGAATTATTAAAGTTTTGGCTATATTGAAATATATTGCCAAGCATATAGGCAGCTTCAAGTGTTTTTTCGTGACTATTACCATATTTACGTTTACGTTGTTCAAAAGCCGATTCAAGTAGAGGTATAGCACCATCAGGTTGGCCTAAATGGCGATAAATATTAGCTAAAGCAACTTCAGCATCAGTCTTTTCATGATCTCGCATTGAATCACTTATAATATTAACACCCTCCTTGATAATCCAATCACGGATGCACTCACGTACTCGTTTATTAACTCTATTTTCTTGTCCTTTAATTTCATTAGCAACAAGAAGCATTGTATATTTATGCTTAGGTAAATACGATTTACTTTTCTTTAATACAATCTGATCAACCATGCGAAAATAGCTATAGGGTATTGTCATGGGACTATCCTCTGAAATACTTTCCTTAAACAACTTATATTGACTTTTTGGCATTGTAAAACCAAATTTTATGTCACGAATACTAGATAATGCTGTATACATCTCCCATAAGCACCATGTTCTCTCAAATATTAAAGGCTTGTCCCACGGTGTAGTGACAATCATAACTTTACTGATTTCTTCGATTCCACTTGAAAATGTGGTTTTGAACCATTCATATGAATATTTTCTTAATTTAATATTTTTGCATTGATTAAGACATAACATATCAAACCATATAGGTACATCTTTATGATTATAATTTTCATCTAAATAATTTTCCATAGATTCAACGACATCAAGAAAGATAGAATCCCATGCATGTACAACATAAACTTCAGCATCACGTACACCACGATGCTGTTTATGACGTCGTTTCCATGCAGCATAACTTTGTCCTTTGTTTGGGACTCTTTTGAACATGATTGGTTTAAGATATTTATCAGTCACTTGACGTGTTGTAAGACCCTTTAGAACTTCTTCACCGCCGCATTCTTCAATGAAATCTTTAATAACACTGAGTTCGATTCCCCATTTATTCCACTTCTTTGCAGCCTTCATATCATACGAGGTCGTATCACTACAACATGAGTTATCTACTTTATCGCGATATCCAGGAATGTACTTCATCTTTAATCTTTCATTACTTGACCAACACGCCCCCATCCTGTACTAAAACTCCTCTGCTTGTCGAATACGGTTGTTGTTATGCAAAGTTTTTTGCGCGAAGAAACTACACTGTATGACCACACTTGGAGGTTTAGACACTGGTTTCATCTAAAGTATATGATGGAAAAAACTTTAAAAACGTACGGTGGGACGGTTGATGTTCACTGGGCAAGAGAACCTTAAACTGAAGAGACTAATAGAATCTTACTTAATCTCAACCAAATATTGTTGTTCAGTTACTCAATTTTATTATTTAGAAGTGACATTGCATTCATCTATTGTTTGATTCTTTGTGCTAGAACTAAACAAGGAATACTACGAGAGTTCACAAGATTATTCATTAACAAACGCTATATAAGTGGAAATGGGAGCAGTCTTAGCATGTATTTCTACAAACTTGTGTGAGTGTGCCATATGCATGAGTTGTAGTTGCTTGGGTAGTATAGTTAGCAGTAGTTTGGGTCAAGCTGCTCGTTTTGGTCATTTGCTCATATTTGTGGCAATATTTCTTTTTGCATCACTTATGGGTGGTGAATATCAAAATAAAATAGTGGGTAATAGTACATATGAAATTGTTGCTTACGTAAATATACCTGATTCATTGAATCTTGAGAATTTAATATCAGGTTGTGACGAGAGTTCAGTTGAAGGCTGTGTCTACAATCAAATAATATATAGAGCGTCATTTACATTAACAGCATTTTTTGGTTTAATGGCAATTATTGCATCATATAGTGATAGTGTTAATCGCGGTATGTGGAGCTTAAAAATTCTTGCCACTTTTGGTTGTTTCATTGGGTTTTGGTGGGGCTCCAACGATTTTTTTAACGGTTATGCTGAATTAGCGCGCGTCATGTCATTCTTTTGGTTATTGATACAAGCTTTACTAGTCCTTGATGTTGCACATGATTTGCATGATATTGTATTACACAAAGCACAAAATGAAAGCGATGCTTCAGGAGGATCATCTAATATTTGGCATGCATTGTACTTATTACTTTCTGCTGGTTTTCTAACGTGTGGTATTGTTGGATTAGATTATATGTATGCTGAAGATGAAGGGTATACTGGTTGTAAAACTGGTATGTTCTTTGTCACATTAGGTGTCATTATATCTATAACTCAATTATGCGTAAGTGCATTGAATAGCGTCAATGGTGGTATTATGACACCTAGTATTATGTTTGCTTATGCAACATTCATGACGTGGTATGCATTATTAAGTAGTCCTGATATAGAATGTAATCCGACTGCATATGAAAATAATAGTAATAGTAATATTAAACGTACTGCTTTGGGGTTGGTTGTTGCTTTATCATTATTTTTATTAGCTTTTTGCGTCGTGAATGGCTCCACTATATTACAAATATTCAATGCAAGTGGTAGTGGTGTACTTGAAACTGGTTATGGCGGATATGGAACTTCTGACACAGCATCAGATGGTGCAATGGATAATATCAATACAACATATGAAGATAGTCAATCTAGACCAGCACAAATTGGATATACAGACGAGGAAAACACTTCTAACGGCGGTGATCGTAGGTCACTTGCACACCCTGACAGTACAGGTACAAGTAAAGAAAGGATGTTCTTTCATGGACTCATGTGTCTTGCTTCATGTTACGGCTGTATGATATTGACATCATGGGGTAAAACTAATGGTGCACCAGAAGCTGTTGGTGACTATTCTTATGCTGGTGCAGAAGGAATGTGGTTGAAGATGATCAGTACTTGGGTCTTTTACTTAATGTATTTTAAAGCCCTTCATCTCATGTATCAGAAGAATAGTAGTACCATGTGACTAGCTTCACAACACTCATATAGCATGAATAATGGTGGTGAATCTTACGTGGCACTATCAGAATGTAACCAACCATAGTAAGCAATAGTGCATTAAAGAAAATGAATTTATAATGTGAATAAATCTGATGTTATAGTTTAAACAAAGGAAAATATACATAAAAAATGCTGCCTCTCTTATCCAGCCAGCGTCGCGCGCTGCCTCTAACCTATACACGCAACCTTGTATAAAAATTCATGAAGAGAATTCAATACGAATCTCACTTTAAAAGTTGTTGAAATCATTATCTTCATCGCTCAGTTCCTCTTCCATGTACTCTTCTACGCTGTTTCCATCCTGAGAATCACTCCATGCTGCATCAAATTTATCATTTTCTACATCATCGTTTTCCCATTCGGCTTCAGTGCGTTGATCCCACCAATCGTACCATGTTTGACCTGCCAATTCAGCTCGATGTGTTTCTTTACTGTAATCGACGGAAAATTTCAATGCTTCATCATGTGTATAGAATAATAATTGCACTTCATCATATGTATACTTATCTCTCGTAATAAATATATCTGATACAGGCTTTGGTTTAAAACGTACTTGTTTTTTATCATGATCATCATCATCATCTAAGGCTTCGAAGTCATCGCCAAATTCATCTGATACTTGTTCCTCGAACTCGTCACTACCATATGCTACATTATCTCCGCTTTCTATGCTACTATTGCGTCCAGGGCTATTATTTGCTGAATCGTTACCATATTTTAATGCAAAAGAATCAGGTGATAGTGGCCCCACATCACTGAATTGCTCTACATGACCATCATCACTGCCATAATCATTGGGAAAGTCATCATCATATTTTTCACTAATATCATGACTATGAGATATTTCTTCGTCAACACTTGCTTCTTGATTATTAAAACCCATTTCAAGATTTGCATCATATATAGCAGGACCAGCAGTTAGACTACCTGTTTCATCTTCATCTATGCTTGCATCTAAATGCACTTCACCACTGACTAACATCGTGCGCATTAATGGGTTCGCTTTGTTACGATTAGTAACACCAAACTTAGCTGACATACTCAGTCCTTCATCCATACTTATAGATTCTGGACTATTTCTATCGCTTATACCTGGACTTGAACTATGCGTAGAACTATAAGGACTATTTCCTTTACTGCCTCCTAATGGACTTCCAGTATAAGAATGTGGACTTCCAGTGGATTTATTTGTGCTACCAGGAGAACTTCTTCTAGTTGCTGCTTTTGGACTAGTACTTTTTGGACTAGATCCACGACTGTTACCTTGAGGCGGCGATGCCATGCTGTTATTATTATTTCTCATATATTGGAAAGTAGAGCCACCTGGTGAAGGAGACGAACGCTGTG
>JACKZZ010003998.1_pt1 | contig 12808 bp, 9 predicted proteins | sample 8027871 | NCBI WGS metagenome assembly JACKZZ01 (sample SAMN15724774, study PRJNA655200) | protist metagenome | isolation source: fluorescence activated cell sorting (FACS) single amplified genomes of... | place: USA: West Boothbay Harbor, Gulf of Maine | collected 2000-07-19
TTATATAAAAATAAATAGTAGAGTTATCTTTTAATAATATCATTTTATTGTTTGTATTATAAATTTTGCTTATTAACTTTTTATTATATTAATACTTAGAAAGCCAAATTACTTTGTTTTTTAATATTTTTTTTTTATTTTTGGTTGGCTCAGTAATTAATCTATGTATTATCTTTATTAAAATAATATGAATTTTGTTTTTATTAAAAAAAATACTTAATAACTTTGTAGTTGAATCAGGTAATGCTGCTATAATTATTGAAATCTTAACTAGATATTTTATATTTAAATTTGTTTCGTTAGCTTTGATGAAAACAGCTACTATATTTTCTTATTTATATGGTGTTATTCAATATAACTATTGCTAGAATAATTATAACGTAATTCAATACTAATGGCCAGTATTATTAAGCAAAAAAAAAACATTAAATGTTATATTCTAATCTAATACTTGGTATATTGTGTATTCTAAAAATATATAAAATGAACAATAACTACTTGGTAATACCTATACATATATATATACAACCATTAGAGGTAACTAATTTTTTTTTAGGTTTAAGATAGGATACTAAGCAGCTAAGCTGAGCTATCTTATATGATTTAAATTCTACTCTTTGTTTTATATATATATATAAGGCTTTATTACTCTTATGACGTCTTTTTTGAGCAGTATATTAGCTAATTTAAATATACATATATATATTAATGTATATCTTTGAAGAGCTTTGTGTGACGTACTTTACTTATTTATATAATAATGTCCATAACTATGATATACTTAGTTATACTTACGTATTCTGATTAAAAATTAACAACATTATCTTTTAACTCCACATAAATTAAATTGACTTAGAACAGTTCTCATTTTAAATGAACACTTTGAAAGTTTTTAATCTTTAAATGTATAAGTAAAGTGACTTTCAGCGTATTCACAACAAATGATAATTGTTCTAAATAAATTTAATTCTATACACTGAATTAGCTTTTTTAATTTTTAAGGTAGTTTCTCTTAGTAAATTATGTTAAATAAATATTTAAATTAGATAATAAAGGTATTTTCATAGGAAGCCATCGCTTTTTTATAAAAATCTTGTATCTAGTCGGTACATGAGTGGTTTTTGGCATAGAATTCAGTGAATTTAAGAGTTCAAATGTAATTTTCAAAATGTTATGTATTCTATTTTAAGCTTAGTTGGGTGTATTCTTTGTAGTGTCTTTATTTTGTTTATGTATGGTATCGAATTTATGTCATTTATCTATTTAGTTGTTTATATTGGTGCTATAGCAATTCTTTTTTTATTTATGATCATGATGTTAAATATTAATAGTGTGAATACATTATCTTACGCTGATTTAAATATTAATTTTTTTTTGTATATCTGTATATTTTTTAAAACTATTTATTCTAGCTTTTTAGCTAATAAAGATTTTTTTTTATTTTATTTAGATAATCTCAATAAGAAATTACCTTTAGGTATACATTATGGCTCCGATCCTTTAACTTTGAAAACTTTTTTTGGAGACTCTGAATTTTTTTTATGATTACTTTATGACTTAGGAGACGTCTATACACCATTTTATAAGCAAATCGATCCTTCTGTGATAGTGACACATAAGTCATCTACAGATAACTTAGTAGACTTTATTTTTTCTTATATTTGTTCTAGTTCAGATATGGTTTCTTTCTGTGCTCTTTATAATGTTTTCATATTATACCTTACTTTAGCTGGAATGATTTTATTATTTGCAATGTTTGGGTCTATTTCGTTATGTATTATTAAGTCTAAGTAATTCTTAATGAAGTTAAAAAAAATTAAATCATATAAAATACTTATATTAAAAATTTTTGTTTTACAACAAAAAAACAAACTATGGTTTAATCTTTATTTAAAGCGTTGTGAATTAAATCTTTTAGTTTTTTTATGGAAAACTGGCTATATTTTCGGATTTACTTGCTTAAATTTAAATTTTTATACTGTTTTTTTAAAGCGACAATTTAAGCAATTTTCTATTAATTTTTTTGAGCGTAAGATTAATTATATAAGCTTAAAGCTATATCGAAGGCATACGCTCATGAGCACTCCAATTGTTTTTTCCAATAAGGGATTACTTTCTAAATACTCTACAAATCCTATCGGTGGCTTTTTATTATGTAACTTTTTTTAGCTTATATTAATCTATTTGAATATTAGATTTGTTTAAAATAGGAAAAAATGTTATATTTTTACACACATTACTGAGTTTTATTGGTTTTAACTTTGATTACTTTAATTTTTTTAATTATATCAGTAGCGTTTTTTACACTGGCTGAACGACGCGTTATGGGTTCAATACAACGTAGGAAAGGCCCTAATATTACAGGCTTTTGAGGGGTACTTCAGCCATTTGCTGATGCTTTAAAACTTATTGTTAAAGAAATTATTATACCAAAACGTGCTAATAAGTTTTTATTTCTTTTAGCTCCGTTTTTAACTTTATATTTTAGTTTTATTGGTTGGGCTATTATACCATTTAGCACAAAATCTTTTATTGTTAATTTAAATATAGGAATTCTATACTTATTGATTGTGTCTTCATTTGGTATTTATGGTATCTTACTTTCAGGTTGGGCAAGTAACTCTAAGTATGCATTCTTGGCTTCAATTCGATGTGTAGCACAAGCAATTTCATATGAGGTATCCATTACATTAATAATTCTACCTATTATTCTTATGTCCAGCACATTAAATTTAATGCATCTTGTTCTAATTCAAGAAGCCGTTATTTGATTTTTATTTCCACTATTTCCACTTAGTATTATTTTTTTTATATCAATATTGGCAGAAACAAATAGAACACCTTTTTTGTCACATGACAGTTTTTTTTTGGTTTCTTCAGACACTCTTGGCCTAATAGATTAGCTATTATATGATAGCTATACAAAAGTTCAGAAGCTATATTAGGTGGATGCTGGCCTACGAGTCAACGTTTGAAGGGCTAACGAAAGACAAACGTTAACTCTGTTCTTACTCGTTCGCTTAATGCCATATACTATGGTTAACACAAGTGTACTCTTATTTTAAAAACCCTTTATTTCGGCTTATGCTATATAATATATAAATAGACTAGTAAAACTGATAAGAATGGATCAGTTTTTGGCTAAGATTTATTTTTCGGGTTACAGAGGGAGCCTAAGGTAGTAAAATAAAGCGTGAAAAAAACCAAACATGGGTATTCTGTAAAATAATGCGAGAGCATTTAATGCTAACGCACAGATATGTAGCCATTCTGGACTACTTGTAGTAAGATAATTAAACAGTAAGCAGCTACTATATCGTACAGATGATAGATAGTTGACTGGGTAAAAGTATTAGGTAGCACGGGTAATTGTGGTATACTAAAATCAAATATGGGTCAATAAAAAGCCAGTAATAGCTTTATGTTAAAAAGGAAAATGTGTCTAAATTCTCAGCTAGTTGGATGTGTACTCTATAATCACATCGATAGGTTAGCAGATATATCGAAGCTATATCCAGCGTTATTTATTATACTAATACAAAATTATGCTATTTTATGTGAGCGTACCTATATATGACCACATAAAAAATGTCATTGAACATTAGAAACAAATTTAAGTCTGTAATTATTAAAAAGGTTAGCTAGGTTGGAATAGTTCCAATTACTAAATATAGATATCTACGACAGTTTTTTAAAATGATTATAGAAGCTATAATTGAAACTTTGGTAGCATTTTACAGTTTTGGCCTGATACCTTAACGTATATTCATCAAGTCTATATAGTTTCGATAGCAAAAAACTACTTTCTGCTCTAAAATAGTAAAATCTTTAAGAATATACAGTAATTTTTCCACAAAAGTATAAACGTTAACTCCATACACACAGACAAGGAAAAACTAATATTTACACGAACCAACATAACAGTTGTGACAGGTATTTATGATCCGAAGTAGATAAAAATATTTAATAATATGATTATTGTTCAATATAGCCAACCATAATATCCACGTTTAAAGGATAAATTAGCTTAAAAAGAGGTGGTCGTAGCTTCAAACTTTTGGTAGCTCATTAGATAAAATGACTACATTATCTAATTTATATTGATTAGGATAAGCATTAAACTAAAACTCTTCACAAAAAGACTATCTTTTTGGCTGGGAAAGGATAATAGGAATCTAACCTAATTTCGACTTATAAATAATAGTAACGTTGAGAACATTAGCGATAAGATAAACACAGATGCTCATTAATATGGAAACCTGTAGGATCTTTTATTTTTTGGAGCACTTAGGTTGTATACCAGAATAAGTAAATGATGAAAGCATTAATGATATTGGCTTGAGCCGTGCTACTTTAATGGGACACACACGGCTCTTTGGGGGGAACCAGAGCGTGAGATAGGTTCCATCCTTAGTGTTTGACATAATATCTTCTTGATAAGTAAAATTTTTATTAATTTTAAAAATAACGTTAGTTTTAGGCAAATAAGCTTTCTTAATACTTAGTGTATTAAAAATTTCGTTTTAAAACATCTTTAATCTGTATTAAAATTTAGGACAGTAAAAGGAAATTAGCCCTTTTTATCATTGTCTATAGGTGTATCAGACTTCAATTGACTTCTATATAAAATTAATTAGTTAAGTGTGGTAATCATTAATAATCTGTTTTATGAACATGTTTTTATCATTATAGCTTATTTTAATGTGTAAGATGGTTAAATAAAAATTATATATATATTAGTATAACTAGGCTAAAAAATTAAAGTTTGTACTTTTATTAGTCACCACATTTTACTTTATTATACAGCTATAATCTACTTAATAAAATAGATTAATTCTTTTTTAGCCTTTTTATTTAATCTATAAAAAAAAATAGCTTTAGTACAGATATAGTAAAGCGACACCTTTATTATTGAAAAAATATTGTTCTTAAACTGTCATAACTTGACCTTTTTTCAGTGTTTTAGAACAATTCTCATCTGTTGTGAACATGCTAGAAGCCATTTTACTTATACATTTAAAGATGAATAGCTTTCAAAGTGTTCATTTGAAATCAGAACTATTCTAATTAAATTAATGGCTATATTTAAAACTATAATATTTTTTTATTTTTATCAAGCACTACGATTAAAGTATATTCATACAGTGTTTATATGAAGACGATTATATTTTTCGATCTTTAATGACTTGGCAGAAGCTGAGGCTGAATTGGTTGCTGGATATAACATGTGTGGGGAAAGAAGTACAGTGGAGGACACCACAGAAGACAAGGTGGCGGTCAGCTGCTTAGTAAAATAGCTGACCACTTCGCTTAAACACAGTATTTACTGACTGATAAGTTTTTTAGACATACTATAAGGAAACTCAATAACTTATATATATATATATATTGGGCTGTTGTTGTTTCTTAACTTTCTTTGGTCTGGACGCTGTTGTGGATAAATCAATTAGCAGCTTATGTTCTGTGAAAGATCCTTTTTTTCTTGTTCGGTTTAGTTAAAGGGTGCTTCAAATGTAATTTATTATACTTCAGAAGTTAAGTCTTAGCACCATCCTTACGTCTTGAGTACAAATACAATATAAGAAGTATCCCATGTTACGCTGTATTATCACATTAAACTCCAGTGGTGGAGTGACGAGGACAAAGAATTGGAACCTTTAGATATCGTGAACGATTTAGTCACCATCCTATAAAAGTTATATTTCAATTAATATAAACAATAACGTTTCGAAATAAAAACGTAAACGATATATAATTCTAAAAGTACTGGAACCCAATATTATATCCAAGCTAACGTTAAGGACTAATATAAATATTATTTATACACTTTATAGTGTCTCAATAATTTATGAACATCTATAGGAACTCACGCATACTCTAGTTTGTATCAAAAAAACATAGGGAAAACGTATAAGCTTAACTAAGTACCTTTTAACTGTACCTACCCACCAAAAGGGATATACAATAACATTAAAAGTAAAAAAGAAAGTATAACTACTGGTATCGATAAGGATACTCTTCGTGTAATTTAAAAACAGTGGCTTATTGAAACAGCAGAAAAAGTAATAACTGGTATATACCGGGTTAACCATGATAGAACCGTATACATATTTAAGAAGGGTGAGGGGGAAATAGAACTATTTGTAACAAACACCGCATTTCAATATAGCTTGAACGCTATACCAGCCATAGCGTAATACATATACAAATACAAAGGCTATACTTTCTTATATACCTATCACAGATGTAGTACACGATATTTATGTAATACCGAACTAAAGCCTATTATGTCGTGTTGACCTCGTCTTTCCTAATATAACGAATTTGTAATAAAAAAGGCTTTTGATTCTTTGAATACAAATAAACTGATTAAATTAATAGAACTTATATATCAGGATACTGATATCAGATATAACATTAATGATAACGAAAGAATGAAACCTACGACTACTTTTGCTTACTAACGTATCCTTAAACGAACAGGATAATGAAATAAAAAATGTTCTTTATAACATTGCATCAGGGAAATTAAAGAAATACTAAAGCCGAAAAGCTTAAATACGGGTAGTGGTTCCAAGCGTCTTAAAAGGTTAACCTTTTTTTATCCAAATAGTTTGGAAGTAAAGGCAGCGGTTTATAGTGATTGACTATAACATTTTGGGGTTTACCTGTAGCCAGTCATTTAATAGAATTATAGCTTATGTCTATTTTATTTTATTTGGTGGTCGTAAGAGTATTTTGGAATAATATCTATAAAAAAAATAATTTTTTGTGGATTTAAGTCCCATTCTTCTGTGTGTGTGTGGGGTGTTCATAGCAAATGATAATTATTTAAAAAGACGTTAGAGAGCGGTATGGTATGTAAGTATCAAGCACAGTTCGTGAGGGAAGTATGTACTTATCTCAATAGAGTATTCGGGTATCTTATTTGCTGCATTTTTTTTGGGAGAATATTCAAATATTTTTTTAATGTCTGGTTTATATATAATTTTGTTTTTTGGTGGATGAAGCTTTTTTGGTATAGTACCAGAACTTATTTTTTCAATAAAAATAATTTTTGTAGCATTTTTTTTTATCTTTGTAAGAGCAACAGTACCACGTTATCGATTTGACCAATTAATGGTAATTGGTTGAAAGGTTTTTTTACCTTTTGCTTTAGGATTTTTTTTCTTTAGCTCTGGTTTAATTAAAATAGTTCTTGGTAGTATATAACTTATCGTTAACTTTTTTTTAGGTATTGATTTAATTTTTTAGAATACTTTGAACTGTGCGGCTTGTTAATGTACCCTTGGTGTCTATTTTACATGGACATATTATTGATTATCCAACACCTACTAGTATTAATTATCTATGAGGATTTGGCTCTTTAGCTGGTATCTGTTTAGTTTTCCAGCTGATTACTGGTATTCTCTTAGCGTGTGATTTATATGGTTATGCTTTTTAGTATTTTTTTGTTTTGTATATCTTTGTTGTCTTTGTTTAATTTATTTATTTAGCAAAATAATTAGTATCGTCTATAATACTTTAACATCGGTGCTACCATATCTATATATAACATGTTTTAATCATTAATAGATATTTTTCCCATCCAATTTTTCCTTGAAATGTATACATTTAAAGTTCAATTTTAATCTTTAATAACCATTATTTATTATTACAACTATCAAAGGTTAGGAAGCTTTGACCTCGGTTACTTTGAGACTTACTTTATTATATTACGGTACTTTTTTGACTTTTTACCGTAATAAATAATTGTTAGTTGTCTTATAATAAAAATATTAAGTAAAGCTTACATCGCATATTATATCTTGTAATTTTTTTGAAATAGGTTAATTTAAATGTGATTTACTTTAATTTGACTATATTATCAAGAGTTCTAATCGCTAATTATCGTATATCTTAGTAAACAAGTCATTATTAATTACGCTGTTTTAGTCAACTTTTACGTACTTCAAATGCTTTTATTGACTTAGCTTTACCTTACTGCTTAATAGGCTTTTGACATTGATATTATAGATATATAAAAAATTAATTTTGATTTTTTCATTAATTTTTTTTTGTAAAAAATAAGATATTTAATTATTTTAAGTAAATAATTAAAACATCTAAGAGTCATTAACATTGAGATATGTGTATGTGAATCTGTGTCAAAGTTATTTAATGACCAATATGCATTATACTCCACATGTTTTATTAGCTTTTGATAGCGTTGAACATATAAGCCGTAATGTAAAAAATGGGTGAATGATTCGCTATATGCATTGTGTGTCTAATGAACACTTCTCAAGACCAGCTCATTATGCGTTATCTGCTACAGTAAATTTAGTATTATATAGTTAGCAATAATTGTAAATTAAAATGTGTAGTAGATGTAGTAATGGACCCTTTTAAGATGGTATACTTAATATAGGCTGGATTACAGTGGTATATGTATTGTGTAAGTAATGAACCTGATATTCAAATTTCACCTATTCTATAAGCTATAAATTCTTAAAAGAATGTACCAGTCACTATAAATTTAAAATATGATTATATGAATGTAGGTAATTATAAAATAAATATATGTTGAGTAGGAGTAGGTCGTCATAGCGACATTTATTTGAGCAGACATCAATTTATATACTGTACTTGAAAAAGTGGGTCAGAAACTTTAATCATGTCTATAAGTACAAAGTACTTGACCATGCGAAGGTAGTGTTTCCATACACACATAGTTGGTACAAAGGAATACAATAATACTAATATACTCAACAACTATTAACTTTTAAACTATTAAAACTAATTACTTAACATCTTATTATTATGTATGTATCTTTTTTAACTTTAGATTAATTCATCTCATTTTAAACACTAAGTAAGTTTCCTTTTAATCCCTATTTTATCTTAATATCAATTTTCAGTAAGTTTATTGTGTACTCTAAGTAATTAAGTATAAGAACTTACACGGCTATCACTTTAACTACATTTAATCAATCTAACATTTTACATGAAAATTATTTTAAAAATTATATGAAAGTAGCTGAGCGTTAGTATGAACTTTTATAACAAGTATAATATATATAGGCATAATTTCTATATAGAAATATGCATACTAATTTAGTGGTATTTCTACAAGTAAATACTTCTATATTAATAGTAAATTTATACGTTAAGCACAATTAATAAAAATTAATTTAACATAGACACGTCTATTGTTATGTATCATTAGTTCGGTGAGCCTCATAATAGGAAACTGTTACGTAGGGTTCTGAGGATAGCTGAAAATCAACTTATGTTGTTTATTATACTTAAGACCATTTGATAACTGGATCGCTAACTCTTAAGCTATAACTTGATTTAATAATGTGCTTATCCCTATCAAATGGTGCTTCTATTTTTTTTATGATGGTTTATGTTCATATAGGTAGAGGATTATACTTCAAATCTTATAGAAATATAGCATTATGATTTTCAGGTGTTCTTATTTTTTTTTTAATGTTAGGTATTGCTTTTATGGGGTATGTTCTTCCTTGAGGACAAATGTATGGAATTACCTGTGTCGTGAATATATGAAATATAAATTAGATTTAGTAATAAAAATAATAGCTATATTTTATTAATATAGCTTACTATCTAGCTGTCTTTATCATTTATCCTATTTACAACCAATTATATATATACATATAGAATAGTATCATTATCACATTTGTACTTATACTCTTTTTTTATAGACCTGTATTTAAATGCTTAAACTAAATTTACTTATGTAATTTGAGTAACACACATAGTACTCAGTATTTAATTTGAAATCTATTATTTTATTTTTTTATTAAAGCCTTTTATTGATTATTTAATTTGAACGGTTTTTTTAGACAATAAGCTATATACTTATTTATCCTTGAGCTTTTGGGGAGCTACAGTTATTACTAACGTTTGTGTGAAAGAAAGCCAAAAATTATGACAACTAAATATATTAAATATATTTAAATACCTGGAACTAATTTTTTTTAACTTATTTTAAACTAGTTGCTAAGCTTTAATTATGTTCTTTAAAATCTATGGTACTGTATTTTAATGACAATCTTTTTATTAGATGTATTATTTAAATTATGAATATTAAATCTATTAATACTTAATTATACCCTTGATTGTATAATGTATATACTACTACTAAAAGCTATATGGTTAAAAGCGAGGATTTTATGGTAACTTAAGCTATTGTGTCTTATAAAAAGCTTTTATCAATAGTAGAATTTTAGCTACGCTTACAGTAACTTATATTATTAATAGCTTATTTATATTCAGCTGTTTTTTATCTTATCTAAATTAAATTTTATATACTATTTTGTTAATAATTAAATAGCCCATTGTATATACGTAAGCATGTTGGGTTTTTTTGAGAAGTCTTTACTTAATCTCTTTTTAGCATCTGCTATTCCTTTTGTTGGTGACAATATCGCTAAATGACTTTGAGGTGGGTTTAGCATAGATAACTATGTGGTTTTTTCTATAATCTTGGTAACCTATACTTATACATTTATATAAGTATGTAATTGTTAAATTAGCACTATTTGGTCATTAAGTACTTGGGTTCTTTTCCCTATTATCTAACGTATTACATAGGCTTACAGATAATTATTATTTATACTTAATAACCTTAAGACTATCCTTTATTTAAAACATCTGCCTGAAAAATTATTTTTAATAAGTTTTTTTTATATAGTTTAAATAAATCAATTTTGGTATCTTTCAACTTAAACTATTAGTACGTAGATATGCGCTATTATAATTTAAATTATCATTTTTATACGTTACTTTACTTTTTAGTTATGAACTTTAGATATATAATTTGTCTCTTTTTACTTTAGCTTCTGAAATGATAAAGACTTATAATTTAGGCTATTTTTTCAATAAAATAGTGTATTGTATTTAACATATAAATAATAAAATCTGATTTAATAGTTAGACTATATTAATAGGCCAACTTATGACATATATAAATATTTTTTATACCTAAGAGTAGATATAACTATTTGTAATTATTTATATATTAATTAGTTGCATTGTGAGATTATAGATATTAAATGGCATTTCCTTTTAAACTTATATCAGCAAACTTTCTATATATAACGCTAATTTAATTATTTATATATTAAAAAATAATTCATATCAGTTTTTAGTGAACTTACATTAATAGTACATAATTGAGCTGGGTAATATTTAAAGCTTAAATTGAGGTCATTAAATATATATATATATATTTAGTAAATATTGCTTGTAACTTTGGCTGTGTGCTGAACCTCTTCCTTAAATTCATAGAGTCTTACTCAATAAATAGATTTTAGAACAATTCTAATTTGTTATTAACACCTTTAGCCTATTATTAAATAAGCTATATAATGAATATTATACCTTGTTATCATTGTTGATATTATTAATAGTATTTTAAAATAATTTTTATAAAAAATGAGAGTTAAATAGGCTTTGCTGGAGGTGTCTTTGCTAAATCACTCTTTTATATAGTGATAAAAAAAAATATTAGACAGAACTATACATATAATATTATAAAAAAAGTAAAAAAAAACTATTTATAATTCTACAGTGAAACATTATAAGACTTATGATATAGGCTTAGTTCAAAAATTAAGGACTTCTTTTAGTGCTAATAACCGTATAATATATTAGGCTTATACCATTTATGAATGAAATTGTATCGCTAAGGACTACTATGACATTTTGAGAAGTCATTTTATTGTAGCTATTTAAAAAGATACCAGAATAATCTTTAAGCGTTTTTTTAAGTAACTATCACTTAAAAATAAGCTGGTATTTGCATCAATGTTTATCGGTTCATTTTTGCCCAATACACTTTTAGCTTTCGAACTAATCAGAAACAGGGGTAAACTATTTTCCCTGGTTTTGTTAAACGTGGTCAGTATTATGTCTTATGATAAATTTCCCCTGGTTACTTTAATTTGCTGGTTATTATGCCTTCTGACACTTGAAAGCATCATGCTTAATAAGTTTTCTAATAGTTCAGACAAGTTTAATGCTTTTATTATTAAGTATGCTTTTGATCATAATATGGACTTTGCTGACTATTTTTTTGGTATGTTCTTTGTAAATAAGGAAAAAGATAGTAACTTTGTCTTTAAAGTGGTAGGAGCAAGTGCAAACTCTAAAGTGCTTGCTGATCTAAAACGCTGGGGTTAAGGTATATTAATTTGTGAGCGTACTCTTTATGATACCGCGAGGCCTATGAACGCGCACAAAAACAAAACCTTTACAAATGATGAAGAGCTGGAACCAAGCTCTAAGTATTATAAACATAAGTTAGAACATGGTACTTATCCTTGATGGAAATATGACTAAATCTGGGATGGTCTGGTAAAAAATTAAAGCTTTTTTTAGTTATGTTTTAGTGAACTTTAAGTTAATAAAAACGTCATTTATATAGTGGATACCCCTAGGAGTGCTGACAGCCATCCTCTTAAAAAAAGGTTGTGAGACGAATAATTAATCTTCACGAGATGTTTTCTGTGAGTAATCTTAAAACATGAAATCAATAATTATATCAATTTTTTATCTAAACAATATTAAATTATAACAGAAATTAATAATTTGTTGTAATTACTACAAGATGTTTTTTTATTAATAAGTACTTATTCGTATTTACTTTATTAGAAATAAACACCATTGTAAAATATTTGTAATATGAATATATGAATGATTTGATTAAAGGTGGTGTATCGCAAATACACTGATATTTTATCTTTGTGGGTTCAAATACCCTTAGAGGTGTTCATAACAAATGAGGATTATTTTAAAA
>JACKZZ010016642.1_pt1 | contig 12803 bp, 8 predicted proteins | sample 8027871 | NCBI WGS metagenome assembly JACKZZ01 (sample SAMN15724774, study PRJNA655200) | protist metagenome | isolation source: fluorescence activated cell sorting (FACS) single amplified genomes of... | place: USA: West Boothbay Harbor, Gulf of Maine | collected 2000-07-19
TTTAGTATACTCAAATTGTACTTTGTTTTTTTTTTTTTCTCGAGGGGTTGGGGGCGCGCTTCACGGCCGATTTAGATCTGATCGGCAATACTAAGAGTAAATATATATAATAAAGAACAGAAGAGGATAAACTTGACCCCCTCCTTATTATGTGCTTATTATACTAATGCAAAATATCCAATATCCAACCATCTCTGTCTAGGGTATCGCACACATGACCCTCTCGTGTACGACGTAGAGCATTGCATATATAAATTATATATTAAATAAATGAGTAAGAATTAATTATATATATTAATATAAACGATATACGTATAAATACGAGATAAAAATAATATACATTTACATAAAACATAGTTTATTGGATTTATATATACATGTAATTATATTATTATATACGACAAAAATGAAAAATGTGTTGCGTGCAAGGTATGGAGATTTTAAAAAAACACAGCAACCGGCCGATGTACGCAAACTTCCTGATGGAGACCAAATTACACCTAAATTTCAATTAATAAAATGTAACGATGGCACTGGATTATTATTTGCATCAATACAAATGGCTGTATTTTGTTATAAATTAAATTGGGATAAAGTGCAAGAATTGCAAGTGTTTCGTGGTCATGTAGATAACATTGTAATGTTTCACGTTGATTTTAAACGGTCAAAGTTGATTACTATGAGTGCGGGGGGAGGAGGAGGGCAATTGCGATTGTGGAATATAAAAACAGGCGAGGAAATATTAAAAGAACCATTTCACTTTGAACAAAAATGTTTTATTGGTAAAGCGGTGAAGCTCTATCTTTCGTATCACTATGCGACGGTGGTATTGTTTGTAGTTTCTTGGCTCGGTTAAATGCTTTCCGCGCTGCCTCCAGATGTTGCAGCGATACGTTAGTTCTTGCCCCTATGTTGAAAACGGTTCTCGCGTGCTGCTCAATTAGATCTTGCTCGTCGATTTCGTTTTGAAGAAGTGCTTGTGTAATATTCATATTTGTTTACTCAGTTTCCTTCAATCGTTCGTTTTTTTCACTTTTCGTACGGCCCCCAGTATTATGGTCTAGTCTCTATTACTTAGTGTAATTGGTATGTAAATAGATGTAATGAAATATATATTATACTATAATAGTTTATATATATTTATCCCTCGCTCGCTTGTATCGCTACGCTGTACGCTAACTTCTGGTTCGTCTCGTTGTTGCCTTACCGTAGGTCGGTGTGTTAGACATGCCCGTGTATGTTTATCTTCTTTCTATTATAAGCCGTGTTAATATTAATAGTTGGTGTCTAACTCCCTTGTGCCTTCCTTATTAACACTATTTACTATTGGTGTTTTCCAGTATTATTACTGCTGCTCTCTGCTCACTTCCGTCCCTAGGCCTCCCCCACTTTGAGATATACATCAGATTGTGATCCCCGTTTCTCTCCCGCTGATTGGTTAGTGGCCTGGAAGGTTCTAATTAAGGTAATATCGTTCAGAGCTTCTAAAATAGTATAACATTTTTGCGGTAAATTTACCTTAACTTATTTTATAGTTTTTTAACTTAACTTGCCAGCTTTAGCTTGTACCCCAATGAGGGTCGATCGATATTGTGGTTTTGGGCCATGGACACAGCATGGGCTATATAGCATAGACATAGCATTAGGAGAGTTGATAAATATCAAAGATATAGGAGTATAAATAGTAGTGTTAGTAATTTAAGTACAACATTCACACACATTATCACACATATCATCCTCTCTAAACATATTCACATAATACGTATGTTATTATTATATTATAATATTATTGGAAATTGTTTATATTATTATATTATATTATTATTATTATTTGCATGCTGCTGTTGTTGTTGTGTTGTTTTGTGTTGTTCATCATTGCATAAAATAGGCATGGAATTGCCTCATTTTGCACTCGATTCCTCTTCATAGGCATGGATAAGCTTATATAGAGGGGAGACGACATCCATCAAAATGAATCGACTTAGAATTTTAAACTAGTGCTATTTCCATGCTATCTGTAACCCTAATCCTATCATCTTAAATAGGCATGGCTGTGCCTAAATTAACGGATGATGAGTTACATCACTTGTAGTGAAGTAAGTACAACGTTCCTATTAAAAAAATGATAGTTGAAAACATCTTTTAATTTAGGCACAGCCATGCCTATTGACTTTTTCATATACATATAGTAACGACTAACTGCCTATCACACCCTCCAATGTGTCTTTTAGTCGTCTCACTATTACAGACGTAATATTTGAGCCATTGTTATATGCTTTGTTTAGTGTACAATATACAAATAATATGGGCACATTATGCGTTTTCTTGCTGTTACATACATACGTACATTAAAGGAAACATACAACCTTTTGGTGATTGCAAATGTAATGAGTAACAAAGCGACCGACACCAACACATCATCAATAGTCATCCATGTCGTGCCAAACATTGATGAGAAAACATTCCACATCTTTTATATTCTATGAAATAACTTATATACTTGTTCTTTACAAATGCAAATACAATGGTGGAACCATGAACGATTGTAGATATCAATATATTGACAAACACAATCATATGTATGTATCTGTCTTGAATAGAAAAAACGAGTGCAATGGCGATGGCGCCTCGAATCGAGGTCATGGATAAAAAACACAGTTAATGTAAAAGGAAAAGTTCACGCCAATGGAAAGGTTTACTGTAACTGCACACATTCAGATCACAAATGTGGAGCTTTCATTAGTTCATCAAACGTTCGTGTATCTAGTTGGCGGAACCAAACAAGGTAGAAAGCATTACAAGCGGGTCACCGGGTAAAAGATGGATGCAACCAAATGCTTTCTTCAATCGAAAAAGAAATGCGTGCCAGCCGCAATGAACGACGTGCATTCATTGCTAGTGTAGACGATGCCGCGCCATCAAAGCGGTATAGATAGGCATGTGATAATAAATGGGAGAAATTGAAGGAGCTTTTATTTGAAGAATATCCAGAAAATTTTTCTGGAGATCCACTGCAACCTATTCTTTCTTTGATTACAACAAAAAGATTTTTATGGTGTTCCGTACAATTCGATCAACGGGAGCAAACATTTTACAAAGTTGAGCTACTTACATTCGTATTGTTATTATCGTTGGTATTATTATTATTGTTATTATTACTAGTATAAGCTACTTGATTCGTATTGTTAATTACAATTACTGTACCTTTGTACACTTGTGCAAATCGAACCCGTCTCTTCTCGAGGTCGACCAGTGGAGTTAGGAGGGTAATAGCATTAAATCATTAGCATGGACACAGCACTATTCTTATATAGGCATATCCATGCCTATATAACAGAACGCTATACATTATTATTCATCGAATTCTATTTTTTGTAATCTGTCCTTCTTGGCACGGGCATGCTTAGCTGACGTTTGACACAGAACACCATAGGTATAGATGTTATACAATACAAGAGAAGTAACATGGCACAATCACGAAATAATATACTTTTAATATTGCTACTTTCTGTTTGCATCGTTCCTACTTTTGCCAATACCATAACCACGAATGCAACCAGTTTTAAAGGCAAAGAATGGATTAATGTTCATTGGGAATACACTTCAGCGAGTTATGCCGAGGATTGTTGGATAGGGTTATTTGCACCGCCTGGTATACCTCCGATGCACGCTATTAAAGCTGAAGCATCCCAATCATCATTACCATATGTATCATCGGCGCCCATTAAGTTCATAAATTGTTCACAAGGTGGTAATGATTATGGTAAAGGCTCATATGATTTTTATGTGAATAACTATAGGCAAGATATTTTTTTTGCCATGTTTTCTGGTGGGTTGACAATACCAGTTGAAGTTGTAAGAACAAAGCCTATAACAAATTTGTTGCCTAATATTCCTATGCATTTGCGTCTTTCATTGACAAAACACAAGAATGAAATGCAAGTTGGTTGGACATCAAGAATTTCCGAAGCAATCAATGTTCAATACAGTCTTGGAAATAAAAACAATTTAACAAATTTTATAAAAGCGTCGTCTGTTGAAACGTATGGTATAGACGATTTGTGTGGCCCACCTGCAAATAATGATGGGTGGTTTGAACCTGGCTATTTCTTTAATGCTTTGATTAAATATGGAAATTACGAAGGACAAATCTACTATCGCGTTGGCAGTAACAAAGCTGGGTGGTCAGACGTTAAAAGTTTTAGTACATTGCCTGTTGGAAACCAAGTGAAAATGTTATTGACTGCTGATGTTGGTGCAACAGAAATTGATGGGACCCATTATCACTGGGAAGAACCTAATGCAAGTAGCACATATCGGTTAATGTCGGGTGACATAAATAACTCCTACATTGCTTTACATGTTGGTGACATTGCCTATGCAACAGGATATATGAGTAAGTGGGAAAATTTTATGCACCAAATTGAGCCTATATCACAACAAATACCTTACATGATAGGCTTGGGAAACCATGAACGCGATTATCCTGGTACTGGAACGATCGGTAATACAGATTCAGGTGGAGAATGCGGCGTGCCTGCAAAACATAGGTTTAAAATGCCAATTCCAACCATGGATTCTGACAATTTCTACTATTCGTTTAACGTTGGTCGGTTGGTTCATATGATTATGATAGATACAGAGATAAAAGAGGTGGGGCCAGGATCAGAGCAATATGATTTTCTTGAAACAGATTTACAAAATATAAATAGGACTGAAACACGTAAGTTCATTTTATCTATGTATTAATTTGTTTTTATCACCGTAACTAGTTTCTAACATATTTAACATATTTGTAAAATACTAATCTATGCCAATGCGCGTGTTTGCCTTATAGCATGGGTTGTTTTAATGGGGCATCGACCAATGTATTCCTATGATTCCGGTTGGGGGAGAAACCCGCATTTTGGGGACGCATTTGAAGAGTTATTAATAAAATATGGTGTAGATCTTTGCTTATGGGGACACGTTCATAATTTATTAGAAACGTGTCCTGTTAATAATGGCACTTGCGTAAATGATGGCGAGGCGCCAGTACATGTAGTGATTGGAAATGGTGGGATGGATTTGACACAATATCCAACTGCAAAAAGTGGTATCCCTACACCATCTTGGGTAACATACAAGCTAGCAAATTTTGGATGGAATGAAATCGTGGTTGATCGTGAGAAGTTGCGAGTTGATATGTATAGTGACAACGATTCATCATTGTATCATTCAACGCGTTTGCAGAAAAAACAAAAAAAATAGAGGAGGTAAATTAATAGTACATTGGTAATAATTATTAAAAAAAGGAATATACGTGTGTATATATATTTTTAAAATAATTTCAATATTAATAATAATAATATATACCAAGTACGAAGTAACCAAAATAATATTAAATACATCTGCTCTGAATTCAATATATCGTTACGTATATTTAAAAATAAACAATTTATCAAATATAACTTAAAATTAACAAATCAATATACGAAATAAACAAGGCCTTTACGGAAAGTGCGCGCGTAGTAAAGCACAAGTACCAAACTAAACTTTTTTATAAAAGAATGTGTGGCGTGGATAATATTTTCTCAAGGAGTTTCCCCATCAACTTTGCTGCTGCTGCTAGAACTATTCTTTGATGATTTCAATTTTGCAATCCCATCGTTAATAACTCGTTGATGAAGTTTCTTTACACCCCATTCTTTCAAATCTGAACCAGTCACGTTCATAACGAGAGCCATGGTATCAGCACCTTCATCCGTGAATTTTTCAGAATAACGCTCCATTTTTGAACCTAAATTTTTCAACCATGCCTTCACTTCAAGTTGACCTTCCGTTGGTGGTGTGTAAGTTGGGCCCGTACAAGGAGGAAGCAACGAGGCAGGATCGTTTTGAGATAGATCATACCTGCTTTTAACATAGCTGTAATAATGACAAGCCAAGTTAATTCTATACCCAATTCCATGTTTGCGAGGCATGAAAGGAGGTAAAAATCTGTCTTTATGTTTTTCAAGTACTTTCTTAACACGCTTCATTAAAGTGGAATTGTTCTCTTTGTCATGGTTGCTGGCGATGTAACTACATATTTGATGTAATGTAGCGCCTTCTTGCCTGCCTGCAGCAATAGCTTCTGTGACCATGCTGTCATATTGAGGTACTTTTTGTGGACGTGGCATTATTTTCAAATTCAGTATATCTTTGTTTTTGAATTTAAATTTCCTAAAAAAAGTAAAATACGACGGTTCGTATTAATATTAAAACAATTTTGTAGCACTTAATAAACCAGCGTGAGAAGAAGTTCGCTACGTCTCATGAGAGGATCCGATGCTATTTATACTATAGTGCTGGATACGGACACGGGCACACCCGGGTGTACGGCACCCGGCTGTCGTAAGATTTTGGTCCAATCGTTGTTTTTTTTACAAATATTTCTTCTTCTTCTGAGAAAAATAAAAGTTAGTAGTAGTAGTATTATATATACCAGGTAGTATATTAATATTTATTAGCTAATAAATCACGAATCTCCGTAATACTAAGCCGATGCTAGCACCACCAAAAAACTTGGTAATATTGCTAAATTTATCCACCTTAGCTATTGTTATCACAGCATAGTGTGTAGGCTTGTTTTTTGATCACACCCGTCTGACTACTGTAGCATACAATAGCACTGGCAAAAACAGCCATTATTTGGCTGTTTTGCATTTTAATTTTAATAGTGTGTAGTGTTATTTTTTTATAATTCACTCTCTGTTGTAGTGCTAGGCGCTTTGAGGTAACAATACAACAAGCATGTACTTGAGATAGTTACACCTCATGATTAGTTCATATTCATCCTCAATAAAATAATTACCGTTTTTCTCTGCCCTTTTATTTTCTTCCTACGATGGATGCCTATTATTATGATATTATTTTATTATTATTATTATACAACAACAACAACACATCATGTTATAATTAATTATAAAATATATACTATATTCTTTTTTTACACCTCCTCTTCGATCCGCCGTTTGTAAATCGATTGTAGATCAGGATCGTGTGCGGAAATACAATACATTGCTTCGTATTCTAGTAGATATAGTACAAGCATGACAACGAAAGGTTATGAGGAGAAAATGGAAGAGAAGGTTATGGTGAGTGAAACTGATGGCGTGAATGTACTGGCAGAACAAACAGCGCCTCATTTGGTGTTGTTGCCTCCATTGTCCAAAGACGAACTTGCTGCGGAAAATGCAAAGTTGAAAAAAGAGTTAGAAGCTATGAAACAAGCTGCGTTGTTAAATAATAAAAGTAGTAGTAAGAATGATGATAACGCTGTTGATAATCCAGAATCTAGGAACAGCCCAGTACAAATAGATGAGCAGAAACTTGCGGAAAAAATACGAGGATTATTAATGGAAGATTTAAATAAGCAAAACCAGCGTATTTTAGAACAACAAAAAGAAGAATTGCAACTAAGTCTTTTAACGCGGTTGCAGCTAGAAGCTGAGAAGTTTAACGAAACAGTTACGACACAACAGCATGTAGATATTGATAAAGCAAAACCGTTGCGAAAAAAGAAAAAGAAATCGAAACGTATGAAAAAAAATAAAAATAGATCATCATCAGTTCCATATTTAAACATTAACAACCATAAAAACTATGCTCCAGTAGAACCTAATATTGTATCTCGGCCACAACGTTCACAGTCACAAGCCAAAACATTTTTGCACGAGTCTCCAACCAGGACAAGTCCATATAACATTATAGACGAAGAAGAGAATTTAGAAGGTATTCCAGTCAATAGATCGAAAAGAAACGATCATAAAATAGAGCGTCCATTATCTGCTGGAATTTTATCTAGAGGAGCATCTACGTCATTGGATGACGAGAAATATGATGATGCTAATGATGATTTTGAGGATGCACAGCTGAGTGAAGACGAAGTGATGGAAGAGGAATTTGAACCAATAGATGTAGGGACTCTTGATGATATAAATGAAGCAACTGCAGAACTACTACGTAAAAGTCGCGAATTAACAATGACCGTTGGAGACAATGAATATGTCAAAGGTCTTAAAAATTTAGGTCCAACAAAAAAAATAAATAATAAAAGTGGTGCAAAACAAAAGCAAAATGTTGGTAAAAAAACAAAACGTAAGTTAAAAAAAAAACGTAAGAAAAGCAAGAAGTCAGAGCTAGCAGCAGGCAACCGTGGGGAAGGGGATGAAAAGATTGACAACGAGGTGATGGGAGAAGATGCTGGAAAAGATGAAGAACAACTTGAAGAAGAAAATACAGTAAATGACATTACAGATACTTTGGAAGCTGAGGAGAATCGTCCAGCCTTCAACAATGACAATGATAGCAATACTAAAGGTTCAAAAGAGGAAGTGTATAACAATGAACAAGAGGAAGATTTAGAGCCAAGCAATAATAATGATGATGATAATAGCAACCAACTTGGGCCATTAAAAAATACAGCTCAATTTTCTGGGAAACCCCCACCAGATGTAGCTCCGTTGGCTGTAAAATTAGGAAAGCGGGAATGGGAAAATGAGGTTGCGCGTAATATATTGGTATTATACAAAGCCAATATGACAGCACAAAGAAAGCAATTAGAAGAAGGAAGTCGTACTTCGTCCACTATGAATCAATCAACCACTTCATCTGCATCTGGGCTACTTAGCGAAGATAGTTCTTTAGGTTCTATTAACAATAATGCAAAAAAGTCAAGATTACGTAAGAGATCGCGAAAAAAACTCCCAAAACTTCCGCCGTCACAAGTTGCTAAACCAAGTTCAATGATGAAAATTAAATATGGCGGTGGTGCGAAAAAGACACATAATCCAGTACAAATATGGTTTGCTGGTGCAGGTAATGTACGTGCAGTTTGGGATGGTTTGGTTGTTACTAATGAGGAAGAAGCACAAAGTGCAATGCAAAAATTGACCAGTGATTCAAAACTTGTCGGTGAGTTAGAAACATTAGAGACACGGGGTGAATACTTCAAATACATTGCAATTGTTGAAGCTATTTTAACGGCCAGATCTAGAATTTTTGAACGAACGGAGAGTCATTGGCGGCTATGGCGACAATTAGCTGTTACGGCAAATGTTTTTGGTGTAAAATATGTGGATGAAGGGCAGTATGGTCCAGCGTTGAAAATGCTTAAACATGCACAAAAATTGTGTGACCAAACAACAAGCTCAGGTCAAGACACTCTTCCATCCTTTAATCGTTATGAACTAAAAGGTTTCATCAATGATTCTATGTCATATTATTATTATAAGCGTGGAAAACCACATGCGGCCTTGCAATATGCGGAAAAGGCTATGAAATTGCATTTTCGGTTAAAACAATGGGAGCATGTTGCGAAATGCCATTTGCACTCTGGTGCTATATTGTCCAAATTACAAAGGCATGATGAAGCTATTCGTGCCATGGGACAAGTGTTAAAAATGGTTGAAGATGAAAGATTAGAATCAGGTGGTCCATCATCACAAAAAATCTGTTTGATTGCCATCACGTACCATAATATCGCTGTGGAACAGCTATTACTAAGTAGAGTCATGGAAGCATGTGTTTCAAGTCAAAATGCTAGACGATTGGCTCGATTGAGTTTAAGTTATAGTAATAGATGGATCAAAAATTTTGAAAGCACCCACCGATTAGCATTAGTGGCATTATCGACACAAAAAGAAGTCCGAACAAATTTGAAAACGAAAGATCAAGCCACATTATTTATGGATTTATCAAAAACAATGTATCAATAAGTACATAAGTACACACATGTGTGTGTGCGCGTATGTCATATATAAAAATATGCGCAAAAAGAGTGTTAAGTTCTAAAAAAATATCAAATATAGCGTTTGATTATTATTTTAATGTACCAAGTAATAATATTTATGCACGTATTTAATTTTTTATACGCGTAATTATTTTATACGACGAAAAGTAAATTATAAAAGTTACTCGTAAGTAATAAAAATAATTTTTTTTTAATATTTTTGATTATTGATTTTTTTTTATTTTCTTTTTTTATGCATAGCCAGCTACAACACATGCTACACATACTTGTACTGCTACTTGACACGCCAGTTTTTAAACAATTAATGCACCCCTCACACCTTGCAGGCATTTTCAGTTTATCAATGCTTGTTGTACATCTACACCCATGAGATATAACTCTTGCACATGCGCGGAAAAGATATTCATTATCCCTCAGTCTTTAATAACTTTAGCAAAAACTTCAAAAATCATTTTTTTCTCTCTTACATTCTGGAAATAGGCTTGTTACACAAGGAAGATAAATCGCTCCATCCTACAGCTTCATTGCAGATTGCAACATCTTTTCATAATCGGGGGTTCCCAGACCAGAGACGGGGTCGTACCCTTTTGTGCAATTGAAGCCGTATGGTAAAGTAAATGTACCTCTTCCAATTGCATTGTTACCTTTAACAATATCTGTTAAAATATCTGGATTTGCATAAAGCCATGGGTTTAAGTAACCCAAAGCAGGCTTGCCGCTACTTAAACGTTGTTCATTTAACAAGGATATTACTGCAGCAAATGTTGGTGCACTAGCACTTGTACCGCCAACTGGTTGCGTTTGCCCACCGGTAATCACTTGAAATCCTTCTCCAAGTGCAGCTACATCCGGTGTAGCACGCCCAGCCTTGTTAAACATATCCGATGGCGGTAGCTGAGGTGCAATTTTGAAGTAATTTGCGATGTCATCCTCCTGATCCTTGAACGCACCAAACATGCTAGAAAAGCCGCCGCCACTACCGAATTGGTCCGTGCTCATCTCTTCGTTGCCAACTTTTTGATCAACAAATCTTGTGGAACCAACGGCAGTGACCCATGGCGAAGATGCTGGCCAGGAAGGGTACAATGGAATCTTAGTTGGTGGTGCGGCTTGGGTGAAACTTGTAGCCCCTTCTTCTTTTTTAGTCGAGCTTACACTTTTGAACGATGTGCATGTGGTGTTCAACAGTGGCGGTGATGTTGTTACTGACGTTGCCCCTTTCTTCGAAGTAGTTCCACTTATCGACTTATATGTTGTGCATGTCATTTTTCCGTCACTTTCGGTTGCAAACGACCAGCCTTGGATCCTCAGACTTGGTGGCAACCCGCTGTTGATTCTCTTTGCAAAGTCACAACATTGTGCTGGAGTAGTATAATCAAGCCCATGGTACAGGATTTCTCCTGTGATAGCAGTGTCTTTTTTGAAGTTGCCAGCATCACAGTATTTGGAGCCACTTGATCCTTCAAAAAATGTCCATGGACTGCCGTTTGACTCGAAACAGCATGATGTCACGTCGCTGAGTCCGTGTTTTACCTGCAGAACTTCCCCAGAGTACGCAATGTCCTTTTTAAAAGTCGTTGGCCCGCATTGTGGTTGCGGCGGCGCATACCCACTCCCAGAATCACCAGATGCAAAAATAATTGTTATTCCTTTCGCAGCTAATTTTGCAAAATCGTTGTCAACGGCAGTTACATCTGCTTCTTGGCAGCCAATTTGAGATAAGCTGCCTTGCCACCCATAGGAAACTGAAGTCACCAAAGGAACATCATCACTTGCTAACAGCATTGATGTCCAATTTTTTAAATCGCCACAAAAATCATTGCTGGCAAAATACCAAAATTCAGTCTTAACACCAGGTGCTACACCCATGATATACTGTATATCTAACGAAGCTTCAACCCCAGGGCTGCCTTCGCCGGGATCACCTACAAATTTATACACTTTATCATCACCTGCGGCGGCATTTGGTACATAATTCTTAAAAAAATCAGTTAAATCAGAATCTTCCCTGTTGAAGTGTATAGTTTGTGCGGTGTTGTGTGTGTGTTAGGAATTGGTTTTAGCAAATATATGTGTGTGTGTCTGTGTGTGAGTGGTAACGAATAAACTTACATGGTTTGTCCTTGGAATTCTGCTACAGCTTGGCGATTTTTAGTGCTTCCACTAACTTTTGCATCGTTGATGTGATACACCTGCCTAATGACAGATGGTGTTACACTTGCTGGTTGCCCAGGTGCTGCTATTTTTTCTTCGCGTGGCGGCAATGGTAATCCATGCAAACCATAAATACCTTGAACTAATGTATCAACATATTTTGGTAAATAAAAATCTGTCGCTCGCAATAAACTTTGCGACAATTTTTTTCGATTCCTGTTTTGCAACACGTGAAATTTTGTTTTAAACAAACTTTCAACTACATATGCATTGTCGCAAACAACTTCAAGTACTTCTTTCATAGCATTTACACTGCATTTATGTGAAGACTGTTTTTCAATAAATGTTTGCACAATATTAATATCGTCGGTAGTTGGTAGTGTTAAACGATCGATCTCTGCTTGTTTTAAATATTGACCATATTTTTCATGCCTTGGATTGGAACGCTCCAACGCAATTTGTTTTATTTTTTCAATGTTTCGCTGCTTCATTGACAAACGAAATGTAAATGGTAATTGCATCATATCGCTATGTTGTGGAAGAACCACCCACTCTTTCATATTTGGTGCAGGTTTTGCGTGCAACACACCATTATCGTTAGTAGTTGCATTGGTTGCAGTGCAAGCTGCAGCTACTATTGTAAGTAGCAGTATTGTTCGTGAAAACATGTTTGTATCTTTCTTAATTGTTGTTGAAATTATCTGGTGATAATGTTGTGTAGTATGATTTTAAAAGGGGTGATCTTTTTCAGCGTTGCTGTTGTTGTTTTGTTGCATAGTAATGTATAATTAATAAGTAGTGTGCTATTATTATTAATAATATAATAAATATATGAGTAATAATAAAAGTCCAATAGTAGTCCAATAATAATATT
>JACKZZ010003254.1_pt1 | contig 12798 bp, 11 predicted proteins | sample 8027871 | NCBI WGS metagenome assembly JACKZZ01 (sample SAMN15724774, study PRJNA655200) | protist metagenome | isolation source: fluorescence activated cell sorting (FACS) single amplified genomes of... | place: USA: West Boothbay Harbor, Gulf of Maine | collected 2000-07-19
ATCCCAAGAATGTCACCCTCTCCTCTTAGTCCCGTTAGATGGGCAGGCAAAGTGATGAATCTCGCGACCTGCGGGACCGTTGGCCCAAATGACGTCGAAAAACCCTCACAAGTAAGCACTGCGCCCATATCATCATCATCATCTACCGTCTTCATCAATGGCGTGCTAATGACGCGCAAAGACGAAAAATCCCAGTCCAAAAGGCGCGAGATCCGCGCGGCGTTCCTTGACAGAGAGAAGGAGATGACAGAAACAGCGTCCACTCTAATGACCCAAACACGAAACCACCAAGGCAACGTCGAATTCTCCATTCTGATGCTCACCGTGAGCCTGCTCTCGAGTGACCTGGTGCCCCAAAACATACGAATATACCAAAAGGCAGCGGTGGGGCTTGTGATGCTCTTTGTGGTGTTCTGCTCGCGGAAACAGTTCCTCGCGATCTCGCAGATCGCAAACGAAAGATCAGAGTCCTCGAAATCCTTCAAGCTTAGGTTGGAGCTTACCTATGGTGGCCCTGATCAGCCTTTTTCCACGCTTGGACTGCCTTCGAAGGGAAATGTGATGCATATCAACTTGTTCGAGGAAAAGGTGTCGTCAGTAGCACCCAAACCCAAAAGGAACTGGGGGCGATGCGTGGTGTATGTATCCGATGTGGACGCCATGTACAACCTCGCGGTCTCCAAAGGCTACAAACCCGAGATGGCCCCTTCTGACGCAGAGTGGGGCGAACGGTACTTCCACATCCGGGACCCGAACGGGCACGAGCTGGCCTTTGCAAAAAAGCTGTGAATTTCAAAATTTAAAAGCTGTGATAAAATTAACATTTTTCTGGTTCTGGAAGCGCTTCTTGTCGAGGATTCTCATTTTTTTGGAAAATTAGACAGAATTTCGCGCTAAACGATCACCAGCTTGCGGCGCAGAAAGCGCTTCTCCAGTCGCCGAGTGCACACCGGCGGAGAAGGCTCCAGCACCTTGGATTTGCAGTTCTCCTTGTTCGAATCAGAATCGCTCAGGCTCACCGAGTCCAGGGACAGGGATGCAGGGGAGGAAGGAGGTGGTCGCGGGACCAGAGGCAACCTGCTCTTCCGCCCCACACACCGGACCGCGGAACACGGTCTGTAGCGCCGCGCCCGGATTCGGGACGGCGATTGACCATTTGTTAGCGGCTGTACGGGGGGCGGGCTGGTGACCTTTAGTTTTAAGGCCTCACTGTCCGAATAGTATTCCGTAGATACAACCACAGCCTCTTTCTTCTGGGATTCCGAGTTTTTTTCTAAAGGCAAAGGGTTGACCGTGCCTATCCCGCGGAACGCGCTGGGGGCATCACTAACCCTTAGGTTATTCAGAGATGCAGATCTTGTTACGAAATGTGTTTGAGGTGTTGATAAAGTTGAGCCGGGCTCAGTTTCAGATGGCGAAACCTGCTTTCGCCACTTTGCTGCTCCATTGCTTACGCTTTTTTTGGTTGTAAGGCTTGCGTTTGATTTCATATCAAATTCAGGCGGTTTTTGAATGGTGCGATAACTCGGTTCGTTGTTTACCACACGACTGGAGTCGTGGTGAGACCAGACGTTGCGGTAAAAAAAATCGTTGCTTAAATGCTTACCAATGCTTGGGTCATTAGGTTGATCAATTTGGAAGGGCATGGTTTGGAGGATAAATAGGTGAATTTTGAGGTATATGTGCCGAGCAGTAGCCCCAAGCGAAGCACAAGCGAATCTCGTGCGTGCCCGCTCGCGAGGAGAATTGGGGATTATCTATAGGTTGGGGGTTTTGATTGGGAGAAAGTCTTATATTTTTGAGGGTTAGGAATGATTATGGTAGATTGGTTGTGATCATTTCAATTGATTGGTGCGAATTCTTCCGAGCTGTGGGCTGTGGGCTGTGGGCTGTGGGTTCTCAATTTGAGTATTGTTTAAGATTTGTGGTGTTATAGAGGTTGGGATTCCTTTTTCATATTTTCCACTTCTCCTCGTTGTGGGAGGATGAAGGGTTTTTTTAATGAAAGGCCTTTCGCTAGGTCTTATAACTAAATGGGGGTAAGTAAATCGGTATGTAGACAGAATGGGAGAAGGAATTTGCTACCTATGATTATTTCTTAAGATGACGAGTCTGATGGTCGAGCGATCGCGTTTTGCGAGAGCTCATGCCTTTCATGAGCGATTATTTACGAGGCATTTGTATGAGGTGCTTTTTCTTTTGTGTGGAACAAATATAATTTGAATTGGCGCTGGTTGGGTGGTCCATAATGGCATTCAATGGTCCAGAGCACTTGAAATGGACCCCCAGGAAATCTCAACCTTGGGGGGCCCTGTGGGGTGCAAGAAAGACAAAGCACGGAAAAAACCAATAGTAAACCTACTCAGTGGTGTACCGTTGACCTGTCCAGTGTTTCATTTTTTGAATGACGTTTTTGGAGCCCTACCGTGTAACTTTGGGCTGGTGTCAGTCGGCCTGGAAGCGTCAAATGGGGGCGAAACCGGTCGAGGTCTTTTTGTCTGGCTGGCTCTGTTTTCGGAGATTGGTCCTGTTGACCTCGGAGAGTCTGGAGTTGGAAATCGCACGTGGCTTTTATCTGTGATGATGGCGTTCTTTGGAATTACCGTCTGAATTTCGTTGAAGATGAAACCACGCTGGCACTCTCTGAGATACTAGCTGCGTGCTTCCCATCGTGGAGTTTCTGTTTCTATTGTGTTTGTTGGGAGCTTGGCTGACTCTTTTGATAACTTTTCACAGGGTTTCTGTGTTGTTGTTGGGAACCTAAAATTCCCAGGTTCCAGTTCCAGGTTTGTCAATATACTGTAAATTCTTAAATATTAAAATAAAGAAACGAGTGTAGCGGCCAGCAGAGCGCCTAAACCAACAAAAGTCTTTGTCGCGGCGGAGGGAGAGGGAGGAGGATCCTGGAAACGAGACAGGACCTCCACGAAGGCGTTATTGTTCAAGGATTCCATCTTGGTGATATTGTTGCAGTAGGTCAAAAAGAGGTCATTTGTGCGACTGAAAGACCCATAACCGGTGACTAGCACCTGTACGTTTGGGTCGGCACTGAGGACCTGGTCCAGGGCGGAGGCAATGTTGTTATGCAGCTCGGTGGTATCCGGCTCGCACTGATCCGCGCCCAGGATGTCGTTCCCGCCGATGGTCATCCAAACTTTGGTTGGCGTCGTGCCCGTCTGGTTCTTTGCGCGCTCAAAGGACTTGGCGATGTCAGCCGAGAGGATGGTGCCTTGTGGTACGTTAAAGAGGGCGGCCAAAAGTGGGCTTAAGGCGATGTCGCCGCCCGAAGCCCACTGCGCCGCCGTAGTCCCGCCGATGCCGTAATTTACCACGGTCAGATTGCCGGCACACAGATCGTCCTTGGGCTGGTTGGCTTGGGCGGCGTACTGTGCCCATGAATCGCCAAAAATTAGCAGTGTGTCTGAGCTGTCTGAGGAGGGGCAGATGAAATCATTGATTTGTTGTTCGTTAAAAAACAAATCGTAGCCTGCCGAGTTGAGGTGAATAGCGTCGACGTAGTAATCTGATGAGCTGAGTTCGTCGGAAGGGCTTTCTTTCCAGAGGTTCCACACGTTTACAAATTGCACGCGGTCTGTCGGGTAGTGTATCGACTTGGGAAGCTCCTGTGCATCGGAAGTCAATTCTAGGGCCATCAGAGCGGTTGCTGAGAGGATAAGTTTCATATTTTAGTTTGAATTGAAAAGATTGAAAAGTTTTATACTTGTTTTTTAAATTGTGGTGATGGATTTGATGGGGCCCGAGTTTGTTTTCCGGCTCGGTTTCGAGCTGGAAAAAGTAGGATTAGATTGAGGGAAGAAGTAGGTTGCAAATGGTGTCGGCATTTGTTTCGATAGCCAAACATCCGTCAAGAGAAGTATGGTCAAAAATTACCTCGTCAAACTCCCAATCTCCACCTTTTTGGCCGGCAAGGGATTGTACATTTTTTTGTGTGATTTTGTAGAAATGGTTGTCCCGCTTTGCGATGCGCTCCGTGGCAAGACCCGGTGTGGTATCTACCAACAACCACTTGGCGTCGGGAAACGTATCCAGGAAGACCTGGCGCATATCGTGGTTGACGAAGGAAAAGCTGACCAGAAGGGCGGAGGAGGGTGGGTTGGGCACGTGTAGCGCTTGGTGGACGTTGGAGGCACATATTTTGGCGAATTCTTCCCGCTGTTCGAGAGTAGGGTAGATGCCCTGAACAAAGTTGTCTCGCATCCAGAGCGGCACAAACTGGTCGAGGTCGAGGGTGGGGATGGCGGAGCGGTGCGAGACGGCCTTAGCGATGGTAGACTTGCCGGCGCCAGGTCGGCCGAAGAGGATGGCTAAATCCATCTTGGATCTTGTTTTTCCTTGTCGAGATTCTTGCTGAGATTTTGCTGGTGTTGGAGGTTGCATCAAAGATCGGCAAGTGGACGTAGATGAGTGAAAAGCTCTAGAGCGAGATTAAATTGTAGGGTTTTTAAAGTAGGAGTGTTTGTCGTTGGATTGCATTTCAAAATGGAAGGAGAGGTAGTTTACGTGCGGCATGGTGGTGTGACGAGCGCAATTCCCCTCAACAAAGGTTGGTTTTTGTTTTCCCATAATTTTTTGCTGTTGAAAACTTTGAGAGGATGGTTGGATCCAATCCAAAATTTGAGATTTGGAGAGTCGCGAATGGCAGGCTGACAGTTTTTGTGTACGCAGACAAGAAGGTGTTGCAGGAGGCATGCGCGAGCGCGTTTGGACTGGATCCGGCTAGTGTGATCGGGTTTCGGAGCGCAAACGTCGTGTACCCGATAACGTTTGCGTGCCGGTGCAGCGCGGCACAATTTGGATGCTCGATGGAGAACCCGTTGATGCTGACGTTGCATGTGAAGCTAGCGGTGGCGAGCGATGCGGACTTTGCCGCATTAGGTGGTGTACGTGACAAGGAAGCCCCAAAGGTAGTGTTCTCGTTTGCCCTGGGATCAACCGAGGTGGGCGTAACCGAGTCGGACATCCTGAAACTGGTGGAGGCGCGCAGGAAGACCAAGCTGGAGTTGCTCGCGCCACTGGCCGCGTGGAAGGTCTTCTCGAAGGCGGCCGAGGTGGAATCTGGCGCGGATGGAAATCGTCTCACGACGCGGGCGTTCAAGCTGGGTGTGCTGAGTTTGATTCCCCGGGAGCTGCTTTCGGAAGCGGAGCAGCGCAAGCTGAGCGGGACTTTGTACCGTATCTTTCATGCGTTCGAGACTGAAGGCAATGGTGCGAGTTTGGTCGAGTTTGTCATAGGGTTTGGTGTGCTACTGGAGGGGAATCGGGCGGAGAAGCTGCGTTGGGCTTTGGAGGTTTTGGGCTGTGACTTGAGCAAAGGTGTCGAGCGCGCAGATTTGGAGGTGGTTTTGCGTTCGTTTTTGGTGGCCGTGCTGGCGTTTGACGGGGATCAGGATCAGGACGGGGGTTTGTACTTGCGGGAGTTGGCCGGTGAGACGGTGCGTGATTTGGCGGGTGCTGCTTTTGGTTTTAATCCGAATCCGAATGCGAGAATCGAGGTGGAGAGTCTCGTCAAGTGGTTTGAGGAGAGCTGGCAAGAAAACATGCCGTGGGCTGGTCTGATTGGTCTTGAGAGTGCCCAGGCCTCAATTGGTGAGGCCAGGGCCAGGACCAGGGCGAGGAGTAAAGCCAGGGCCAGGCCTTTTCAAGAAGGAAAGGACCAAGTTTCTGAAACTGGGGTGGAGGAGGTGAGAGTTTTCCAGTTCCAGCTCAAGGGCGGGATGCTGGTAATCGATGAGGATGATGTCGCTGATTTGGAAGCGGTGGTGAGGCTGTCCGGACTGGGGAATGTCAGTTGCAAGGACCTGATAGAAGGCGTTGCGGGGCTTGGGTCGGACAATTCGGAGGAGTTCCTTGGAAGGGAGGCGTTTTACCGGGGCGTGGCCACGGTGCTTCCGAACCGGCAGAACCTGAGTCCCACGGAGCGCGCGTTTTTGGAGGAAATCCTGAGCCAGGTCTTTGACATCTTTGACATGCAGGGCGAGGGTGTCGTGCAGGTGGACGAGTTTGGGACGGGTTTTGCGGTGCTGTGCGGTGGTAACAAGTCGGCCAAGTTGGCGACGTGCTTTGAACAATTTGACGTGGAGAATACTGGAAGGCTCTCGTTCCTGAGCATGATGCGTTTTTTGCGGTCCTACTTGCTGGCGCTCTTCGGGCTGAACGGTCGGTACAAGTTTGGTGGTTTTGGGAAGGAGGAGGTCTACCAGATGGCTGACCAGACGGCAGTGGAGGCGGTCAAGTGCATCAAGGAGTGGATGGAGGGGAAGGGCGAGACGAAGCGGAGTGTGTCATTTTTAGATTTCGGGGGGTGGTACAATGAGGCTGGGCATGAGCTGGTGCCTTGGTTGGAGTTGCTGGATTTGAGCAAGTGGGATTTTGGGGGGGAGGTTGGTGGAAATGGAAATCCTGATAAGGCTCAGGAGGTGGAGGAGGAGGAGCTGGATGGAGAACAGCCAGTCTTCTGCTTCTCACTCGGGAAGAACCAGCCGATGCTCAGTCTTTACAGGCGGGACGTGGACAGACTGGAGACTCTGCTGAGTTTGAGCGAGCTGGATGGAGTGGATTGTGGGGATATCCACGAGGTACTGGGCCGGTTCGTGGAGAAGGGCGCGCTGAGTAAGGAGAGCTTTGATTTGGCGCTGGAAGACCTGGTGAACCTGGACGAACTGGACGACGAGGAGCGCGAGTTTCTGGGCGCCCTGACGGACCACATATTTTACGCTTATGATCGTAGCGGTAACTATAGCGTGCGGGCGAAGGAGCTGATTAGTGGCTTTTCGTTTTTCGGGGAGGGGTCCAAAAGCGACAAACTCAATCTGGCATTCGCTCAATTCGACTCTGACGGGGATGGGTTGGTGGATAGGGAGGAGCTGGCGCGATTTTTGCGGAGTTTTCTCACGGTGCTCTTTGTGATGAACCAGGACAGTTCGGACGAGGCGGCGGAGGAGATCTGGAAGGTGGTCGATCTCACGGCGCTCGATCTGACGGATTTGGTGTTTGGGGGGGGAGAGAATCAGTATGTGAGCTTTGAGATGTTTGCGGACTGGTACACTACGGGTGGATACCGGGATGTGCCCTGGCTCGAGCTTTTGGATTTGAAAAAGTGGCCGATGGAGATCGGGCTGATTTCCGAGACGGAAAATTTCCTCCAGAAAAAGGCTGAGAGTCCTGAATCTCCTGAAGAAAACCCTGAAGAAAACCCTGAAGAGGAGAAGGACGAAGAGGATTTGCTCTTCCATTTTCGGCTGATGGATTGCGGCAAGTCGCTGCGCGTGTTTGGCAAGGACGTGGAGCACGCCAAGTTGTTGAGTGGGGGGACCAAGATGAAGCACATGACGCCAAACCGGCTGTATAGTTTGTTGGACCAGGCTTCTAGCGACGGATTTGTGGATAGGGAGTTGTTCAACTCGAGTACAAAGTTTTTGGTGAGTGAGAGCGTGCCGGATCTCAAGCAGAGGCTGCGGAACGACTTTTTGTCGCTTTTTGATGCGTTTGACAGGCAGGGCTCGGGGAAGGCCCCGCTCGATGAGCTATACACTGGGTTGTCCTTGCTCGCGACTGGGAGTAAGAGCAACAAGTTGGCGCTTGCGTTTAATTTGCTCGACAATAACGAGGACGGCCTTTTGACAAGGCAGGAGTTCTGGACTTTTTTGCGGAGTTTCTTGTGCGCTCTCTTCGGCTTGGTGTTTTCCGTCGGTGCGGCCGACCAGAAGCGGGAGATGGACGAATTCTGGCCAACGATTGACGACGCGAGTGTAGAGTTGGCGGCCAAGATTTTCTTGGAGGCCGACCGTGCGGACAGGGACCAGATTGAGTTTGAAGAGTTTGCGCGTTGGTATTCTGCGGGCAAGGGGTTTGACGTGATTCCGTGGTTGGAGTTGTTGGATGTCAAGAAGTGGAGTCGTGGCGAGGAGATGGTCAGGAGCGAGAGCTCAGGAATGGAAACGCCAAAAGAGCCGGACCACGAGAACGAGTTGCAAGAGGAGGAGAACCACACTCCATCATCTGAATCTCAAGACGAAAATCGAAACGAGGATGAGGATCAAGATGATTTGGTGTTCCAGTTTCAGCTCACCGAGGATGGTGACCTTTTGAATCTCAAAGCCAAGGACGTGGCCAAGGTCCGCGCCATTCTTGAGAAAGCCATGCTATACGGGGTAGATGCTGACGAGTTTCACAGGAGGTGTCACGAGGCCGCGGATGGTGGGCAGATTCCCGAGGACGATATCAAAAAAGTCATGGGACCTGGGCCGGAATTGCTACAGCTCTTCCGTTGCTTCGATCGAGAGGTTAATGCAAAGGGGACGAAAAAAACACCCGAAAAAGCTCTCGTAAGGCTCAAGGAGGTCGCAGCCGGCTTGTCGATTTTTTGCGGGGGTTCCAAGAGTGACAAGCTCGTGCTGGCCTTCGCTTTGTTTGATTCGGACTTGGATGGCATGTTGACCCATCCGGAGTTGGCAAGGTTCCTGCGCAGCTTTCTCACCGTATTGGTGGGATTGAGTGGTGTGAGAGGGGAAGATCTCTGGATTCTCACAGATACGAGCGCGCTAGAGTTTGCAGACCTCATTATGGCTGATTTGGGGTTGGATTTGAATGATGAGACCTCAACATTGTCGTTTACGCAGTTCGCAGACTGGTACACGAGCGGAGGCTGCGATCAGGTGCCCTGGTTGGAGCTCCTAAATTTGGCTAAGTGGCCATTGAAATGAATCTTATATTAATCTTAAAAGGACAAGCCACCCCCTCCGATTGGATTGACAAGTTACACCACAATCATACGGGAAGCGTTGTTAGAAAATGACAATTCTGCATTCCACTCCAAGTCTGTTTCTCCAGCCGAGAGCGCAAATTCGAGGATGAGCGGTCTGATCTCGTCTGGGACTGTGACCGCCCGCCACCAATCCGCACGTGCGAGAAGAGAACGGCGGATCGTTGTGCTAGAATTTTTTAGGGTACCTCCCACTTGAAGGTTTTCCGGCAAAGTCTGCAAGGCGGTGCACCCTCCGAGGTTCAGGTAGCCTCCCACGGAAAGTCCCTCCGGCAAAGTCTGCAAGGCGGTGCACCCGTCGAGGTCCTGCTCGCCTACCACGGAAAGGTTCTCCGGCAAAGTCTGCAAGGCGGTGCACTCCTCGAGGTCCAGGTCGCCTCCCACGGAAAGTCCCTCCGGCAAAGTCTGCAAGGCGGTGCAATCTTCGAGGATCAGGTTCCCTCCCACAGAAAGTCCCGCCGGCAAATTCTGCAAGGCGGTGCACCCTGTGAGCCACAGGTAGCCTCCCACTTGAAGGTTGTCCGGCAAAGTCTGCAAGGCGGTGCACCCTGCGAGGTTCAGGCTGCCTCCCACGGAAAGTCCCTCCGGCAAAGCCTGCAATGCGGTGCACCTCCAAAGGTTCAGGTAGCCTCCCACGGAAAGTCCCTCCGGCAAAGTCTGCAAGGCGGTGCAAAACTCGAGTTCCAGGTCGTCTCCCACGGAAAGTCCCTCCGGCAAAGTCTGCAAGGCGGTCCACCCTGTGAGGTCCAAATCCCCTGCAACCTCGAGAGGCCCCTCATAAACGTCATCACGTCCAAAATGAGCCATGACGTGAGACGAGAGAGAAAAACCTCCTTTTTCAGAGGATGGGTGGGATATACTCAGAAAACTTTGAGAGTTGTACAGATTTTATGGAGTTCAGTTTGTAGTCCTAAAACTAGAGCCCCTCAAAACCCCGTAGTAGTGTATTTTTCGTGAAAAAAGTGTCTCTTGAGGATTTTTAGGGATTTCAGGATTTTTGGTAGTCGGTAGGGGTCCTGCGTGCGTTCATCTTCTCATCATACAATCATACAAGCACTATGAGATGATAATACTCCGGATTGCTCGCAGGAAACGGACTTTTTGTCGACCTCCCAAGAATCGTCTGACAAAACGACGCACAGGTACCGGAAAAAACCCGAGCTTCTCCCGGCCGAAAGCGCTTCTCGCACGACCGGCCTTTGAGTCAGGTCCACGATTAGTAGCGCGGTGGCCAACGAAGTGGATTTGGGAAAGATCCTCGAATTCCTCGCAGGAAGCGGGCTTTGTGCGGTGAACAGTGTTTTGTGTCGCACTGCAGCCCGTTCAATCAGACGTATCGGTACCGGGAGGAGAACAACTCAGGGGAGTGCGCGTCCATCTCAGAGGTGGTTCACGCTCTGGAGTGCGGGTTCGCAGGGAAAACGTCGTGTACGACTCGCCTTGCAAGACGCTGCCAGAGCTTGAGTTTGCCCTAAAAAAGTAGCTGTGTTGGTGGAAAAGATGGGCGGCGCGGATTGGCTCACAAAATCCTTGATCAAATGGGGTTTCAGGGGATGGTGGGCAAACAAAACCCTACTTTAGCCCCCTAATCAAAACCACACGTCTACATAACTAACACATACCACTCCCATTCTCCAATCTGGCGCTGAGCAAACTTCGCACACAACTCATTTCAAGCAAATCGCCTGAGAACCGACATAAAAAGGCGAGCCACGCATACTGCTAGATTTTTGTAGTACCACCATACAAACCACCATCAACCCCAAAACCTCCCACCCAACCCTGGTTGGACCGGGCAATTCTCCACGGTCATTTCTCTGCGACATGGGTGTTTTTTCAGGAGTATAGAGAAAGAAGACTTTTTTTCTGGCTTTCATTCAGCACCGCATATCCTTTTCACTTTCGAAAACGCTGGAAACGGGGAGCTGCCAATTTTACAAAAGTCTTTCAAGTGTTTTACAAAGCGCATAGGGTCTAGGAGACAAAAAAAGTTCCAAAAGACCATCTATCACAAATTGAAGAGGGGCATTCACTGGATATTTCCAAAGAAAACCCAATCAAAGTACGGCCAAATCGTGACAGGAGATTATGGGGAAGGAGGGGTGGTTCGCAGGGATGAAAAGGAGGTAGCTGGGTTTCGTAGTGGGAAATAGAAGGGGCAAGAGAGAATAGCATCCTTCAAAAAATTGCAAAGGTTCGGGCCCCCCAAAACATGGAAAAATTATGTAAGCATTTTTTAAAAGTGCGCCTCTTGTTTTAAGCCGGTATGGTACGTTACAATCCTTTTCATACACGCTGTCAGGCGGGAAAAGATGAATTCTCTAACATCCATCCTTAAATTCAGGCTCAGTCGGTAGAGTGTGGGTCTCATATCCACGAGAGGACCAGGAAACTGGTAAATCTACTCGTTCGAAGTATCCCAAGGTCTGCAGTTCGATCCTGCATGCTGGCATGGTCGTTTCTTTTTGCTCCTCTTGCTCTCTGGGAGCCCTCCTTTTGGTCCTGCGCGGTTTCCGGAGCGAGGGAGTTCTGTGGGGGCAGGTAGGGGGTTAGGGTTAGGGTTATGGCCACGACCAGGCTTCTTTTTATTCCTCTACGTCTTTCCACCCATTCATTTAATCTCCAGACCTCACACACGCCCATTACGAGACCTGAAAAACTTGAATCTGCTGTTCCTCCCTACATACCTTTCTGTTCGAAATCTAAGGGATCTGCGTCGTTTGAGAATGACCATATCTAAACTGGCTCCACGCATCAAGGGCAGATCTGCCAGTAAACCCGCAAAAAATGAAAAGCGAGCGAGCCTCGGGAAAGACGCGCACTGCTGGTTGGTATGAGGTTTTGGGTTCTTATTGCAAAATAGTAGGGTTTATCGGGTAGTGCAAAAGCATTATAAATAGCTGAATCTCCGATATAATGTAAGAGAAAGGTCTATTTGAGACGAACTCGCGAAGGCTCGTGATGAGGTTGAAAAATGAGGGTGGTAATTTTCTTGAGTTGAATTTTTTCTTAACTGGTGTTATAATTTTCATATGTGTTGTTATTTTGGGTGTGAAGGTTCGTAATGACCCAGGATGAGGCGATTTTGGTCGGCGCTTTTGGTCAGCTGAAAGCGCTCCCTGGAAGTCGTACTTTTGGATGGTATTTGGGTATTTGGTTTGGACACGGAATAGGTTGTTAGAAGGTGAAAAGTCAAACACGTCTTTGCGTCTCGGATGGGGGCTCGGCCAACAAAAGGTTGAGCTCGGCCAAACTCCGAACGTACTCAAAAACTCCGGACAAAGTGGAGGCAGAGGCGCGCATTGCACTATTCTGGTCGAGTGTCTGGTAGAGAATTTCCGCGCAGATGCTGGACTCGGGTAGTTTTCGAAAAGTGCTCGTTCGGAGCAACTGCGAGTAGAGGATGCGCAAGGCGTTCAGGTCGCGGTCAACCTTGCGGAGACGGTGTTGAGCTTGGGGCGGGAGTTGAGAGAATTGTAGTTGTAGGTGTTGATGTCGGCGGAAGTGTCCGTAGATGGCTTGGAACCCGGCTTCCTGTGCTTGCCTGACTTGTTTTGCGGTCCAACCTTCAATCGAGCGTTGTGCGTCGCCGAGAATTTCAGAAATCTCGGCCAGGGTAGTGAATTCTGTGGCCATTCGCCCCAATTCTCTGCGAGTGGGATCCAGGCTGCCAGGAAGTGGCAAGAGGTCGAACAGGAGGTGCGGATTTTGCTTGGTGACGAGACTCAGAGCGCGATCACCGTTGCGGGTGAGGGCATTGATATCGACATTGGGAGCCTTCAAGAGGGTTTGGACTGCCTGTGCATAAGGTGTCTTGTGAGCTTGTTTTGCAGCGATGAGGAGCGCCGTTATGCCGTATTTGTTTTGCAGGTTGAGCTGGATCCCTTCCTGCTGGACCAGGGTCGTCAGGGCATCAGGCTGGTGCTGCGCAGCGATGTGGAGCGCCGTCCAGCCGTCCTTGGCTTGCAGGTTGAGCTGGATCCCTTCCTGCTGGACCAGAATCGTCACGGCATCAG
>JACKZZ010013852.1_pt1 | contig 12797 bp, 15 predicted proteins | sample 8027871 | NCBI WGS metagenome assembly JACKZZ01 (sample SAMN15724774, study PRJNA655200) | protist metagenome | isolation source: fluorescence activated cell sorting (FACS) single amplified genomes of... | place: USA: West Boothbay Harbor, Gulf of Maine | collected 2000-07-19
TTTGCAAAAGCAAAGCGTATGCCTTTTTGCAAAAGCAGGACACCTATATGGTCCTATATGGAAAATTGCGAAATCGACTCCCTAGATAGCTCAAAAATTGCGCAATCGACTTCCTAGATAGCTCAAAAATTGCGCAATCGACTCCCTAGATAGCTCAAAAACTGCGAAATCGACTCCCTAGATAGCTCAAAATCTAATGAATCCAAGGTTCCTCCAAAATTAAAAAAAAAAACTAGCGCTCCAAGGTTCCTCAAAAGTTTTAAAAAAAACATTGGCGTTCCGATTCATAATCACAATGCGGCACCTCAAAGAAATGAATTATGGCGCCTTAATCAATAAATCCTGAATTGAACGGTAAATATTTTTATATTGATGAATTCCGATTTAAGCATTATGTATATTCATTCCTTAATGAATGAATGCATTTGCGCATTCTTCCCGTCGTTTTCAAACAATAACTTTGCCACCGGTAGGGCGAAACAACTTGAAGTCCTGATTTGAAGGAATTCTAAATTGAGCGCAAAATATAATTATTTATTAATGAATGAATGCATTCGTACATTCTTCCCGTCGTTTTCCGACAAACACTTTGCCACCGGAAGGGCGAAACAACTTGAAGTCGACGCATCTTTCACCACGGCGGTAAATGAAGAACGTGCCAGAACAGGCGGAGACGATCTCTCTCGAACTTGGCCTCCTCAGAAAAAAACGCAATACAAAAATATAATTTAATAAATTAAGCATGCTTTGATAATTGATTCATAAATAATATAATACATATTAGATGTGGAAAAAACAGTACTGCGCACTTAGAGTGCGAAATGCAATCGCGAAGCTACCCTGGACGAATGGTACTTTGAGCATTAATGTTTTGTGGCGCATGGATCTCCAAAACTGAACAATGAACTAACCTCACCAAAATCCAAAATAGCTGAACTGAATGTCGGTGAGGCGTGTTTCATGGATTTGTTTGTGGCTGTTGGCGGAATGGAAGTCCACTTCGTTGCCGAAATCGCGCGTTCGAATCCCGATAGAGGCATCTATGGGCGCGGACAGACAGACACACGGACGGACGATTTCAATTTTACACACTATGTAACACGACGGCTTCGCGGTCGCAATCAAAATTCGGCACCCCAACTCACATTTCCAACGTCCTAAATCAGCATTCGACACCCTAAAATCAATATTTGTGCGAATTTGAATCAAAATGAATAAATTATACGATCTTGAGGTATTCACCTTATTTCGGAATCTTTCATTTCATTTTATTATATAATATCGGCACAAATTTACGGATAAAAAACAACATCATATTTGTTTCAATCATGCCCATTACTTTGTGCAAAAACACGTTCGAAACCATTTTTAATAAATGAAATAATTAATGAATGAATTATTATCAAAGAATGATTGATTGAACACAAATATATGTTTGATCAGTATTTGAAAATAAGCAAAATTGACATGGCTACAAAAATCAAATAAATAGTTATTTTTTGTCAAAACATACAAATTGCTGACATTGAAAAACTATACGTCTTCTGCTTGCCTTTGCATTCGTTTGGATTGTTTTTGTTTTCATTTTTCAAATCGGAACAACAAAAATGATTTTTGTTGTTCCGATTTTGTCTTTTGTGAAGGCGCAACCGAATCCGAAAACACAGACAACGTATAGTTTTTCAGTATCGACAATGTGTATGTTTTGCCAAAATATTGTTTTGTATTTTGGCAAAATGTCCTAGGCAAAATAATTATATTATTATGTTCATGAAACATTTTGTGAATGGTACCTTGTTGTGGTTAGCGGCGACGACGAAGCAAGCATCGTCAGGGCCGAGGGAGGTGGCGAACATGCCGGCACCCCAGGGCCACCAGGTGGTGACGGGCCTGAGCAAATGCAAACAATTAAAAGAAAACAACATCACAAAACAAAAACCATAAGATACAAACATTCGAAGAACGTGACAATACAATTTCAAACGTGACCATGATAAATGGATTGATCAAAATCACGAGAAACAAACAAAACAATATAATAATTTGAATTAAGATATATTATCAACGTACTTGCCGGGAGCCTTGCTGAGGAGACCGCAGCACCGGGTGGTGTCCTCGAGGTTCAAGATGGACTTAACAGCGTGGAGAGCCTGCTCCTCACTGGGGTAGGAGATCTGACAACAAAAAAAACAATTCCAAATGATATTTTTCACTACAATGTTTTTTGAAATTGGTAATAATTGTTTGACGTGAAATCTCATCAATTAATGTTGAATGATATGCTCATTATCTTATTGAATGAAAGTTGCCTATCGTTGGGAAGGGGGTCATGAGTGCCAAATCAAATCAAAATTCTGGCGCGGCGAATCGAAATTCTTGCGTTTCAAATGAAAAATCAACAGCGCATGATTTAAAATGATATAATTATATTGAAATAAAAAATAATTCTCACGCTGCCAATTGAAATTCCATATTCCAAATGAAAATGAGACCTACCTTGGGGAGAGGGTTCATGAGGGCCATGGAGAACAAATTGCAATCACCGACGGCGTAGATCTTGCCGTTGCCCCAGACTTGCTCATCGCGGTTGATAACCTGCAACTGCTTGTTGACGGAGATCCAGCCGCCGCCTGCGTTTTTGTTTTACATTGTCAACAAGCACAAAACCATGAAAGCCCCGCAAATTATAGTTCATTAATTAATGGCCTTTTCAATTCGCGCAACCGTTCGCAAGAATTTTTCGAAACAACACATCTTCCCCGACACTTCCCGAAAAAACAAAGACTGGAAAAAACAAAAACGACAAATGCGAAAAACAACCACAGCGCAAAAAACACTAACGAAAAATGGCGCGGAAAAACGCGCGCCAACACATCGAAAAAACAAAAAACGATGGCCCGGCGCCATCCAACATAAATGGCAGGGCCCCACTCACGGCGGCTGACTTGCCAGCAAGGCACAGGCTGGGCGCCAGCAGCTGCATAGGCAGATCTGAAATTGAATCATCGAAATGCATGCGGGGGCCGGCAGGCCATCACCGCATGCAACAAAAAACGCAGGCGCACACAGCATGCTTGACGACTAGGTGCAGAGAGCACCTCCGCACCCACCCAAAATCGACAACGACTCATCAGTCCCGTCAAGGCGAGCTCCCCTGTCTCCCAAATCGCGAATCGCACATCACAATTCACCAATAACAATAATAATCAAATGCACAGCACAAACTGATTAAATGAAATATTACCACCGGGGCCGCGCTCGGTGGTGCACTCGGTGGGCATGAAATAATTGGAAGCCTTGACACCTGAAGCCAAACAAACAATTTTTCCGATGTGATACTGACAATGAATAACTTGTCGCGCAACTAAGCGACAAAACGATGCGAACATAATGCCCATTTGAAATTACTATTGACATGTTATATTTTTTTGTCGTACAATACACTTGATTATATCAAATTGTATCGCATGAGCAGAAATGACTTTTGAAAATATTGAAGTAAAAATGAATGCCATCATACCAAATTACTTGATAAGAGTAAACAGAATACTTTCACGCACAAGGTTTATGACCCATCTTTAAAAAAAATGGTTCCATAATAAATTCATTGATGAGACACACACGCAACACAACGATTGTCGGGTGGCTCAAAAAAAAAAAAAACGAATTAAGCATGCAATCGGCAACACCGACGGATTGCTCCCTTGCGCATAATTAATGAATGACTTATATGAACATGGGCGTAAATATACTTTGATAAATGTGTTTTGATCATTTTGTCCGTACCAATGCAGACGTAAGTCTTGTCGGGCTCACCCTCAAGGCCAATGCTCTCGAAGAATCCAGCCTCCTTGGGGGCGTACTTGACCTGGCATGGCAAACGGCAATTTGAAAAATCATTAAATTAATTTCATTGCATAAGAGATTTATTATAATACATTTATTATTTATTTGTGACTGAATGAAATTTGAAAATACAAAAATAGTGAATAAAAACAATGACAAAAAAATGCATATGCAAAATGTTTCCATTCGATGCAATTATGTCAAATTATAGCGAAAAATGACTATGTAAAATTGCACCGTGCTGAAAAACGAACAACTATACCAAACTACACCTTCCGTTCAAATTTGATGATAAACGTTGATGCATTTGACGCGACTTTGAAAATGAAATTGATGAATTAATTATTCTTTGGAGAACATGTGGATGAATTCGGAAATCGCACCTGATAACGGACGTTGATGCCCTTCTCCCTCATGTATTTGTCGCAATAGTTGGCGGCCGCGGGGGGGAGGGGACCGAGGCAGTTGGGCAAGAAATCGATGATGGACAACTGGAAATTCATTCATCAACAATCATGACAAAAAAAACAAATCGGAAATGAATAATTAATTTCACGCCAAAACGTAAAGAATAATAAGATTTATAAACACCAGAGTAGTATTCAGATGGGAAAGATTTTTCCGAAATCTGAAGATGAAGAAATGACGCGAATTCGCAAATTGTTGATTTCAATCATGGATCGTCGATGAAAAAATTGACCAATTCAAAAATTTAAATGTGTTGGTTTTCTGTGCTGGACAACACAATATTTTAACGGAGAAAGAAAACACGAAAAAACATTCCCCTTGGCATTCACATTTTGTATTTTCCTCGCATATATCGTTACAAAATTTGAGAACCGCAAATCTATTCAGGAAGAAAAATCACATCTTTGTTAATTTCAAATTGTTGGAAACGTATTGTTCTTTTCGCTATGCCGACCTCTGTCTAAAAACGCACAATCACAATGATTTGCAATATATTGATAAACAATTTCTTGAAAAATAAATTGCCTAGTACCTTCAAGTTGGGGAAATAATGTTGAAGCTCGGTGACCCACTCAACACCGATGAAACCGGCACCGACGACCAAAATGGAGGCCTTCTTTTTGTTGAGCTCGGCGAGGCGGTCGTACTCCTCGAGGATATGGCGACGGCGGCCCTCGATGAAACGCTCGTCGATGTGGGGCCAGGAACCGTTAGGGCGGGCCTCTTCGTGGATGGTGGGGAACCAAAGGGACTCACCCCACTGGTGGAAGGGTCCGAAATTGCAACCGGCGGAGATGATGCAGTAATCGAAACTGACGGTCTCGACGGAATCGGCAAACCTGGTCGCACACACAAACACGCAACAAGAAGGAAATGTAATTCACATGAGAGGTTCAAATTTGTAAGATGTTTTGAAAGATAGACAGCACCAATGTCACGCCAAAAAAATAATTGCAGAATTGAACCCACCTTCATTTCGACAAAATATTATTTGAAATTTCGTTATTTATCATAAATTGTGATTTAGTCAGCGCTAATGTTTTTGAAAGCGCAATATTTTTGTGAAATGATAACAAACAAACACAATCACTTCAAAATAAAAACACAAAATATGACAAGTGTTTTTTTGAAATGATAAAAAAGGTACATTGGCTTGACATCGGCGGTGGTCTCGGTCAATTTCTTGACCTCACCCCAGAAAAATGTCATCAATTTAAGAAAAAATATGAAAATATTTTTATTTTTTCAAAATTTGATGAAATTTCATATTTTTTTAGAAAAAATCTTTTTGTTTTGTTTGTTTTTAAATGGTTTTAACACTTTTTGAAAAAACAACATGTTTTTATTAACCCGATATTTATTAACCCCATATTCACTCACCTGATTTACTGTGAATTGAAAAAATTTAATCAGCGCTGATGTTTTTGAAAGCGCAATATTTTTGTGAAATGATAACAAACAAACACAATCACTTCAAAATGAAAGCACAAAACATGACAAAAAACATTCGCGTTTTCATGAAATGATAATAAAGGTACACTGGCCAAAAAATAGTTGATTTGATAAGAACGAATTCTCACCGATCAACTTCGCACGAATATCACTTCTCACACAAGTGAATTCTTTCCTCAGACTTTTCACGGGCACAAAATTCGCGAATCCATTCTTATCAAATTTACATTAGAATACTGTCCTAGATTTGGGTCTGACGAGGTTCTAATAATGTTTTTGAAATGATAATCAAGGTACATTGGCTTGACATCGGCGGTGGTCTCGGTCAATTTCTTGACCTCACCCCAGAGGAACTTGACGCCGAGGCGGCGCTCAAGGACATCCTGCAAGGTGAACCTTGAAGATACAAAAAATTAAAATTAACAAATCACATACAATATGATAAAATCATGCGAAAAACGTCATAATGTGATCGAATATCAAACTGAATCACCGTACAATTAATTGAATGAAAAAAATGAAATCAAATTGATTGATGTAACAATTATTTGCAAAACTGTTTTTGACATTTTGTTGTTGACCATAGTTAGTGTGTTTTTGAAGTCAGTTTTGTTGAAAAACTTTCAGACCCGTTTTTGACAAACACACACTTGAAGAAAAAAAATGATGAATGTATGTACAAAGACTGAATGTCAATGATTTTTTGAGCGCAGAATGTACGTGAGGGCATCGAAATGAGCGGGCTTGACGTATGCACGCAAGATACCGGGGGTGTACTCGAAGTACCTAGCAAATAGAAACGAAATAAACGCCTTAGGACATTTTTCATGAAAATCAATGAATTTGTTTTGTGCAGACTACATGAATAAGCATTCGGTCTAAGAATGAGATGCCTACGACCTTTGTACAATCGTAATGCAAATTCCAAAACCTTTAATGATATTATGATATCTCATGCACATAAAAAATCGGCAACCCAATCATTCAACAAATGGAAATAATATTGTCGTCTTTCGCTGAAAAGCATGAATCACATAAACAATAATATTGTTAATGTGATTATTAACATTATTTTGTTGGAAAAATGAAAAATATTTATTGTAAAATGAATATTATCAACAATGATATTGTTATTGAAAATGGTTTCGAACGTTTTTTGCACCAAGTATTCACCTTATTTCGGAATCTTTCATTTCAATTTATCATATAATATCAGCACAAATTTACGGATAGTAGAACAACATTTTTTCAAGAATATTGTTAAACTTAATTATATTATGGATAATTATTTATTTAATCAATGATGTAAATGAGGGAATATACTCCTTGGCGTCCACGACGGTCACATTGAATTTCTTGTGGAGATCGCGTGCGCAAAGGAGACCTGAAAAGCCGCCTCCAATCTGCACACAAGACAATGAAAAATATAAATAAAAAACTACGGAAATTTCGAAAACAAAATGTAAAACATGTGTGTTTGGATGAAAGAAATGCACACGGACATTATATATTTCTCAATGAAAAAACGAAGTGAAAATGATCAATATTACAGCTTTATTAGTTTTTTCAATATACCATGAAATTTCAAATTTGATTTGATATTACATGTTTTGAAAATGTCAAAAATTGAACGAACCGCACGGCTGGCAATGAATGAACGACTGTTCGCAACGGTCCAGAAATACGCGGAAATTCTGAGGAATTAATTGTTCCTTAATGATTATGAAACATTATGAGGTCAAAACTTGGTGAAAGATATGCGAAATGGCGTACGATAAGGACATTCTTCTTTTCAGCAGGCATGGTTGAAACGAGCAGTAATACTCTTGATCAACGAAAAAAAGTGAGCTTGGATAAAGTCGAATCGAGAAACGAAAACGGCTGAAGCAACAACACAATTAATTATATGCATGTTGCGTGTGTGCACACATGCGAGCATCATGTGAATATGCCATCGTGATGATTGGACGGAATCACAATTATTTTTTTTTTCATGGAACAAAAAAGCGAAGATGAGGAAGATGAAATCCAGATAAGGTAGACATGACAAAAACCCGCGTGATTGTCGTCAAAAATCGTCGCATAACCACGGCGGCATAATCCGACCCGCGATGTCCCGTCCACGACATGGTTGCACCAACATCAATAATACATTTGCCAAAAAATCCATGAAAAATAAAAAACAATTAATTAATTACCCGTTGAAACCAAACGAAACGTGATGGTAAACAAACAAATTTATAAAAATTATTCAAATTGACATAATTTTTTGCAAACCGATTGAATAATGCAACGGGAACCCGATGGTTCAATATTATCGTTAATATTGATTATGCGTTGATGCGAAATTATTTCAAATTCGTAAAAATCAACAGAAAGATAATGACAACATTTAGAAAACAACAAAATGGGTGCGGGAATATATGTTCGAAATTATGATATGAATAATGACACATAATGTGCATTGGGATATTGCCAACCGTTGCGCCATGCATGTTTTCATGATAAACGTATTAAGTAATTGTTTGGAAATATGGTTTTCGTGAAAACATTTTTTCATGCATGTTTTGAAATATTTTGGGAAAATGTAACAAAACATCGAATCGTCAACATTCAATATATAACGGACGATGGCATTTATTTTGGGTTGCAAAGATCATATTACAATAATAATGAATTATTAAACATTCATATGATATGCGAAATAAAATCGAATTTCATTGATACATGTCAAATCCAAAAATAAATCAGTGTTCACAAGATATTGCGCGGAGAACCAGAAGAATCCATACAGAACATATCACACAAAAACAATGATGAATGCCACATAAAAATCGCCCTTCCAGATTCTTTTGTTTTTGTTCATCATGTAAATTATCAAGCATGTCCATATATTTGACAAACACAACAATATTTATGTAACACGCACAATGGCCATAAATGGATACAAAACGCGTAACTCTTGAAAACCGTTTTGTATTCAAATCCAATATCAGAAAAATGTAAACAACTGAATCAAAAATATTATCAATTTCAAATTTAATTCAACAATGATGGCGAGCATTCAAATAATTTTGAATTCGCTATCGCGCCTCTTGCGGAAAATGGACGGATTGACGGAAAAAAAAAAAACAATGATACGGACAACAATTCGGTGAGATTCAGACCAAAAATAACATCTCCGTGATGCAGACAAAATCCCAAATGGGAAGAAAAACAAACTGATTAATTGATTAATTTAGTAATTACTTTGAATATTCTTCAAAAAACAATCTTCATAAATCCGTTTTTTCGTGCGGACAATTGCAACATGTGCTGTTCACCTGTTTGGCGTCCGGACTACGGAAAACAAAACGACGAAACTAAAACTAATTAAAATATATAATAATTAATTAATTACTTAATTAACCTGAAACTTGTCGGGTAAACCTCGATGTTTATGACGGTTAACAATACATTCTTGGCGAAATAAATACATACATTTTTGTATGCGTTTGATCAAAATTGGCGATTGAAATATTATCTTTCCATCATGCATCACCAAAATAATTTGTAATACAAGATTAGAAAACATACATTATTTTTAATTTTATGCTACGCTTACTTAAGCATGGATAATCAAACATTGTGGGAGAGATTCATGCGTTTGTTTCTGCAATGGTCATATACAAAAACACGGCTGTTAAGACTGATCACAAAATACGACACGACAGCCAACCCCGGACAAACAACCACAATTGTCAGCGTCGTTGAAGACGCGCGAATCGCGACAACATGTGGTTCAACTCAAAACTAGAAAATTAAGTACGTGTGAATTAAAACTTGGACCAATTTGGAATGGTTTTGACTTTCTATTTGAATGGGCTTTGGCGAATGTACATTTTAAATGTGTAACAAAAAATCGCGCGCTCGCTTACGGTGCCAAAAATCACTTTCAACTGAACATGCAATGAAGAATGGAAATTTCAAATTGATGACGCTATTAAGAATCAATGGATGCGATAATTTTCAACATCCGCTCCGCTTTGCATATGATTCATATTTTTTGGATTTAGGCAAAATGTGAACGGAACACCAACCACCAACCACACTAAAGATAAATCATCTGCTGCACTCCTGGGCCCTGCACTGTTTTGACATCACACGAACATCGACACTTCATTGATTGTGAATTAATTTAAAATTATTTATTGAATGAGTGAATGTGTCGCTCTTTTGACGAGGCAAAAACGATTTGCACACAAAAAATAGACTTGAGAAAAATAATGCAATTATCTTTCCTCCAAATATCTGTACCGATATTGTACGATGAAATGAAATAAACGACAACGATGGAATAAATTACACCTAGGTCGATGCTCACAACAATTCGTTGTCTTTTATTTTATTTGTTAATGAATGAACGACTCCTCCGACGGTCAATAAATACGCTGAAATTCTGCGTATTTATTGACCGTCGGAGGAATCGTTCATTCATTAACATGTCACCTACAATACGCGCTAACACGTTCAAAAAACTTATTCAGATTTTCAATATTTTATTTTATTCATCGACCGATATCTGAACAGATTTCCAATCTTGTCCATTACTTCGTGAAAAAAAAACAAAACAAAACGATATAGACTGTGTTCGGTGATGATGGACTACAAACTGCTCAATGGACCAAAACAACTTGGATGCTTCAACAAAAAAAAATGATAAATATGATCCCAAACCACCACCAGATCACAACGATGCCGACAGAATGATAATGATGACCACGATCTCGGCATGTTTTATGACGCATTTTAGGTGTTTTCATTTTGATGTGATTAAAAATAATGAACATCCAAACACCGTTTACATCGTGTAAGACAACACACAGATCAGACACAAAACGACGACACAACAAACTCGGATGGGAACGGCATTGGAAAGAAAAATTAATACGTTATCACTGATAATAATTCATGAAATTTGAATGTGTTAATTTACTTTTAGAAATGAACTATTTCAGCGATTAATATTTACTCAGAATTTATTTGGGCGTTTAAGAAACTGTGTGTAATTTTGAAATGAAATTATTTTCGCTTGAATATTCAGAAAATTTCATAAAATGTTACTTTCATTTATATTCAATGAATTTATTTGCTGATTGATTGAAATGTTACTACAATGAAATTCAACTTACTATCTGAAAATTAGAATACAATTCGAAACTTGAATGGGTGGTCAATCGTGAACCATGATAGATTCAAAACAATTGTACCCAATTAAATAATGAATTAATGAATTAAGAATAAATTTTGGCAGAATGTCGAACAGATAGAGATAAATAACTTCTCTCTTAATTCAAAATTTGTCGTCGTCCAGAAACGATTCAAAATGTATTTTAGGCCATATGATTATTTTTTGAAGATTCGAACTAAAATTCGACGGCGCCGAATTTGCATGCTGCCAAAAAATAGTTCGTCCGTGACAAATAAAAAAATATAATTATTTTACTTTTGGACAATAATTAATTGGTATTGATGGTTCATCCTGTCAATGGATATGGAAAATGAGGCCGATTTAAATGTCAAACGTTTCTCAAAGAAAAAACCATAGCGAATTCATGGATGGGATTGAATACTATTGTGCAAAAAATGTAAAATGCAACCGCGAACAATGTGCATTACAACATTTCAAGAAAATTGAAAAATTGAAATATAATGCCGGCTGTATTTTTTATTATGATGAAATTCAAAATGAAATAACTCGGTTCGCGGGACTAGAAGAATTGATACTGGGAATGAATGCATGAATAAATTAAATTTAATATTATCATTAATTAATTGTGAAGATTAATTATATTTTTTTTATTGCTAAAGAAACGACCGACAATCGCAAAGGTTTCTGAGCGCGCTCGCACGCCCATGTAAAATAATGAATTATAATAAAAAACCACCATCCAACATAAGGGGCACTAGATCAAGCCTGATGTAAAACAAACATTGAATGAAAAAAAAAAAAAAAAAACGGTTCCCTAACCGTCAAATACTATGCCCTAAAAATATTAAATAATTATTAATTGAATTGAAAATGTAAAAATCGACACCTTAACCACAGATTTCTGAGCGCACACACTTCATTGTGATGAAACACAATCAGGGGCGCCAGATCGAACCAGGTGAAAGATGATATTGTCTCAAAAAACTTGGCAAAAAATAAGCAGCTCATTACTCACACAAATGACTTCAATATGTAAATAAATAATGATGAATCAAAATTGGGACTTTGACCAGCGCGCAGATGTGTCAGAAGAATGGCGTCACAGATATGGGGAGGGGCGCTAGAATAAACCTTGATTATTATTATACGGGCGCAAATGTCGGTAACTAACTAATCGGTCAAAATTATCGTACTAAATGAAACAATTGATCAATTAATTGATTGTAATGCACTATTATTAATGATTTGTTTGTGATTAATTGAGACAGACTTGTTATTGAAAATTAAAATAGAGGCAGAAATGACGCATTCATTTCGTACCTCAATTATACGAACTATGTAAAAATTTTCATTCAAAAATGATGAAAACGAAGACAACGAAATCAAATGAATATCTCTGAATCGCCAAAGATAATTGTTCATCTCATTCCGTTTCAAGATTTTAACTTAAAAAACGAATGTGTACTATTGTCCAAAATGTGTGTCGATATTGCGTGAAAAATGAAAGACGAAAAATTGGGGTTAATGATAACTTCGCTTCTATGGGTGTTTGATTTCTCGTACATTACCGGCACAAAATTCAGAAAATAATAACACATTTGTTTTTCAATTAAAATTTAAATTGATATAAAATTATAAACATTGTTTTTTGTGTTTTAAAATTGTCGTCAGCCGCGAGCAACGGCGGACGCAGCGGGAGATGACACCATGTTCATAAACGTAGGTTGCAATTTTGGCCTCGTGCTCTTTTCCTTGGAAGTTGGGGATGCAGCGTCGAAATTGTGCAAATTGTGATCAGCCACATGACGCGATCGCATGTCAAAATCGCCGTGAACAATCG
>JACKZZ010023439.1_pt1 | contig 12796 bp, 8 predicted proteins | sample 8027871 | NCBI WGS metagenome assembly JACKZZ01 (sample SAMN15724774, study PRJNA655200) | protist metagenome | isolation source: fluorescence activated cell sorting (FACS) single amplified genomes of... | place: USA: West Boothbay Harbor, Gulf of Maine | collected 2000-07-19
GCGTTTTTTCAACAAAGCTTGCAATGGCGCGACTAAGTACTGAGGTCCGCAGCGCACAACATAGCACCGAAGGGCACTGAGAAAGCACCGATGGTCATACTGCTGCGGCGCAAATTGATTACAGATTATAGTACTGAGGCGCGCCATAAACTACAAAAATGGGTTTGAGCTTGCACATAAATTACAGGGGTTGTCGAATTCGGGTATCATGATGTCATCGCTATGTGGTGGACAAATAGTAAATACTTATGGTCCGGCGGCCGCCACGCCTAGCATATCCACTAGAGCGCACAGTGAGTCTGTGGCCGGTTACTATATCAAGAGTTCTCTATAGCTGTCTTCGCATGGAAATAATGTGGGAGAGTTCTCTGTAGTCGTATATGTGGAGTAAGTTCTGTTGCATCATGGAAGTAAGGATTTGCACGCAGTCTAACTGCTGGTTTCACCTCGAGGTGTCTGCTATCAGCTATGCTGCCCTTTTGGGTTTTCAGGAGTTGTTCAGTAGTGCCTTCAGCTCTAGCTGTTGTTCTCTTCCCTGAAGTTATTCCGAAGTAGTGCTTCCAGCCTCGATGGCCCTTCCTGCCTCGATGGCCCTTCCCGCCTCGATGGCCCTGCCCCTCGTCGGCGTAGTAGTAGTAGTAGGCATAGTCAGCCGTCTCCTTTTGGCCCAGCCGACGCGGAGGTCGTACGCTGCTTTAGAACCGTAGCCTCACCCGAAGGTGTGAGCTGTCAAGTTTTGAACTGATTGCTCATGTCAGCCCAATTTCCTCTCAGGTTGCCCCCGAGAGGTGTATTTCACTACCCCAAGCCTGGGTCCGTGGCTCGGTACCTTATTGCCCGAAGGTAGCGGGGGAAGCCGTGAGACCTCCTACCAGCCCCTCTGTGAACCTTTTTTAGTAGTAGTAGTAGGCATAGTCAGCCTCGATGGCCCTTCCCGCCTCGATGGCCCTGCCCCTCGTCGGCGTAGTGACAATACAATTTTTGCGCGTCTCTGGCAGCAGTGGTGGATTAGTGTCGCAAGCGACACTAGTTGTTCTTCAACAGGCGTTCAATGGCTTGTTGCACGTTGCCTCCGGTTTCTTCTAGCGCAGCGATGCACTTTTGAGTGTTGGTGAACCCCGTATGCCGCATCTTCGTAAGCTGTATCCTGTACTTAGCCTCCGGATTCTCCTTCTGCGCCTCTAGGAACAGATCAAAGGTCTTCGAGAAGTTGCTCCCTGTTTGTTTAGCGTAAATTTTGTTTGCTTTCCAGACATATCGCCATATATCATCTGCGCACTACGCTCCACGCTTATAACCGAGAATCTGGACGTCTGGTTAGATTCGTTAAGTGGACAAGTCCATAACGTGCGCTTCCGACACTTTTAGATGCGTCTCTTCGTATTGATGCCATCCGCATTCTCTGACAGTCTGAAGTTCGAACCTCTAAAGCAAACAGACAGAATGTAGGATACCGGGCGTATTGTTTGTCTTTATTGGCGGGGCCTGGGCTCCTTGCTTTTGTTGCATGGCGTTCATAGCGATTTCCATTGCGGCGATCGCGTACATATTCTGCGGTCGAAACAAGGACGCGATGAAATCCTTGTTCGAAAAACACTCATTGTCCCTCTCAGTTGTCTCCATATACCTGCGACGTGTTTTCTGATCATGGCGAACTACCTCGCGTCGGCTTTTTTTTTACAACTTGGTCTCCTGACCATATTTGAGTTCGATGGATTATCTTCAATGAAATTCAATTCTGAATAGATGTGTGCTTCAGGCTAACACAAAAATCAGCGGGTGCTTCCGATCGCATTTTACAAAAGTATACCAATTGATTGGTAGGGCGGCTACGTAGTACACAAACAATCGATTGCTATACTGCGCCATGAGGTGCTGCAAGTTTGGATCTTGCATCATTGAAGCCATTGCATTTGCGTCGATCGCGTTGTGCCATTCTTCTACCACTTCTTCTGCCTCGGCGCCACTACCTTCACCTATCAGTTTTGTTCTCGTGTGTCGCGTCGGGTCACTCTCATACGAAAACAATAGAACAGGCATAATGATAATCACGCATAATCGCTAGGTGATAGAAATCAGCAAAGCTCAAAATAGGCCGTTCCCCCCCACGTAGACACTACGATAGGACAGGACACAGCGGACAGACGACGCGATACAGCAACGACAGGAGATACGCGATAGCGCGCGAAAAACGCAAATTGTAGATGTCGTGCTAGCAGCGGAGGCGGAACAGATCGTGGACGGATTAAAAACAGCAGAAAAGATCAAGAAATATAGGCATGAGAATAGATTGAGTTTCAAAAAGAAAACAAAAGCATGAGCATAATCCAGGCACCTCGCAATCTCTCCTCCCTTCTCCGCTCTCCTAGGCCACCTGCATGCCCCGGCGGGAGGTTGGCGAAAGTTGCTTTCTTGCCCTTTTTCGCGTCTGGTTTCTCCTTTGACTGGCCTCTCATCCTCGGGGAGGCTGGGATGTCCTTCGACTGCGCTTTCCCCCGCGGGGAGAAGCATCCCCCAGCTTTCGGGCTGTCAATGTCCTTCGACGGTTTTCTGCCGCCGGGAGACAGCCCACCTTTGGGACTGCTCAGTAGGTTCGGGTTTCTGTCACTTGGGGAATATGGCCCGTTCTTGTCTGTCGGGTTTGGTCTGTATGTGCCGTGCTTGTACGTATCATAACTTTTGTACGCCATTCCTGAGGTGAAACAAGTTGGCATGTGAGAGAAAAAAAAATCTTGTTATCTTGTTAAAATATGCCGCGGGCCGAAAGCCCTTACGCCCGCTAAGTAGGAGATGTGAAAGTGGCGATAGGGGCAGCGGCAATGAAAGATAGATTACTAGTTGCCACCACTTTGTAGCTTACCAGTTGCACCACTCTATTGGTGCCACCAATGGAAGATAGATCATGGCAGTATGTATGACGGGAGTGGTAGTGGGAGTGCCACCACTCTATTGGTGCCACCACTTTGTAGCTTACCAAAAGCATGAGAATTAGATTACTAGTTCAATAGACTGCAAGACTTTGCGTTGTGTACTTCTGGTCTATCATTCCGAAAGCCAAGCAGGATGAAGCCCGCCAAGACACCTTTGAATCCCATCATAAGCATACGCGCTCCCGTCATAGCATAATAGGCGAATATTGAACATAAGCGAAGAACGCAAGGCTGCATCAGGCCGTCTCGCGTTTACAAACATGGCTGCCGTTTCAGTGGAGGAGAGTGCCAGACTCGCCAGACTCGAGAAGATATTAACACCAGCATGGTACCCTCTGAGCCTTCCTTATGCTCGTTCTTGCCTGCTGCCCCCCGATGCTTTGCCTCTCCAAGCAGCTGCTGGTTTTCCTTCAATTAACAGTAATACCCTCTGAGCCCTCCTTATCCTCTTTCTTGCCTGCTGCCCCGGGCTGCTTCGCTCCCCCAGGTTGCTGCTGGCCTTCTTTCTCGCCCGGTATCATCAGCTGCTCATGCATGGTCGTTATCATTTCCACACCCCCAGGCACCGACCTCATCTCGTTGATAGCTCGGTCTGTCGACTGGAAGATGTCGCGCATATTACCTGGCAGATGTTTCGAAAGATCGACCGACGCACGGCAAGTCGTTGCTGCCGTAACCTGGGAAAACTTGTTTCCCAGGTTAAAGCAGCAACCACTTGGCGTGCGTCGGCCGATCTTTCGACTGACTAATGTTGGTCTATAAGTCTACCAAAATAGGACGTGTCAGTGCGATATACTGGGGTTTCTGAACGCTTTCTGCGCCTCTCCCTGAAATGTGGGGTCTTTGAGCATGTCTGTGAAGACCAAGACGAGTACGTAGTTAGTGCGATGTACTGGGGTTTCTGAACGCTTCCTGTGCCTCTTCCTGAAATGTGGGGTCTTTGAGCATGTCCGTGAAAACCTGGTTGGTCTCGAGACTGACTCGTGTCGTTGGGTTCATCTTCATAATAGACTCGAGGAATTGGGAGTCGTTGAGCAGGGACTGCATCGCCGGGGAGTTCATCATTTGCTGCATGATCTCCGGGTTGTGTAGCAAGTGGTGTTGCAAGTCTATCAGCTGCTGTGGCATATAACCCAACTCCTGCTTCGCCCCCGTCTGCGGCCCACTAGTGGCAAACCCTGCTGGCTTGATGACTGTTATCTCCGACTTGTCTACTACGCCTGTGTGGGGGTTTATTTGGATAGTACCCTCATGCTGCATGCCCCGCTGAACGTCCGCCACTTATTCCGACTGAACACACTACTGACTTTTCGTCCAGTTTTTTTTTTTTTGGTCAACAGTCACGATTACGAAACCGGCCAATTTTTTTTTGTTGACAACAGTCACGATTACGAAACTGACCAATCGGCGTAGTCGACGCAGCTCTTTCGAGTGCGGATTGCGTGTCTTAGTGGCTACATGTCTTTGTCCTGACTCGTTTCGAGTGCGAAAATTGCTGATCCATTGCGCCTTTTTCCAAAAGCACACGGTACGCAGGAACAGTTTGTGATAGCATCTTCGGCACATCTGGGAGTACGCATTTCGTCCAGTACCGTCCCTTCAAAGAGAAGCTGTTATGAGCAATCGAGCCCATGTTCCTTTACGAGCGGTTGTGCAGGTTAAGTATGAACGGGGTACCTTGCTCCGCTAGTGGCTTTTCCTCCAGCACTTTTCCCTGAAAGAGAAGCTGGTATGACCGATCCAGCCCGTGTTCTTTTACGAGCAGCTGCTTCAGGTGACTTGTCTTTCGCTTCGCGTTCACATCCACCTTGAGGACCCGCTGGCCCCAAATCACCGTCACAATTATCAGCATTTTGTCAAAATGCTGTCGCAAGGATGGGGTACAGTTGTGGGGTTCGAGAGGTAGGATGCGTGTCAGAAAATGGATTGACTAGTAGGGGTCAACTTGTAGCAAGGTAATCGAGGTTGTGTACGGGGTATGACGAGTTGTTGTGCAAGTTAATGAATTATGATTATGTGGTGATCAAAATTTTGGGAGTGTATCCTGTTAAATTTGGAGGTGTTTTTTTTTTTTTTTTTGGGGGGTCACGGAGATCAGCGACAAGCCCAAGGTGTGTGGGGAGACGGGATACGTAAATTACATAGTCTTCGGGTGATCGATATGAGGGGGGTGTACGGGGTCGTCTATATTACCATGAGCGCGAACCGCGCGAGCACCACCATATTGCGCTGACGACGCGCGTAACGCGCTCTCGTTTCTGAGATTAGCAGTGACGCATGATTGGTGCACTCTATTTTCTTTTTAAGTTTCTTTCTTCCCATCCTATGACAACACTACATTCGGAGACGAAGGCGCGCGTTGAATGCGCGCCTTCGTCTCCGAATGTAGTATTGTCAAAGGATGGAGGCTTTCTCCTGCCATCTCTCTCTTTACACGGATGCGCGTTCGTTGAGTTTTGGCATGTGAAATACCGATACGTAACGAACGCGTACCCGAGTACAGAGCTACAGAGTGAAATACCGCATTTCACTCGATCCACTATTCCCTGGCGGGAAATAGTGGATCGAGTGAAATACCGTATTTGAAATACGGTATTTCACTCCTGCTGCTGCTCTGTCGATTCTGCTGCTCTGTCGATTCTCATCCTTCTTTCCTTCCGCCCTCTTGAATTTCCCTCGCTCAAATACGCCCCGCACTTCTCAGTCGGACTCGGGCTTCTCGGGTCCTTGTCCTCTTTCTTTCCTACTTGCCCCGCAAATTGAGAAGTACGAGGCTAACTGAGGAATACTCTCAGTTAGCCTCGTACTCCTCAATTAGCGGGGCAAGTCGGAAAGGAAACGACTGCGCCATGAAGGAAAGAGAATCACGCCTGCTTCGCTACATGGCGCAGTCGTTTCGCTTCTGACGGCGCCGCTAACTGACTGCTCCTCCTCGTTCTCACTTTCAGCACTCTCCTCTGACACTCCTCGTTCTCACTTTCAGCACTCTCCTCTGACACTCCGAAGCCCCCCGAGAAAAAAAGATATAGCTCATAAGATATCATAAATTGCTGTTGTTGGAGCGGGGCCCAACGAAGAATTCGCAACATTGATAGGTCGCGCCCTGTACAAAAAAGGAAAAAATGGAAAACGCACTCTGCAGAAAAAAAGGGAACGTGCGATACTGCGACGGAGAGGGAGAAACACTTTGTTGAGTGACTCAACAAAGTGTTTCTCCCTCTCCGTCGCAGTATCGCACGCCACACAAAAAGAAACGCACGACTCGTGCGTTTCTTTTTGTTTGGCGCATTATGAGACGCACGACCGCAGTATCGCGTCTTATTATGACGCGATACTGCGGTCGTGCGTTTGTTTCAATATAGAGAGACTCGCCACGCGAAAAAGAAGTCAAGGAAAAAAAAAAATGACAGCGGCTGGTACTAGGAATCCCAAAAAAGAGATGTCTTAAGTTTCCAAAACGTTTAGGTAAAAGGAAGATTTCAAATCAACTCGGAACACTGACTCATTGCTGCTTAGGCTCGATCTCTCAAGCGATGGCTTCGGCTGCAACCGAGTGTCTAACTGAACCAATCCGTAGATTGGCCGGGTTGGGTACTCGGCCGCAGCGCCAAGGATCTCTTAGCTGAAGCGATCCTTGGGGCTGCGCCCGAGTAACTATAGCTACTTGCACACGTTAAGTGAAGCGATCCTTCCTTGGGGCTACTCGGGCGCAGCCCCAAGGAAGGATCGCTTCACTTAACGTGTGCAAGAAAAAACGCCATGCCGCCACTGTGCTGCGATCAGTGGCGGCATGGGGTTTTTTCTTACCGCCGTCGCTCGCCAGACGAGCACGAAGAGGTCACCCATTTCGTAGGTGAAAATGAGACACCGACTGGAATTCACATCGAAAACAGTTGCAGGGGCGTGAAGCAACGAGCACTATTAGCAAACGAAAACACGTAGTTGGAGAAACTACTGCATTACCCCCTGTGAATTCATGCCCATAGCGACGGAACTCTTACACGCCAGCGTCTAAGAATTCGCGACGATAGTTGTGTGAGTTTTCAGAGCGGCAATTGATTGATTGATTGATTCCGTCGCGAAGAAGCGTAGAAGTACTAAGCTCGCGTTTTTGGCTCACCGTTCCCCCTTGATCCATAAGCACAGTCCCCCATGCCTACGGCCACTCCCAGGCGCCCTCGCGTTCACGTTAGCCTTTTGGTCGCGCGCCATGTTCTTTAGGCCGCATTAACCACCGCTCTTCACTTAGAATGGTGACTTCAGGCAATGTATCCGGCACCGACCGACCGATCTTCAGGTCGCGATAGCCGCACGAGGGTAGACGAGGCTGTAGGCCTCCCCTGCCGTTCGTACGAAAACCGCACTCGGCACTGGATGCCCCCGTTGGACGCTTCGGCTTATATTGTCGCCTCGGTGCGACGCCCCAGCTGGTAGAGAGAATGGGAGATCACTTGCTTGCAAGGGGCCAACCAACGGATTTCTTGCTGAGGTGTCTCTATTACACCGTATTGCTGCCGGGATCTTGCTGAGCTGGGAGAGAGAATAAGGGATCATTTTCTGTTCTAGCCTTGGCCAACCAACATTTTTTTTTTTTTTTCATTGCTTGGGTGTCTCTGTTACACCACGCGATTGTCCGGGCCAACCATCGGGCATGCTAGAGAGTCTCTATTATGTCAGTCGTTATCCAGGGCCAACCGACGGTCTTGCTGAGGTGTCTCTGTGACGCCGCACGGTGGAACCGCGCGGTGTGACAGAGACACCTCAGCAGAAACGTCGGTTGGCCCTGGCGAACGGAATGTCAGGGCCCGCCTACGTTCATGCTGAGGGATCACTGTTACGCCGGTTTTTTTTTTTCTCTTTTTTTAACCAGAACTTGCTGTCTTGCAGGGATGTTTCTGTTGCGCAGTTCGGTTGTCGAAGCCAGCCAGCAGTTTCACTGCTGGTTGGCTCCGACAAGCGAACTGCGAGCAGCAGGCACGCAGTAATCTCGAAAGCGAGGGTCGCCACACACAGGCAATACAACCAGTATTGCCTGTGTGTGCCAGCCCTTGCTTCTGAGATTACTACGTGCCTGAGCAAAACTAAAGCGGGTACCTGCGGGCCAGCCGCACGCCGGGGAGACCCGGCGGAGTGCGATGCCGTGCCCGGCAGAGTGCCATGCCGACGTCCCCGGCGCCGGCGACCCGAGCCTTCGAGCGGAACCGCGCGTGTCGGTCGTCAGGCCTGTACTATGCTATTTGGAGGGGTCAAAGTTCTTTGATTCGTGAGAAAGAACCGAGCCAGCTTGCCTGAAGCAAGTTGAACTTGCTTCAGGCGAGCTGGCTCAGTGCCTTCTCTAGACGATAAACGGGCCCCAGTGGGTCGGGAGAAAGCGCTGGTCTTACGCCGGCGCGCGCATACCATGGAGGGGTAAGCTCAACTTACCCCTTCATGGTATGCGCACACCGGCGTCACATCTACATTGCCGACCCCATATCCAATCTCGCCAACCCCAGCTGCTAAGCGACTTAGCAGCCGGGGTTGGCGAGATTGTATGTGGGGTCGACAATGTTGGTGTGGCGGTGGCGCTGCGGCGGGATGGTGTCGGTCGCTCGGGGGATAGTGCTTCGTGATAGGTTTTGCTTCAGCGGCGAGATTATGCCGCGGTGGAGGGATATTGCTCGCTGGCGAGATAATGCTTCTGGCGTCATTCCCTCGGCGGTCTGCTATTACTCCTCGCATAGGCCCCAAAACACATACCCAAGGCCTATTATTGGCCTCCCGCAGATCCGGCGGCGGGGTACAAGTCTTCTCGTGGCGCCATTTGTACGTAGAGGTCACAGAGTCTATTACTACTTTGAGCCGGGCATTTCCTTCTCTATACTACCCTATTTTTTACTCAAGAATCCGAAACGCCTCCCCCGTTTGCGAGGGAGGAGACGAACCTTGAGCCAAAATGGCTACGATTGATTGATTGATTCGCCTCGTATTTCAAGGCAGACACGCGTCCCAATAAAGGAATCTACGATCGAGCAGCGAGATTAGCACAAGCTTGCAGGAAGCGGGCTGAAATCTACACCGGAATCGACTCGCGAAAACGCATCGCACACACACAAAAACAATCAAATGTGGAGGCACCGGAACCCCCTCCGTAGGTCACACACGCAAACACCAGAAAAAGTGGAGGCAACTGACCCTCCTCCGAAGGGTGTGCAGATAAGACTACAAACTGCAACGAGCATTCAGACACGCGTGAAAAGACTGCATGATGCCATGCTGACACAAAAACTACTGCAACGAACTTGCTTAGCTGCGACTGAAAAGCGATTCTCTGTCAGGACTTGTTAATCCACCTCCTGCGAAAAAGTTGTCGGAGTGTCGGGACTTCCTTCAGACTCCTCTTTCCGCATCTTATCCAAAACTTCTTTCCTGCGGCGCTCCTGAAAACTCTGATTACTCGTGTAAAACCGCGTCCCATACTGATCCAGTAAAACTTGCTCGACTAGATCCTCCCTGCTGCGTTGTTCTTTAGCCGCTTGTTGCTTCTTGCTCATCCGGGTGGCGTAATCTTCTTTCTGGGTCGTCGGCGAGCTATCACTACCGGCCTTGGATGACGTGATGCATTTTCGTACATGCTGTGCGAAACTCCACGCACTGTTGACAATACTACCGGTAGGCGCGGGAGATATAACGGTGGCTGCATCGACTTTTTTACTGCTGGCAATATTGCTAGTGGGCGCAAGGGATATGTCGGTTGATGCATCGACTTTCTTCCGTGGAGAAAGCGCCTTCTCAGGTAGGATGTTGACGGAGCTCGAAACTGACCGCGTAAGCAGCCGCGGTCCGCATCGGCCCGCCGGCTTCCCTGTCCCCGAAAAGTCCGAGAGCTGGTCGAGGCGGCTCGTCACTTTCGCTAGATCCTCGATAATCCCCGCTGTGACCTTGGTTGAGTAGAAAATAAAACCGCTAAGCTTCTCCATAAATACGACCCCCCCTGCCCCGAGTTGCTCGGAGTGGTCCTGCTGCTCATCCATCAGCGGGCTTGCCGCAGGGGCCCCGCAATAACTGCCCTCCGGGGCTGGTGTTATCCGCGCGATATCTAGTGCCATGAATTTTCCCCTCTTGCTGTTGTAGTGGGGGCGAAACTGTACGGCGTCGCCCGGGCTCAGATTGTCCTCGGCCGAAAATGAGCTCGGAAAAAAGAAGTCAACACCAGAGAACTCCGCCAACTGCGGAGAAGCAATAATAAATCCGTATCGCTGCTTCGCGTTGAACCACTTGATCGACCCGTTCACGACCGTCATCTTATTCAGAGTGTCGCTAACTTCAGAAACTGCGATCACAAACTCTTCACGAGCTAACAAGCAAAAACCACCGCAATGCTGGGTACTGCTGCAGGCGCACCGTCGGCTGCAGCTAACTGAGGTAAAAGGCTATAGGCTCCCTAGGTATCGCGCGGAGTTGCGTCCATACGGTTTTCGTCTACCTAATCGCCTACCTATTCGGTAAACACCTATTTACCGTCGCCTATTCTACGCCTATTTCTACGCCTCTTCTGTAATATTGCGCTATTCTTGTATTCTTGTAATATTGCGCTGTGTTCTGATAGTCGTGAGGCCACATACGCAGCACGCGGCACTCAATGAAGGTGCACACTGCGGGCAATGAAGCCGGTTGTTTCGCCTGTGCTCCTGCTTCTCGTCAGATGCATGCCTCCTCAATTGCTAGTCGGTAGCTGAGGATCAGGCAGTGATTGGCCGAAACGGACCAGACGTCAAGCAAGCGGACAACACCTAGCAGAAACGTAGTCTCTGCCCATACTACACCAACGCCATCGGAACACGGCACGGTGAACTTGCTCGTAATAGCCTGATCGCATGCCAACTCACTTCAGCGTATAGCTACTCGGGTGCAGCCCCAAGGAAGGATCGCTTCACTTATAGTGAACGAATCTAAGGCCCAGGCGTGGCCCGTAGATCGAGAGTTCAAACGTGGGCCTGGCCTTTCTGCGCCAATCAGCATCCAAACCTTCGAGTGCAGAAGGGCCAGACTCTGCACGTCTGGTCCTTTTGCACTCGAGAAAGAACGTCTGGCCCTTCTGCGCATTTCTGTCCCTTTTGCGCGTCTGGCCCTTTTCACGAACGCAAGGCTATCGTGCGTGAATATGGCTTCCGTTACGACTTCTACTCTTCCTGTCGTCTGTGTTTCGATTCAACTTCCTGAGACACAGTTCCATCATTGCAAGAGGCGATCCAGTGTTTTTGTCCGCTGCGGACTCATACAAGAGTGAACAGTAGCTACTGGCTGCGGCGTGGCTCTACTTCCTACTTGTGAAAAAACTTTCTCAGACACAGCTTCTTCGATACTCTTTTTGATTCGTGAACATCATGCTACCTGCGCGTCGCTGTTTTCCAACTTCGACCAGAAAGTTTGCTCATCGTACTATAATTCGTGTGGCATCGTTGAGCCAAAAAGTGCAAGTTGCAGTTCCACCGCTTGCAGTTTTTGGCTTACGAATTATGGTGCGAGTTCGTGAAAGTAATTATTCGCGCCGGTGAGTTTTGTCGATGGAAAAAGCCATCACAGCGGAAGCGCTGACATCCGCACACGGATGAATAGATGGAGTGATATGCCTCTATCACTCCATGGGAGATGGAGTGATAGAATGGGAGGTGGAGTGATAGAGGCTCTATCACTCCATCTCCGATTCTATCATCGCAGCCATCGCATGGGGCGGTGCCGAACCTTTCATGATTATTGCGCATGTCATCGCTTCAAAAACTGCTATGAGTGTACTTATGCACTATGGCGTTCTTTTTTAAGCTCATCCAAGCCAAAGCTCAAATGAAACTGCTGGTAGCACCTGCACTGATCTATTGGGCGAAGTGACTAACAATGCGCCCAATAGATCAGTCCTTACTGACGGTGAATAACAATGCGTCCTGAGTGGCGATGCGGTGTTTCAGGGGTAGGAGGTCTTTTTCATTTTCGACCAATTTAGCAAGCCAAGCTCAAAAAAGTGTTCGTTTGACAGTGCTGACATCATGTAGGCTTTTCAAACAGCAAAAAAAAAAAAATAAGTGTTTTGTCGATGGAAAAAGCCATCACAGCGGAAGCGCTGACATCCGCACACGAGAGGGGGTATACCCGTATACACGGACTCACACGCAGCCACAAGATTCCTGGTTCGTTTGTTTATCCTGCGTGTTGCCACGCTATGTCTTTGTTTCGAATTGCTAGTCCACGGGTGGTTTTTTTCTTTACTTTGCCATAAACCTTGCAGCCTTCGTCAGAGTCGGCTACGTCTGAGCAGCTGCGCAATTTCGTCGTGTCCGTTGTGGGCAGCCGCAAAGAAGGGAGTTTGCCCCTGCGAGTCGCGCACTGTTGACTCCTCTCTCGGCTCACTGACCTCTCGGAGGACTATGCTGTCGCAATCACGCTTGCATGCACTTCGCTAGCTTGGAAACGAGCACGATCTTCGTACTATCCGCGGTCTTGCTTGCTATCCGTCGTGACCTAGGGTCAGTGAATCGAGAGTACTTGCTTGCTTTCTTCTACTTGAGTCAATGATGATCTAGAGCCAATGTGTTCCACAGCTCCAGACGCTGTACTAGGCTGATCCCTCTGCAATGTTGTGTTTGGTCATCACTATGCTTGCGGAAGATGGTGGAGAGATGCTCGCTTGTGAACTTGCCAGAATGCATGCACGAAGTCAGAAGTTTCTTGAACCTACGGAACGCGAGAGACTGAGGCGACTGACAGAAGAAGATCACCTGACGGCAGTCACGTCCTCGGGGGGCGATCACTAAGAGTCACGACGCTGAAAGTCACTTTGCCAACACGCACGCTCGTGTCTGCTCCGCGCTGGATCAGAAGCTGTGCAATTT
>JACKZZ010003783.1_pt1 | contig 12792 bp, 6 predicted proteins | sample 8027871 | NCBI WGS metagenome assembly JACKZZ01 (sample SAMN15724774, study PRJNA655200) | protist metagenome | isolation source: fluorescence activated cell sorting (FACS) single amplified genomes of... | place: USA: West Boothbay Harbor, Gulf of Maine | collected 2000-07-19
AGGTTGAACTTGTTGATCGGGAAAGAGTAAGAGAGAGAGGTCGAGCTGGGCCTGATCGAATTGAGCCTGATCGAAAACGAGCGATTGCGATTGTTGAGAGTTGTGAGAAGTTTGCGAGAAAGTCGGTTCCAGCGAAAGTTGGGGCGAATTAAATAGACTGAAACAGTTACTGTCAGTGTTACCGTTGTCCATGCTCGTACTGTTGTGGCTCGGTTTTGGGCTAACCGGGATGCACGCCAGGATTTTATCCAAGGCGGCTTGTTCAGCATCGATCTCGTTGTTGGCGGTCATTTGGGTATTGTTCACTTGGTTACCCACTTCCCCGCTACCCAGAATGCTATCCAGGGCGGCGTCAGGATCGGTCGTTTGGTTCTTCTTCACTTCTTTTTCTATCATATCAATGACAATCATTTGGTCAGTGCAGGTGCTGTTAACGGTGTTGCTCTCGTTGTTCGGGGTGTTGTTGTCCACCTCCTTGGGGGTCATTTGGGGGTCCATTTCAGCGGTGTTCACTTCAGTGTTGTTCTTTTGGGGGTCGTTCATTTCAATTTGGGTCTCGTTTTGAGCGTTGAAGCTGTTGTAGACGGATTTGTTCGTGTCGGTGCATTTGGAGTTGACGCTGTTCTTGTCGTTACAGTTGACGGTGCTGTCCTTTGTGGTGTTACAGTTGACGGTGCTCGTGTTAGTGTCGCCCATGGTGGTGTCCACCATCGGCGAAGAAAGCCCGGACACACGGTCCATAGGCGAGGAAAGGCCGGAGACACGGTCCATAGGCGAGGACAGCCCGGACACCCGGTCCGTCGCCGGTGTTTCGTCCATTCCAAACGGCCCGATCGGCGTTGGCGACGTCAGAGGGGGCATCTTGATCGAAGCCGAAATCGGCTCAGGCGCGGGCGCGATCGGCGTTTGAACGGTAGTACCCAAGATCTTCTCCAGAGGGTACTCGACCTGGTCGGGCTTTCCCAGGATGTTGTCCAGCGGGTCTTTCCCTAGGATTTTGTCCAGCGGGTCTTTCCCTAGGATTTTGTCCAAAACGTCTTCGACCTTCGAGTCTTTGCCCATGATTCTGTCCAGAGCCTCTTCCACTTGCTTATGAGCGACTCTTTCCTCTACAAGAGCGTTCTCAGCAGCGCTATTAAAGGCTGAAAGAGAGAAAAAAAGGGTAAAATCGTAGACAGAGATTCAGAATCAATAAAACAAAATCGTAGGAAAATTCAATTGACAATTGACGTGAAAATAGATAGCGCCGGGGCTGGATAGGGTCTGGATAGCGCTGCGATACGAAGCTACGCTGCGCTACGAAGCTGCTGCGATGAGCGCGGAGCGGATGGCCGGGCGCTCGAGGGAGGGCGCTCAAGGTACTGGTTATAGGAAGCCTAAGGGAAGTGGAAGTCGGGACTGCTTAATTACGACTCTGAGTCTTTAAATACATGAATGAATCTGATTCCACGGCACTTGCCCTCCTCTTTGCATCGTCGACTTACCTTGAAAGCTTCCCCTAAATCCGGCTCTGACGGTTTGTTGGGGTCCGGGTCCTCCCGGAGAAGGTCCAGCCCCAGTGCCCGGAGTATGGTTCATGGGAGTAGGACCCCCAGTAGCAGCTTGCCCACTCTTGTGAAGCGACAAATAGCCGAGACCGAGCTGTTCGAAGAATCCGTGCACAAAGGAGCTGTCGTGCCTCGCCGGATCAAAGTAACTCGAGCCCATAGACTCGCAGTAGAGGTGCCAGGCGTGCTTGAAATTATGGGAGGAGCGTTGGCCGATCTGGGGGGGAAAAGAGAAGAAAAGTTGAGGAGATTCCAGTCGTTTTATGGGGGGAATCGGGGAATTTAGGGCAAGAAAGAGGAGAAAAGGTCTGTCGGCACAATTAGTAACGATTGACCCCTATGGAAGGGGAACCGTGTCGCAAGTTTGAGCCGTTGGTCTGGCGAATCTTACCAACACTCCAGGGTATATTGGACCTGTGGAGTGCAACTAGACACGCGGATAGCCGGTCAGTTTCCCCGTTTCCACGGGGTAAGTGCCGGAAGCGGGGATTGAACCCGGGTCACTACGGTGTTAGACGAACGAGGGTACCGTTGCGCCACACTGTCGAGGTGAAACTAGGGAAAATGAGGGATCGATATCGTAAAGCAGTAATCAGAAAAACTCATTCCATTCTGTGCGTCATTCCGTCAGCATTACTTACCTTCACAGCTTGGGCATATTCCGGCACGTCAGCGGCACGATGATCTCCATCGTCATCCCTAGCCCTTTTTCCGACAAATCCAGACATTTTGAGGGGATTTACGGGGGTTTACGAGGTGTCTACTACTAATAGACTTAGTCTAAGAAGTCTACTAGACCAAGAAAATCACGGTACTGGACCAAGAAAGTAAGAAAGTCACGGTGGAGGCCGCACTAAAAAGTGGTGGAGAAAAAGTTGAGTGGGTTTAAAGAAGGAGTTAGCGTAAACAAGTCGGTTTAAAGTAGGTGGCCTAAAGAGTTGGTGGGAGAAATTCAAGGTATGCCAATGGCGATTTGTAAAAAGGTATCCTAGTTTCTATTCAATTGAATCGTTTTGAACGTGAGAAGTTTCTACTCAATCGTTTTAAACAAGGTTTTAGACAAGGTAGTGGAAGACTACGGGGGAGTCCTAAGTTTTTGCTCTGTGGTGGGACAAAAAATGTGGTGAGGTGAGGAGGTGAGTTGTGAACGGGAAATCGGGTGAGGTGAGGTTACAGTCGATTAAGACTAAGGGTGGGTGGGTTGATTTGATTCGGGAAGGAGGATTTGGACCGTAAAGAGCACCAAAATGTGCACTTATTTATCTAGATTATCTAGTTATTATCAATACTGGATTATCAATACTGGGATCAGTTTATATCTGCTCCTAAGCGTCGGATCAGAGTCTCGAGGTGCTGCGACTGTGGAAGGTCGTAGCGGCCTCGGAGTCCCCGAAAGCAGGTCCATTTTGAGGGGTGGGGAAGGGAAAAGGGTGGGGACGGGAGATTCTGATCTAGGTATAAATTTAAATTTGGTCAAATTCGATGAGAATCCAACACAGTCACTCACTCACTGTAGACTCGGAAGTACTAATGGTTTCATTCTTCATTCTTATGAGAGGATGGGAATTCACGGGGGAACCGTAGGAAAGGGGGATCAATAGGGGTCACTGTCAGTTGATTGGGGAAGGATTTGATTCAGGAAGGAAACGGAACTTGGGGGAAGGAACTCAATGAACGGGAAGGAACGTGAACTGAGAAGGATCTCATCCTGGATTCGACATTTATCAGATCTAGCCCTGGATTCGACATTTATCAGATCTAGCCCTGGATTCGACATTTATCAGATCTAACTCTGGATTCAACATTTGGAAACATCTCGGAAGGCTCACTGTCGTAAGATTTGATTCTAAGATCGGAAGGACTAGGATTTATATGGAATTTCGGGATTGTCACCGGGAGATTCGAGTTTGATTTTTGAGTCGTTTTTCATCGTTATTTCGTTGGAATTTCGGCTGAATTTGAGTTTGATTTAACGAGGTTGATTTAACGAACAAGATTGGAGGATTGATGTGGGATTTGGGAGGGATGAGGTGATTAGGGCCGGCGGTAGAAGGTATTCCACCGACGGTACTTCTCACATCCGTCGCGATTTAAACGATTTAAATGCGTATGTTCCTAATAGCCCAATGTGTGTCCCGTCGAGCTTTTCTCCTCTGAGTCTCGATCCCCTAATGGCCTCGGGTCCCTCCTTTTCTGCCCAAGAACTCTCCTCTCAGAGTCACCGAAATGCGACTCTGAGGTCCTGCGCGGCCCCTAATACTACCTCCCTATCATCCATCGACGCTTGACGCTGCTATAGACACGATTCCCCTCTATCTAATATATGGCCCATCCGGGCTACTAACCTCACTTCTTCTTCTTCTCGGAAGAGGTACTTCTTCTCACGGCTAGATTAAATTAAGTGTTTAATGAGTTTGTGCTGCAGGGTGTTGTTGTCCGTTTAATATATATGGTCCCCCCCGAGAATTGGCGAATCCCCGGGAGAGACATATGTTAACCTGATGTAAGACTGCACTATGCGACTGGAACTCAATGTGTATGTATGAACGACTAAATACCCCTGGATTCCTCCTCAATTTTTTCTGATTCCTCATCGTCAATGTCATTGCTCCTCACATCCGAATCGATGATTCCTCAATTTTCCTGTTTCCCCAATCTCTTCTACCTCACCTTCCTCCTCATCCCGATATCCTCCTTTTCTCCTCTATTCTCTTCTAAGTTCCCCTCACTTAGAGGATATGCTTCTTCTCCCAGACCCTGAACCGATGATACAGGGCAAAACCGGCTCCGAGAATGAAGAAAATCGCCAAGAGCGAGACGATGAAGCTCCACTTCCACCCACTCGCAATGGATTCCAGCATCGCGTGGTTAGATGAAACTAGGTCTTCTAAGCCCGATCCTCCGCCACCGCTCTTCAGCGTCTCATGGAGATCATTTAACTTGGCCTTTCTGCTTTCACTCTCGGAGGTCGCCGTCTGACTCAAAGCCAACAACTCGTTCTTGATGGCGGAGAATTCCTCATCTAAATCATGGCCGGTCTTGGAGTTGATCTCCGTCTTAAGCTCAAGGAAGATCCCCTCCAACGAAGAAATCCTCGCGCTCAACGTCTTCAGAGTCCTCTCCGTCTCCCCCCTAAGAGGCTCGGTCTCACTGATCAACTTCATCACCATATTGCTCAGGAGATGGATGGAGGCCGACTCCTCGCGATGGTCCTTGTGGGAGCCATGTTCGTACAGAAAGTCGCCGTGTCCATGCTCGGGATCCGCAAGGTGGTCGTGCGCAGCGGGAGGAACGTAGTTAGGGTCGAAATTCTGGACGTCGACGCCCCAGCTGAGAGAAAATTGGAAATTCATGCGAAGGAAATCGAAGGGAGGAGGATGGAATTTGGGGAATTCAATAATAATTGGAAGTTTTCATTCGACTTAACACTTAACATTCACACTCTCCCTTAATTCGTTTCCAAACTCCGTTAAGACTTACATCCTGATCGTGTCGTGAACGCCTCCATATCCTTGATATAGGAACTTACAGCCTGATCGTATCATGAAACCCCCCAGCCTCGACATCCTTGATATAACTGGAGAAGGCGAGGTACCCGTTGTTGTGCATCTCAGCCTGTTGCTCTAGGACGGTTTCATAGGCTCCAGAGGGGTTCGTCACCTCCACTTTAACCCCGGTAGGCTGCACCCTCACACGCACTTTGACCGCCTGCTCCCCCGTCGGATGCCTCCCCTCCTGCCCGTCAACACCTCCACGGTTCCTGAACGAGATCTTCTTCGCAACCCCCTCAGCAATCTCCGAATCGGTAAACAGGGACTTGGTGCCGTCATTAATCGCTGCAACAACCCCATCTTCGAACTTCTCAACCTTGTTCCCGCTGCTGAAATCATTCAACTTCGTCGTAAACACCGTCGCGAGCCCGTTGAACTTGGACTTGTAGCCGAATAAATCCCTTCCGGAGTTCTCCAAAGCCGCATTAAGAGTGTGGGTCTTAATATACAAGGAGTCCTTCAGCATGTCTTTGACTTCCTTCCCAATAAAGTCTGGGTCTTGGACGTACCTGGGGGGCAATGAAGTCGGGGTCTTGGACGTACCTGGGGAGGGAATTGAGGCAAAATATACCGAGATACGGGAGATTAAAATTCAGTAATATCCACCATGATTCTGATTCTTGACGACTAACACCAGCATAATCATACTTACAGGCGAATCCCTCCATGTGCACCAGCAGGACACTTACCAAAAGGCGAATCCCTCCTTGTGCGGCTGCCTCGGTCCAGGTCCGTTCATGGAGAAGGAGAAGTCGACTTGGAAATCGTTGGTCGGCATAGGGTTTTTCCCCATGAGGTAGGCGACACGGCCGGGAACCTGGAGATACAAGCGATTCAGTGGTCAATACAAACAACTCGTCTCAAATTCCTTCGGATCCCACTACTCAAACCTAAAATAGCTCGAGTTTCGGGCGAAATCCCCTAGTGAGATCCCCCGGTATACAGTCATTCCGTCGTCTCTCGGATCACAACTACACACGTTCGATTTACCTCGGTTCGTCAGCGTTCTCCATCGTGATTTCGGCATTTCCCCCGGAATTCCCCCTCAAATTCGCGTCATTGACTTACCCCGACATTCATGAAGATGGACAGATTGTCACTGGCGGGGTGGGTGGTTCCGGTGGAGTCCCAGCCCGCGATCAGATCCCCAAAGTGGAGGGGCGTGATGATGGACCAGTCCTGCATGCCCTGCTGGGCCCACACCAGGGAGCCGACCAGGGCCGTGCCCAGCACTCCTAGGACGCCCACGCGGAGCGGATTCAAGGAGATCATTTCGCTTAAATACGAGGTATGATATCAATCTAAAGGTTTCAATCTAGACTCTTCTAGAGTTTCTCAATCTAGTCTTAGAGTTTCGCTGGCTATTATAACGCTATGCTATCTGATAACGCTGGCGAATAAACGAATAAACAAGCCCAATATTAGAGTGCTTCTATTTAATCTACAAATCTGGGCGGTACTACTAGCTAAAAAACTAGCAAAATCCTTCACCGCAGCCCAAAAATAGCAGAAAGAAGACCCTGCGCCATTGAAGCTGAATTGGGGGGGAAGATGGGTAGGAGAGACTCAGTCTCAGATAGCGTGTACTACCAAGTGAGGTGAGGGTTTCGGAGGGGAGAGAGGAGGAGAGGAGGGCTGAGCAGAAAGAGTGTAACTCCACCCGTAGAGATGGGGATCACGAATCAGAAGGAGACTACTCCCCGAGGGGGATTCACGAATCATTTATATTCACGAATCAGGTATGATCAGATGTGGTCAGAAGATTTGAGGACTTTATGATTACAGTCACGACGGCTCGAACTCAGAGCACTCAGACCTCGGGATTTTGGTATGAACGGAAAAAGGGAGATTCAGAAGGAAGGGAATTCACGAGTCATTATCACGAGTCACGAGGGTTCACGAAAGAAGAATGATTGGATTTGAAGAAAGGAAGAACTCGGGATACACTCACGGTTGAACTTGAAAGAAGGGGCGTGGATCAGATGGGATTCACGCCGTCACGCTGGATTTAAATTAGGATATCAAAAGTGTGCAATTATCGATAAATCTGAGTGCAACAAGAAAGGGGTGATTTCTAGGAGTATTGACAACGCTTGACACTTGTAGAGAACCGAGATCTTATAAAAATTCTTAGACTTTACTTAACCGTAAATAAGCTACTACGCATTTGGAAACAACGTTTCCTGTAAAAACTACTCTAAACATGCAATGAATTAGGTGTCTCGCCCTCGTAAGGGCCTTTAAATTATGAGGGCACGCAACTAAAACAACCGAGACGGGATCGTTCCCCGCCGGAAATCTAGACTCTTTGAGTTTACGCATTCAAAACAACGAACTTAAGTTGAAGTTCTTCTAAGCTAAAGCTATTTTGTACCGTCGGGTAGGAAAGATTCCGCCCGCGAATTCTATTCACGAAAGACTATCGACAAAATTCTGCTAAACTACATACTACTTCTCTACTGTACCGATACCAAGGCCTAGTGCCTTGAGTATCTGAATCATTCTATCCATTATCCGTCCCTTTTCCCGCCGCGAATTCCTCTCCTCCGCGAATCCTCATTAACCTCACCTTCATCACTTAGCACTTCCCCACGAATTTCCAATCCTCTGGCCGAGGTTTTCTTGGCTTGGAGCAGTTATGTTTGAGGCGTTCGAGGCCCATAAACGCTACTCGGGGTTTACTCCCGCCGGTGCCCTCACTGCCGCTTCCCTGACTCTCCCGGCTCCCCCTACTGCCTCCCGCACCTCCACTAGTACCTGGTTCACTCCGCTCCGTCTCTGAGGGCGCGGAATTTCCCCCATCTGCCCCCGCATCCAGCCACCGCGTTTTCGCCTTCGACCTCCCTTCGGCTACGTTCGAGTCTACGAGTTTCCACTCGCCCGTGCGACGATCATGAATCCAATGCTCGTTGTTGTTCTGAGTGGGACTCTTAGGAGATTTCGGAGAACTCCCCTCCTCACCCCTCTTCCTTTGAGTCTTGTAGAACTCAGGGTGAGAACTAAGTTGCGATGAGGAAACCGCCGTGCCATTCAGTTTCCCGGTTCCCTCAGTCCCAGGACGACTCCCTGAAGAGCGGTTCCCAGAAGACCGGTAGCTCCCACCTCCGCTGGAGCGGCTACCTTGCGCAGGACCACTGATATCGCTTGCGGTTCCGGGTCTCCTATGCGTCGGGGACCTCTGGGAGGGCGATCCCCTGTTAGGAGATGCTGTTTGACGGCTGGGAAAAGGTGCGGGCGGAAGCGAAAGGTACTTCGAAGAATCTGACTTGGGGAGCGGCGACTTCCTCCTGGCTCCATTCGCAGCGTCGGTATCTGAATCCTTCTTTCGCGATGATCCGTCGGAATCACTGGAATCCAACATGAGTTGCAGAGAACGAATTGAGGCTTTATCGACCGGCATCGGCCCCTGACACGGATCCTCAACCGAATTAGACATTGAGGTATCCACTGGGTGTTGCAGCGCAACAGGCACTGGAACAACCGACATCGAGTTATCTATTGGCTGTTGCAGCGCAACAGGGACTGGAACAATGAGTCTAGGCCCGGGCGCCGGACTCCCAAATTCTCTTCGACCGTCGTCCCAACGCACGAAGTCTCCGTCGTCAGGGTCGTGACTTCCGCTTCTCCCCCTCGGTTTACCCTTCCCAAAACCACCCCATGGACCTGGCAACGACTCGTCCCAGAAGTCCGAGTCTTCCCAGAGGCGATGCGCCGGACAGCTCGAGTTTCGCCCCCGCGCGGGACTCCGACCAGGACTGTTGTGCTGCGGACTTTGAGTCTCTTCAAGCATTTCTAGTTTCGCGGCATGCAGGAGGGGATGTAGCCGGTTTTGCCCGCCATTCCGGGGATTGTCAATCTTCCCCCGAGCGGAGTGAACCGCGGACTGAACCAGGGTGCTGTTCACCCCCGAACCATTTACGGTCCCGCTTCCGCTTCCAGGCGTCTCCGCCGAATAGAATAATCCAAAATTCGATCGCCATTTCTCGGTGTTCTCGCGCTTGTCTTTGGGCCAACCGAGGATTTTTTGCGGAGGCATATCCCCGTCCTTACGCCGTTCCCCACTCCGCTCCCGATGGTGGTGACCCTTCCCATCTTTCGAGCTTTTCTCCTTCTTTGAGTCTTTCGAGTCTTTTTCCTTCTTACCTGCCTGATTTGCTTTCGCTTCTGCCTCCCTCCTGGCCTTCTTTTCCCGTTCTCGCTCCTTCTCCCGCTCCCTCTCGACCGACCTAGCCACTCTTTCCCGCTCCCTCTCCCTCTCTCCCGCCTCAAATTCCCGCTGTTTCCTCCGTTGTTTTTCCGCAAATGCTGCTTCGTCCTCTTGGCGTCTTTCGGCCTCCTTAATCTTCCGCATTTTCTTCTCGTACCCCTCTAAACCGAGTTCTTTGATCATCTTAGCCTCCATTTCACTTTGTTTTGCCTTTAGCTGGTCTGTTCTCGCTTTATGCTCCTTAGCCGCCACCAGCATCCCCGCGTCCCCAGTTTCTTTAGCCCTCTTCTCTAACTTCTCGACCTTCCTATCGGCTCTCCTCTGGAGATCCTCTTTTTCAGCCCTCTGAGCCTCCCTTTCAGCCCTCTCCTTCTCAGCCCTACTTCGCTCCCTCTCCCTACTCCTTTCCCTCTCCTTCGAATCACTGGAATCGCCGCGGCGGTCCTTGCTTCTGTCCTTGCTTCTCTCACCCTTCCTATCTCCCTTAATCTCCTTTTTCTCTCCCTTCCTCTGACTGGATTCCTTCTTTCCTCCTTTTTTCGCGTCGATACTGCGATCCCTCGAAATATCCCGCTCCCTTGACCGGTCCCTGGAGTTACTGTTCTCCCTGCTAGACGTCCCTTTTGACCCCCCTTTTCCAGCCTTTCTATCCATGTAAGCCCGAAATGCGACTAAATCGCCATTGAAGTCCTCTAGAGTTCTTAAAGGCCTCGTTCGCTCCATCTTAGGAAGCCCCCGGGGTGAAACCGACTTCCCCGCCCTTGCGGGACCATCAGCTGAAACCCCCCCGGAGACTTTAACCCCTCCTCCCTGGCCCTTCTTCGTTCCGGATTTCCCGTCGGAAATGTAGCCAGTTTCACCGACAGAGGGGAGGCCTTTCGCGCTGCCTGCGCCGAGAACGACGACCCCACTTCCTTGAACCTTATACTGTTTAGAATCTTTAGATTTCGACTCATTGCTCTGAGTCTTTCCCTTGGGTTTCCCGGTTTTCCCCCCTGAGACCTTCCCGTCTTCCTCCCCAGAAGCACTAGCAGAAGCAGATCCTGAGGTTGTCGTGTGCTCCTCCTCCTCGCTGGAAGTCGTGTTGGGATCTAGGTACTTGCGTCCTTTTCCGGCTACAGCTGTCTTATTCGGCGGAAACAACTGGTTCTGCACTGTCTGAATCTGCGAAATAATCGATTTGGTGGCGGTCGTGTGAAGATCAGCGGCGGTTACGGGCATTGGAAGGGCATCACCACCCTGTTTCTGATGCAGCCTCGCGTGCCCTTCCTCTCCGCTTGTGCCACTGGCTGTCGTCGTACCGCTGGCGCCATTCTCCTGTAGGAGCCTCAACGAAGCCGACATCGGGGCCAACCCACCTGCTCCTCCTGGCACCTTCGGTAACCGTCCTAAATCCCCGGATATCCCAATATGTTTCTCATTTAAATTAGGGATTCCCATAGGCACCCCATCTGCCCCCGGTGGAGACCCGATGTAGTTCGCTGCAGCCAATGCGGAATTATGCCTCGCTCCTATGTATGGATTGACTGGATTGGAAAACAAATTTCGGTTGCCGCTATTGCTCAAGGCGTCGGCTCCGGACGCACCCTGCGGCTGAAACGTCCCCAGCATCGGGCCGGAAGTCCGTGAATTCCGGAGGTTCGCTGTCGCGTTAGCTCCTCCTTCGGTGGGGTCTCCACCTGCTTGGGTGGCTCGTCCCGCGGTATTCCCCCCACCAGGAGTCTGAATCCGCTTGGATCGGCACATAACGCGTTGATCTAGACCGAGAGTTTCTTTCCCGATTTGGAGGAAATCGATTTGACTAAAGGCTGTCTCTGGAAAATAAGGCAACGGATACTCTATCCCGTCCTGATTCAACTCCACAATTGCCGTATCGCGGGCGGGATCTTCTTCTTCATTATAAGGTACAAGCGTAATTCCTCCTGATTCCTCGACTTCTTCGTATTCTGAGCCCGATTGCCGGTCTGGATCACTCTCTTCTTCCTCTTCGCCACTCACCGTAGTCGATCCCCCTTTCTTCCTCCGCACCCTCACCGAAGGGTTCTGCACCACCAAATACTTCTTCCCGGATAAAGTAACAATCTCCTTTCCATCTTCCCTGATTTCAGTTGAAAAACCGGAGATTCCATTGACAACTCTGCCGTCCGCCGCCCGCAAATCTCCAGCTAACTGTCTCTTGGCGTTCAAATACCCGTTCTTCCCTGGGTCTACATTTATAATGTTCCTTTTTGTGGCGAGGGACCACGCCTCTTCTCCACCCCCCGAGGCTCCTCCCTCCCCTCCGCCATCCGCCACCCTATGCCGTCCACAACTGGGAAGTCCCGTGAGGACGTGAGCGTTTCTTGCGCCGCTTAATAGCGAAAACTTGCTGTCATATTCTCTTCTCGCCTCTGAGGCCTGTGTAGCGAGGCGGTCGAACTCCAATCTGCCTATAACCTGATCAAACAAATCCCCCTGCCCAGATATTATCTGCTTAGAGACGTCGTTTTCCACCCCATTTTCTGAGGCGCAAAACGCTAAAAAGTCTTTGGGACCATGTTGAGCTAAATTGAGCCCGGATCGCCAAAAACCAACCGGATTCGGCCCCACGATGTTGTTCTTCTTGCTCAGGAAAGGCCAAGAATGGGGAAACAGCTGACTCGTCCTGTTACTCACTTTAGCCGGACTCGAGCAGATCGCACAATGCTTAATCCCATGTTGATAACAACCGGTGACTCCTCTTGATAATATGTTTGCGTTGTGGAAGAGAGGGGGTCCGAGGTGTGCTAGTACCTTGGGAATCTCGGAATGCGGCAGTCCTGGATTGTCCGGGTTTCGGGGTTGATGTAACGGCACACTCAATCGGATGTCCCTGTGTGGATCCCTCTTATCATCGTCCGAATGCTCCGACCCGTAATCGTCCCCAGGGCTATTCCCCCTTGTTGGAGACAGCGACTTAGACTTCGTCTGAAGAGATTTCGGATCCTTACTCAAAGAGGAATAACGGATGATCGGAGATATCGCTGAGTGACCAGCAAGTCCATCACAAACAGGTTCTCCGGTGAATTTCCCGGTGATATAGTTAGGAGTCCGGAAAAACCCTGAAAAATCCGGCTGGTGCCCCGCATAATAGGGATCTTCATTAAGGGGCGGAAACGGTTTTTTGCCTTTAATGATATCGTCCTGAACATCTTGTTGACCCGGGTCGAAGTAAGTCTCAGTAATAATCCGATTGCTATTCGGGGTCCGCCCCGCCGTCGTAGTACCGACATCCCGGCCGAGCGCCCAAAGTCTATTTTCGGCGTTTATCTGTCTTTGGGATTCGAATTGGTGTTGCTGCACCCTCGCTCGCTGCTGTTGAAACATCTCCTCCGGGGATTCTCCGTTTAAAAATCCATTAAGAACCTTCGCTACCCCGTCCTCCTCTAAGTGACCTCCGGGTCTTAACCCGTCTTCCAAAACCTCTTTCAACTGAGATTTCTTCTTGTCCAGAGCGGCGGAATGTAAG
>JACKZZ010002769.1_pt1 | contig 12788 bp, 8 predicted proteins | sample 8027871 | NCBI WGS metagenome assembly JACKZZ01 (sample SAMN15724774, study PRJNA655200) | protist metagenome | isolation source: fluorescence activated cell sorting (FACS) single amplified genomes of... | place: USA: West Boothbay Harbor, Gulf of Maine | collected 2000-07-19
GAAAGGAAGATAAATGCAAATAACCCCGACCTACCTTACAAAGTTTCGCGCAAATTATTTGCGCAATGGCTTCAATTGCTTCCGCAGATATTGAGAAATCTACCAGCGCCCCTCAAGAATCAGGGGCACAGCTGAGCAGGTCGGAGTTGCTGTTGTCAAACAGTCTCTTAAACGTCCAGAATAAGAAGAGGAAAACTAGTGAAGACGATGAACAAATAATATACCCAAAAATCATCCAAGAGAACCACAGGCTTCGTGCGGAAGTCGATAAGTTGAAAGAAAAATTGCGAGAGACGTTGCCAAAAAAGAACAAACGGATCGTGAGCTCGGTGTTTACTTTGAACGACGAAATCGAGGGGGTAAAAACCTGGAGTTTGAAGCGGCTCGCATCAATAAACACCGTAGAAGAGCTTGACAAGCAGGCTGAAGCGAATCGCGACGAGTCCATTCGATTGCGTCCAATGTCACCTTCCACCACTCATCTAGTAGAAAAAATAATTTCTGAGACCCAAAACACCAAACAGTGGCGTTGCGAGTTTTTGAACGCGACTGATTTCGTTGATAATTTTGTCACTATCTGTCGCCAGACGAGCTTGCTGCTGCAGAAGGAGTCGCGAGTTTTGAAGCTGTCGTCCCCATGCTATGTCTTAGGCGACATCCATGGAAATATGGACGACCTGCGATTCTTTGGGACGAAACTTTGGCCACTTGGCATGCACCTATCGGGAAATAAGGCGCTGTTTATGGGAGATTACGTAGACCGAGGTTACGGGGGCATCGAAGTTGTAGCGTATTTGTTTGCCAGAAAAATTCGACACCCAAACAAACTGTTCATGCTTCGCGGCAACCACGAAACGGTGGAAATAAACACGTGGCACGAGCAGTATAGAGGGCGCTCCTTTCTCGCTCAATGCTGGAAAAGGTTCGGCCGTCAGCAGGGGACAAGGCTTTGCCTCGAAATTAATAGAACGTTTCAGCATTTGCCTTTCGCAGCTGTAATCGACGATGGGATCTTTTGCGTCCACGGCGGCATCCCTCCTAGTGAGGGGGAACACCTTCCTGGGAATCGCCTGGACCAAATCAATACAATTCCCTGTCCAATTCTGGTGCAGTCTCCAGGGAACTACAATTACGATTCTGAGGAAGACGATTTAGCAAGTTCAACATTTTACGACGAATCCGACGATGAAACCCTGTCCGAGGAGGCGGGGGCAATCCCGTTTTTGCCAGAAACCAGTTTTGAAGGTTCTGTCGACAGCGTAGAGCCTGGCGTTACGTCGGCGGCGGCGTCAACGCCAGGAAATCTTCATTGTGCGCAGCTGCCGCAGAAAGACTTAACGAAGTACCATCAACGGATGGCATTCAATCTGTTGTGGGCAGATCCTGCCACCGATGAGCAGGAGAAAGAGCTGATGGCAACGGCCAAAGAGTTTATGACCGGGCGGCGAGGCGAGTTTAGCGTTGTTTACGGGTACAATGCAATAGACTCATTTTTACGCGAGACCAATCTGAAACTGGTCATTCGAGCCCATGAAGCTAGTGAGCGGGGAGTAAAAATATGTAAACATGCTAGGTGCTTGACTGTGTTCAGTACGAGCAAAGATCACGGAGTCAACCCACAAAAAGCTGCTTGCGCCTGCGTTCTGGTTGATCGCGAGACCATATCAATCATCAACAAAAGCAGTGCTGGGGACATTATTGCAGAAAAAAACAAAATGTTGCAGTGCGATGAAACGATTGAGAGTGACTTTGATTTCTTGGACGATGCAAAACCTGGGCTGGAATGAGGTGTACACTCTTGTATTTTGAAAAATGTTTTAATTTATATATTATTTGTTCTTTTAGTTTTGGAGAAAGGAGTGGAAGAGTACGAGATAAGCGGGGGCGGGGGTACAAAATATTAAGGACAGGTACAGGGGTAACACACATGGGTCTTCAGAGTAATACAGATAGAGTAGAAATAATATGTTGAGGATGAATACCGAACGTATTGCCTCGTAAAATTATCTCATCTTCAGTCCCTGTTGTTGTTTGTTGTGTGTTCCCCTTTCAAATTCTTATATAATATTTTCTCTTTTTCTTAGACTAGAATATTAATAATTCCTTTTCTGCTGTGCGTGCTGCGTCTTCTTCTTTTTTTGATTTTTTTTCTTTTGTGGTGGACACGACCGACTCTCATATTATCGAATTGATGCATCATCATCCACATAAAAATTTTGTGAAATAAAAAAAAAACACTTTTATTAGACTATGCTATTTCTTGTATTATTATTTGTTAAAAATCACCCTACTACCTAATTGTCTGTACTGCAAATAATTCCCATTTTTTACATTTATTATGAAAAAAAGTAGTATACAATAAAATAGATTAATATAATATCACGGATCGAATTATATTATTAAACAACAGATTATCCACGATTCGACACAATGTATAGTCGTCGAAGGTAACTACTTTTCCAAACTGGTAATGGAAATGCAAATTCCTTTTATGCTGAACAATACTATTTACGTGAAAAAAAAGTGACTTGCGTGTTTTCAATCTGTTCTATAAGTACATTCTAATGGCGGAAGAAACCAAACCTGTAGTAGCAGACGGGACCGATACTGGTGATAGTGAAGTCGCAAGCAGCTCCTTTACGCCACCCGCGGGCTATGAGGGGTTGCAGTCGCTTCCCAGTGATATTTGCCTGGGAGGCATAGTGTCGAAAGGGTTCCAGAGAGGCAGTAAGCTGCTAGGAATTCCAACGGCAAATATACCACTGGAAAACCCAGATAATCCGGAGCAAATTAAAGTGGTCGAAAAACTCGATGCCGGTATATATTTTGGGTGGACACAAATATGGCGAAAAAAAGTGCCCGTTGCAGACGACGATTTGGAGGAAGAAGAGAATTTTGAGGGCAAAGTGTTCAAAACAGTCGTCAGCATCGGGTGGAACCCATATTTTAAAAACAAAACGAAAACAATTGAGCCGTATGTTATGCACGAGTTTCATCAAGACTTTTACGACTACTACATACGGGTCGTGCTGTGCGGATACCTCCGTCCAGAGCTAGACTTTACCTCAATGGAGGACTTGATATCGGCTATTAATCAAGACATCAAGCTTTCAAAGGAGCTCTTGGATCGAGAAGAGTATGCGAAAGCTAAGAGCAGCGACTATTTTGTACATTTGTAAAACTAAAGAAGAATTCTTGTTAAGAACTCTTAATATATTCGTAAGAAATAAGAATAAGATATAATATAATATATCATAAGTATCAAATGGAATTTGTTTTTTTTTCAAATGGTACGTTAACTAATTACAGACCCTGCGAGGAAATTTATAAAGGGCGTTACACGTAACTGTGCCGTTTCGCAACACTGTAGTATTGCCCTGGGTTGTTTTGGTCCTCTTCGCGGTTGATTTTAAAGAAATGGCGGGGCAACCCTCCCCCCAGAGACTGCTGGCTGGACAGATTCTCCATGAACTCCTCGTCGTGAGTTATTACAACCAGCTGGAAATTAGACTGCTTTGCCCTGGCTTCCAAAATTTGTTGCAACGCTTCCGCAAAACCTTTCTTGTTCGCTTCATCGAGGTTAGTCGTAGGTTCATCCAGACAAAATATTCCGCAATCGCCAGAAAACGTTTCCGCAAGTGCAAGGCGAACAATTAAGCAAGCCAGCACTTTTTGGCCAGCACTGCAGTGGCCCCGCATGTCTAGTGCTTTAGTCCCCGACGAGGCGCCTTTTTTCATGACAACCCTATAATTGTAGCTCCTTCCTCCCCTGCCGCCTTTCTTCTCGTTTGCATCGGATCTAATTTCGATCGTGTCGATATCGCCACCACGATACGTCAATTGCCACAACTCTTTGATTATGCTGTTAATTTCGGCTATTTTTGTGCTGTGGTACTGGTGTAAGGCGCTATCAAGCGCTTTGTAGTACTTGTCCAAATCAGAAACTGTCATCAACAGCGTCTGGTGCTCAATAACAATTTCCGAGTGTCGATCTTCAATTTTTCTGTACTTCTGGTCCCTCAAGATAAGCTCTAAGTCTTCCTTCTGCTTTTGAAGGACTGTCTCGGTGCCCTGTTCGTTCGCGAGCTGGGTGTTCAACTTGTACATCTCGGAATCCAGCTCACCGTAGCGTTGTTGGCACCGCCGTGCATCTAACTTTTCCAGCCTGCTCTCTTTTGCAGCAATTGAAGCAGACAAATCTTTGATTTCCTCTTCGATTTGACGAAGACGAATGTTATTCTTAAAGTTGTTCATTTTGCTCCCGTCACTCTGGCTCATCAAATGCTCGATTTGTTGCGACAAGTTTTCGAACTGCTGTTTAAGACCAAGCAACTGCTGTTCTCTCTGCCCTAACCTTTCCTTCTCGGAATCAACTTGTGCCTCTAAATCACGGGACTGAAACTTAGCTAAATTTTGATGCGAAGTTTCAAACCCATTCAAATCTTTTTCGCACTTTGAAAATTCGGATTTGGCTTCTTCCAGCGCACGTTCGGAACCCTTCAACACAGAGGTCTTCGTGGTAATCTGCTGCTCAAGCCTTTCTCGTTCTGGTTTTAACGAATTACGTAACGAATCGATCTCGTTGTCAATTGACTTTTTTTCGGCAATCATACGTGCTATTTTGTCTTCAATTTCTTTGGAAGCATGCATGTCTTTTTCGATGCGGTGCCGTTCTTCGAGGAGGGCCTGGTGGGCCTTCTCGGCGGTTCGCCTTTCTTCCTGCAGCTTTTCAAGCTTTCGCCGTTCGTTGGCGATTTTTGCTTCGAGATCATCCAGCTCGTTCTCTTTTTCCGTTTTGTCTTTCCTGATACTTTCCAAATTCTTTTTGTTGTCTGAAAAGTTTACGCCGCCGCTCAGATTGAACCTCAAATCCTCGTACTTTTCCGCGGATACTTTGCATAACTCGGCCTGGCTCAGATACTTCTCTGTAACTGCCAGAACTTTCCTTGCCTCGTCCAAAGCCTCGACATTGTTCAGATTTTGTTTTTCGATGCTGACGACCTTTTCGCTTAAGGTTTCCAGGTTTACCCTAGCCTCTTCCAACGTGTTTGCCTGCTCTTCCACCCGAGCATTTTCCTTTTGCCACACATTCTTATAATCCGACAAATGCTGTTCCAGAGACTGTATGTCCTTTTTGAGGGTCTCGGCTTTTGAAACGGCGTCTCCGGCGTTAGCATTTTGGTTCATTTGGGAGTTCATACTTTCGATAAAATCATTAACAGCACCACGATCGCCGAACTTGCGTCTGCAAAGTAAGCATTCGTGGTCTTGTTTGCTATGGGTTATTGCCATTTGCGCTATTTTCGCCATCGCATCGTTCATATGATGTTTTGAATTCACTTCGGCCAATTTCTCCCTCAACAGAGACAACGTTTCGGGACCCTTGGTAATGTCGCCTACGTCACCCTGACTGTGCCTGCGCATGATAGGCAAAATCTTATTTTCAAGATCACCCCTTCGCTTTCGCAATGCACTTTCGTCTTTGCCATGCGATTTTATCAACGCATTGACAGTCATCTCTGTTGCCCGGCGGTCACCTTTGCAATTTACTAATTGCTCAGCACTCTCTTGCTGGGCAGTCTGCTTTCGCTTCACAATAGATTGTACTCGATCCGCCAACAAAGTAACGTCTGCGCTGGTATCGTCGCAAAGGTCGCGCAGATCTGGCAGTAACTCCTTTTCCAGGGCAGACAGCTTGGCCTTCTCGTTATCCCAAATCTCTTTCTTCCTCTCAATATTTGCAATTAAGGAAGATGAGCGTTCGTACTCTTCGCATTCTTGCCGCAAAACTTGTATTTCAGACCGCAAATTGTGCTTCTCAGTGTCCAAGTCGTTTACCTTTGCCTTGGCACCGTCTTCTTCGGACCCATTTTCTTGGTTTTGCAGTGAAGCCATTGAACGGGCGATATCTTTTTCGTTTTTAGCTTTCCTTGCCGCCATCCTTGATTGATTGTTTCCCATGCTCGCCAATTTGTCCCGTTCTTTCTGAATCTGCGACGTAATTTTTTCCTTCCGTTGCTGCCGGTCAGCAATCTGGCGACTACTGGACTGTTCCTCCAACTTCAGTTTCGACTCCGCGGAGTTGAATTCCTTCCTTGCTTTTTCTACGTCTGCGGTACAACTTTCAAATTTCCTTTTCAATTCCATTTGAATATTGTGAAACGAGCGTAATACACGCTTGGACGATGCCGCGTTGACTTCCTCCTCGCTTGCGGGGCTGCCTCCAATTGTGTACTTTCGACATATACGAGACATATTCTCGAAGTGCACCTTTCGAAACTTTGTCGCTTCCGCATGCTCATGGTTCAATTTCGCGAGACTAGTTATTATTTTCTCTTTTTCAACCTGGACCTTCGTCATATCCTTTTCACAGCGCCCCTTTTGGTCTCGCAATGAATCGATTTGATGCTTTCCATGTTCCTCTTTATCAGCAATTCGTTGGGCCATGGCCGTCAACTCTTCCAAAGATTCTGTGAATAGAGTTTCGATGGAATCCTCGACGCGCTTTGCCTCTTCCTGGTTTGACTCGAGTCGCACCCTCAGGTTTTGGACGGTCTGCTTGATACCACCTGCTTCCCTTATGACAGTATTCAACTGGGTACACTCCTCCTCTGCGGCGTTTAACTTTGATTGCAGCTGGGCACGCCCCTCTAGCAATTCATCTAAGCGTAGCTGCACCTTTTCCAAGTTTGCCTTCTCTTTCCTGTACTGCTCAAGATCTTTGTTGATTAAATTCAGGTTGTTCCGTGCCTCGTCGGCTTTTTTCTTGTTCGCTTTCTTTTGCTTCAGAAGATCGTCCAGCGCTTTTGTGTACCTAGTAGATTCAAAAATTTGATCAAAACGGCGTTTCAGCTCTGCCTTGTCTCCAAGCGGCCAATTGGACTCTTCTTGGTGCGTAAAAATAACATTGTCCAAAACAGCTTTCGAGCACGCGAGGAACTCAGGTATCATTGTATTAGTGTCTTGCACCTTGTGGTTCAAACTTTTCAGTCTGCCCTGGTCATCGATAAGCTCGATCGTGCTGTCCATTGTCTTGAACTCTAGTTTGGTTTTTTTCTTTCTTAGTTTCATCACGCGGGTAACCTTCATCGGGCGATCCCCAGTCTTATCAAAGAATTTCAGCTTTACTACTCCGCTAACATGGTCCTCACCCGCTATTGTCGGATCGTGCACGAAGTTTTTCCCTTGGTCGGACCCTGGGGGAAGCACTCCAGTAGTTGCATACTTTAAACACTCAATTGTGGTCGTTTTCCCGCAACCATTAGGGCCAACTATGAACGTCAATGGTTTGTAAAATTCAATCGTTTGGTTCTTGTACGGCGAGAACGAACGTATCCCCTGTATCGATAATTTGTCTAAAGAAGACATAATTTTGTTTGGCTGATGCGAAACTATGACGCAGTGGAGATAATGCTGCTGGGTTTGAAAGGCTTGTGTTGGGACTAGCTATATGTAGGAATTTTCGTCGGTGCCTGGAAATATTGCGACGCGAGAAAGATTTGGTATTCCTCTGCTTGCATTAATTTTTCTCTTCGAAATTAAAGTGGGTTGAATTTAATATACATATAGAAACCGAACACAAATGGATAAATGCTTTCATTCGCGTGTAGGTTTTATTCTTCGTGGAGAATCAGGAGTGAAGAAGTAGTAGGGTGGTCGTAATATATCACCAACAAAAAAATATATAGTTTTTCATATAATATATACACAGGGCACAGCAAGAAATATGAAAATGAATCAATTACCAAACTAATGCTCTATGAATGTTAAACAATTTCTTGAAAATTTTTTAATCACGCGCGTACTTGAGCACAAGTACGAGTATCCTATTTCAGGGCATTATGTAAATGGCGAATGCCATGTCGCCCCATGCGTACGAATCTAAACGCCCCTGTTTTTTGCACAGACCAAACTCGGCAAAAACGGCATCCACAGCTTGCTCTGTTCGTTTGATCATCAAAGGTGGATGGTCCTTCATCGAAAACGGATCCATTACGCCGTCACCGTGCCAGTAGCAGTGGTACAGGGGAGCCCTCGGAGCGAGGACCCGGGCAAACTCGGCAACAGCAGCACGAAGTTCCGCGTCGGTGAAATGGTGAGTTACGAAAGTGCACATCAGCGCACCAATACTATTAGATGTAATTTGGAGGTTTGTAGCATCTCCTACACCAAACGTGGCTGTCGGCAAGAGCGTTCTCGCGTGGCATAGCATTGCTTCGGCGACGTCTATCCCCTGTAATACCAGGTCCGGCTTCGCCATGTTGACCAACTTTAGAAGATCTCCTGTGCCACATCCAACATCCAGCACTGGTAAGCCAGGATCACAGAGAGCAACCAGCTCTGTCACGTCGGCTCGGTAAAATTTCAGTTCGTCCTCCGACTGCATCATGGACTTGTATTTGTCAGCCGTTTCCGTATCGTAAAAGTCCCGCACCACCTGCCGCTCCATGATAACCGTCGCAGAACACTCGCGCGGTTTGTTTATTCAACCAGCTTCTTCTGTTATTTTCGTCGACCGTCTCCCATCTACCAAGAGCTCTCTCGAAGATTTCTTCTCTTGCAACGGTGGAGTCTGAATAAATTCAGATGTCCGTGGTGGCTTGATGAATGTCCACGTGATCCTAAATGTTTAGTTCAACTTCATAGTCATGTGTTGTGCGATAGCATCAAAAGTTGAAAAATACTTCAAACTAATCGTCTAGTCTCGGCGTGTACGTACGTCCGTCCGTACTTATTACCAGCCTAGTCACAAGCAACAATCGACAACCTGAGCCTAATCGACTCCACTACCAAGAACGATTTATGTAATGCTGTGTACGTGTTAAAACTGGAGAGATTGTGGGTTCTGCGTGGGGACTATACCACACAGCATGGGCATCAATCGGTGGCGGACGTGCTTCTACCTACTATTGTAGTCATGGATGTTATTCTCCATACAGTCATATTGTGATGGGGAGAGATTGTTAAACATAATTGAGAGTTAAATACTTACGTAGTTAAATAAAATTTTGGTAGATAGAGCTAATATCGTATCTAAGTTAGGCTTAAGGGGAGTTCGGCTTCCTTAAGAATATTGTGCAGAATGTGCGGATTTAATATTGGAATAATGTGAATGTTATTTGGTTATAATAAAAGTTATTATTATGGAGTATTAAATTAGACTTCTTCTTCTTCAATAGTTTCTTCTGTTTTGCGAACATCCTTCTTCGCACACGCGTTTGGTCGCTCAATACGAGTACCATATCCGTCGTGCGGTAAGTGCGTCTGTACGTACGGTACACGTTCGCTTCTTACGAATGTATCGCCTACTATTCTCATATATTGAAGAGATTAAGCTCTTGCGAATGGCTGTCTCACTCACAGCTTTGCTAAAACGAATATATCCGGTAGGTTTTTCCCTTTGTTAAGGTGCCGGTTTTCGCGCAATGGTTGGCTCTCGTTCTTTGGCGGTGCGGTGTTTTTGGGTGAAGAAACCACGCAGGAGTATTAATACTCTTTGTTGATTTTGGGAGGAGGAGCTCCTCTCGAAAAGGAGTGGCGAGGACACCTCCAGGAGGTGAAGGTCTTCCTGCCTGTGTGGGCTTATACGCGTTTGCTTGAGCTTGGTTTTATTTCGGTAGCGGCTGCTACACAATGTACTCCTCTGAGCGGCGCAAGCCCATGGTGTTTTATTCAAGTTTGCTGTGGCGTCTTATTTTGGTCGGCGCGGCAGCAATATTTTGGGCTAGCTTTGGTTGATCATTTAAGGGAAACTTTGACAAATCGTGCGCACCTTCCTTTAATCGAAAATTCGGTTGGGAGGCAATCTCTTGGCCTTCCTTCGGGAGGTCACGTAGGTTGTCTCCCACACCGTAATACATATACTATCGAGGCAAAGCATCGTCGTTTCTATCTAGACTATAGTACTCGCTCGATACTGCACAACCAACCACCAACCAACCATTGATTGATCACACCTGCTCACGGCTACGGGCTTCGGCAACCGCCCGTCATGCATGCCACTCCTACGATTCTACTTGCCACAGGTCAGGAACCACACGGTAGCGGAACAAAGCATTCATTCTCACAAACACCCATATTTCAAACCACACCCATATATTTGAACAAACATGTCTGATACTGAAGCTCCTATGGAAGTCGACGCCGGTGAAGTCGTTGTCGAGCCAGAACCCGTCAAGGAAATGGACACTATGACTGCGTTGAAGGAAGTGTTGAAGATCTCCTTAGTTCGCAATGGTCTGCGCCGTGGCCTCCACGAGTGCGCAAAAGCACTCGAATCGGGTACTGCCCGTCTCTGCTGCCTCGCTGATGATTGCGACGAGCCCGCTTACAAGAAATTGGTTACTGCCTTGTGCGCGGAGCACGGAGTATCCCTTATCCAAGTCCCAGGGAAGTTCGAGTTGGGTGAGTACGTCGGCTTGTGCAAAATTGACGAAGAAGGCAAAGCCAACAAAGTCGTTAAATGTTCATGCGCTGTTGTAACTGAATTCGGCGAGGAAACGCACGCATTGAATGTTCTTCTTGCGTACTTAAAGAGCCAATAAATTATATTTCTCCACATTTTTGCCAAATCGCGCGGTCCCAAGGGCTTGTGTGTAACACAACAACGTGGAGGAAGGTAATGAATGTTACTGGACACAAAAACAACCATATATCCGCTCTGTGGTAGAGCGTCTGAACGGTGCATGAAGTAAAATAGTTGGCATGATTCCGGCACTGCCGTAAGAAATGTGACAATAATATCATACACATGTCCTTTACAGAAACGTATATCCTATCTTCGTATGATAAACTTACGTTATGATACCTCATGCTGTACCTTGGTACCATGCGAACCGATAAGTAAGGTATGTGATAGGATAGGTTTTAGATATCCTGATAGTGACTTCGATTAGTAACTTATCTTGGGCCAAGGACTCGTTCAAAGTTATGCCATAGGAAAGTGTTCAGTTCTCGAGCCACCGCGCGCACATTGTCTTACTTCGTAAACTGCGTCTCCGTGCTGCCCACCAGACTTTCGACCTTGTGTTCCACGATTTGATAGCCCCGTCCCCTAAGCTTCATTTTGGATGCTTTGCTGGGGCTCATCCCTCCGCCTTTGGCTTTCCTGCCCTTTGTCTTGGCGCCTTTGCCAGTCGCATCAGCCAAGCCGATATTCATGACAAGGTCGCGGTCCATAATCATGGCCAATTCCGCGTCGGATATACCCCCAGAGCGTCCTTCCGTCAAATCCTTGCGCATTTCGATGTCATCAGAAAGAATTTGCTCCACCACGTCAACATTTATTAGTATATGGTTTATTGTACTTCTACATTACCGTTGCTAATCCTAAGTATGACATAATAATTATAATCATCATTCATTCAGATCGAGGGTCGAGGGGGGGCTCCTCTTCTTCTTTGTCTCTCAACCTGTGGGCACGGGTGCGGCGAGCACGGGCATTGCTCGGTCGACGACAGGTAAGTTATTCCAAACGATAACAGCGTCTTTTCGAATTCCAAAGAATTTCGAGGGATGGCACGAGTCGTCGACTGCAGTAAACATCCACCCGAAATGGTTCCCACATACGATGCAATTTATAATTGTCCAAGCAAATCCAGGAAACCAACTGTGCTCTGTTACCGCTTCACCACTTGTAGAGATAGCGTCCATATTCACGGTTTTTAAAGTCATTATTTGGTGTACGTATCCTTGGGGGTTTACATACGCTGCGGTTACACCTTCGTCCGACATGCTGAATACATCAGAAGGGCGGCAGAAGGGCGAACGGCAATACTTGCAAGCAAACGTTTCTATTGACATCGATTCGAGATATTTGTGTACAAACTTCAGACGGTGAAATGTTGACTTCAATGTAAGCATTTCGTACTTCAACGGCACACTCAAAGGAAGATTGATGGCCAACCAGAAGGATTTAGTACACGGTGTACCATGAGGCATTTTCTCGGCCAATGTCTGGAGCCCATTTTTGCACATATTTACAATTATTTTTTGGAGCAAATCACTGCAGTCATGCATTTTCCAAACAAATCTTGGGACTGCAGAGTGCGGGTGTTCCTTTGGCAGTTTCGTATTTTCGCCATCGGGCAATAGTCTTATTATTGCAACCATCATTCGCGAAGTTAAGACGCCAGACAGTTTTACAATTTCGAACCTTTTTCGACCTTTCGCAACTATATTTACATCTACGGTGCCATCAGAACCTCCCTGGACCTCATCGTCGTCGTCCACCAAGTCAATTTGTTCAAAACGTCCATGCCTATAAATTTCTGCCAAAGTACCAACCTTTGCTACCCCGCTACCTGTTCTCAAGCACACCCCAAAAAAACCTTTTCGGTGCTCCAAGGAGAGGTCCCGTTCAAAACGTCCAGGGCGTAATAGATCGAGTGGTTTCGTCCCAATGATCTCCTCTATTATTTGCTTCTCTGCTTCACCCCGAGTCAGTAAGGGAAGTATGGCGTTCGGAAACAGCACTAGATCAACAGTTAGGATGGTCAAATAGACGTGTTCGTTTGTACCAACGTTGAGGAATTGCCGACCACCAAAAGGGTTCTGGTCACTTTCAAAATTAAGATACGTGTGGCTTGAGGCAGGTGCAGTGGTTCCATGCCCCGCAAAAGACGCCATAGAACCTGTGCGCTCTGTTATATACCGTATCGATTTCCTCCCTTCGTTCTTCTGCAAAAATGGTGCTGCTTGCTAGAGAGAGAAGAAAAAACACTACCAACTCGTATATTGGGTGTTGCTTCTATTATTAGATACCCGCGTGCTACCGTCGCGTAAAAATA
>JACKZZ010007937.1_pt1 | contig 12788 bp, 10 predicted proteins | sample 8027871 | NCBI WGS metagenome assembly JACKZZ01 (sample SAMN15724774, study PRJNA655200) | protist metagenome | isolation source: fluorescence activated cell sorting (FACS) single amplified genomes of... | place: USA: West Boothbay Harbor, Gulf of Maine | collected 2000-07-19
GCTAACGAATGTAAGTCGCAAACGCAAAGCTTCGTCTTCGTTCGAACTCTCCAACAGTGGCAGACAACAGTCTCATCGTCAGGTAGAAGCACACATAGCTGCTGCCGAATCGAAGTTAATACGAGAAGACTTGAAACGACAAGAAAAGAAGGGCCGCCATTCAAAACCTGTATTTAGCTCATCTCAGGTCAAAATTTTGAAGGAGTGGTTGTTTGCGCATAAGGACGACCCATACCCCAACCCAGAAGAAAAAAAAAAACTTGCTGAAAGTGTTGGAATCACGTTTACGCAGGTGCGTGCAGAGTTCGCCCCAAGATTGTTTTTAGCTTTATTGCAAAAGCATGCATGTCCCGATTAACCAAGATAAAACTAATTATTATGGTATGTATAGGTAACGAACTGGTTCATCAATGCGCGAGCTCGAAAAATTCACCTCAAAGAACATGTATAGTAGGTAACTAACATGTCAAGTTCAGCAGCACCAATATATCACGTTCGAAGATGTATAGCTGTGTGCGATCGACGCCAGGCATCTGTACACACACTACTCGGGCTGTGGCGCTGTCAACAAGCTGCAAAAAAGGTGGGCCCACCAGTCGACATACTATGCCAGCTGGCATAGACTACACTGTGCTATGCATGTTTTCGTACTTCCATGACACGCCACAGCTAATGCTTCGTATTAAAATAATAAACAACATTGAACGCTGTATATATGCCAGTTTGCGACCAGCGCGTTGCTGGCACCTAAATCCTGCAGTAGTAGGGAAAGGGGGCTACTACCTCCTGTACAGGTTCGTCGTTTGTGTCGCTGCAGTCGTAGCGTTCGACACGCATTAGCATATGACCAGCTCGTACGGATCTCATAAGTTAACGAAGAAAGTTCCCCAGCGTGCATGCCGTTATGCCCCTGTCCGCCACGCGGCACGCAGGAGCAAAAAACAGTGTTCATGTTTGATTACACTACCACTGCACAAATGCCAGGAATTGAACCCAGGACCTATCAAGGAGAATATAGTGTAGTTGCTGTGTGAACACTTACTTTAAAATCTGGTTTTAAGTTTGTCCCGACACCAAAAAGCGACTTCTGGACCGTTAAAAAAAATCTTCAACAGGCGGAATTGAACCGCCATTCACCGGGCTACAGCCGGTTGTCTCACGAGTAGACGATGTGAAGTTAAGCCAACGACAGGATTCGAACCTGTGAGGGCGCAATGCCCACCAGCTTTCAAGGCTGGCCCAATAGACCACTATAGGACGGAGGCAAACACAGAAATAAACGACCATGCCAGGGGTTGAACCTGGGTCTTTCGAGAGACAATCGAATATCCGTACCACTGGACCACACAGTCTGATTTCTGTTTGAGAAGTCGAATTGGTGTTGACTTCTGTCGTTTAAAACGATACAGTCATATGGGCGGGGTTAGAAAAAAGGTGGGAATAACTTTCTTCCAAGATCTTTCCGCGCACCCATTTTTATTCGTCAGCTATTTTTCGCGGGAACATCCAGTGTAAATAAGTCTATGGAAATCAGGAAAAATCAGGCAGGAAGAAAAAGTGCAGTTTCATAATCTGCATCTTTTCTCCTCGCTTTGCACACTCAACTCCGCTTCCCCTTCGCACAGCGTTAAACCCCCCATTACAGGCTTAAAAACTACTATGAGCCAAATAACTAACGGTTCCGGATACAAAAATGTGCCTGCCAACTTCGTTTGTCAAATAAGCCAGGAGATAATGCGGAACCCGACAATAAACGAGGCAGGACAGACGTACGATTTCGGCAGCATCTTTGAGTGGTATGCCATTGGACAACGGACCGACCCCCTTACTCGGAAGGAAATAAAAAACATATAGACGCTTATCCCCAATCATAACCTCAAGTCATCGATCGAAGAGTGGACGCGCGCAAACGAACTTCCTGAGAGGCAGCGGTTATTGACGAAGGGCGATTTTGAGCTTGCTTGCCAGCTGTATGCCAAACAGCATCTTGAAAAGGCTGGGGCTCAGCGAAGAACTCCACATGAAGAGCAACTGCAACAGTGTCAACCATCAGCTCCTCCCATTTCTTCGATTATTATCTGTGAGCCAGTAGTCTCTACTACTGAGCCCAAAGCGCGCCGAGAGCAAAAAAATGGGTCAAGTCAAACTAGCTGTCCCAGCAGCTGCAATCCCCACACCAATTGGAAAGGAGGAAAAGGAAGATGCGAACGATATCAATAACTGGGAAAAGAAAAAAGTCACGCGATGGACATGCTTGGAGGTTAAGTATTTTGTGGCGCAGGTGGGCGAGGCAAGCCACTGGGATGACTATGCCGATGCATGTCTAGAAGAGAAAGTGGATGGTTCTGCGCTCGATGCAATCGGAGATAATCATACACTGGCCATCGAGCTTGGGTTCCCCAAGTTACATGCAATTGTGCTCTCCAAGGCAATCAGAAAGGCAAAAAATAGTCCCAAGGCTTATTTTGCAAAGGAGGAAATTCAGGCAGACAGGAAGGAAGAGAAGCTTCAGGCAGCACCACACCAAGTCAACTTACGGACGGAGAGAAAGGCGACAGAGAAGAATCAGGCTGATTTAGACCGTGTTGAGTCAGACAGAAAGCTAGCCGAGGATCTCAGGTCCGCAGAGGCAGAGGCAGAGTTTTTGTTGGCTGAAGGGGTTAGCTACCAATATGGATCAAACTGGAAAGTCGTGGACAAAGAGAAGGGAAAGAAGCTCACAATAGTTGCCATGAAGAAAGGAAATACTGTGGCCATGGGAAGGTGCTACTATTACGGATGGGGTGGACTGTCGCAGGATGCAACAGAGGCCATTTTGAGGTTCAGATTAGCGGGCGATGAAGGGCATGCGGGTGCTCAGTGCGCCTTGGGTTCCTGCTACATGTCTGGCAAAGGTGCGGCAAAGGATTACAAGGAGGCCGTTGTGTGGTACACAAAGGCTGCTGAGAATGGAAATGTAGGTGCTCAGTTTAACCTGGGTGTTTGTTACCTGAATGGTCATGGGGTGTCCAAGGATATGAAAGAGGCAGTACATTGGTTTAGAGCAGCAGCCCGACAAGGGCATTCACAAGCACAGTTCAGCCTGGGCTTATCATATCGACATGGTGATGGTGTGGTGATGGATGAGATCGAGGCTGTTGAGCTTTACCGTTTGGCAGCTGAGCAAGGGATCGAAATGCCCAGTTCCACCTGGGTATTTGCTACTACTATGGTAGAGGCGTGGTGCACGATGCGAAGGCGGCTTTAAAATGGTTTGAAAAGGCGGCGGTTCAAGGACATAAGGGTGCACTGAGCAGCGTGGGATTCTGTTTTAGGTGCACATACAGGGTCAAACGTGTATGGGCAGACTGCATGTCAGCACGGTTTGGCAGTTTTCTTTGTTCGCCTGCAAGTTGGTGTTGTGGCAGTGGAGATGTTGGAGACGTTGAGAGGCAGCAAAGGTCTTCGTCGTCAAGACCGACAGATCTTCGAATCCCTATGAACGAACTCAAACGTAATAACAGTTTTAAGAGCATCTAGTGAAATTAGTGTGCAGTGCTCGAGCTTTTAGCTCTGGCAATAATGAGAAACTCAGCAAATTTGTCTATGATAACTGTCAGGACTATCACTATTTATAGAGATTATTAAGCTCCTAAATTATACAGCTTAGATTAAATCGGCAGTCGATCTGGGGCTGCCTACATGCACACTGCCTATGCGCTAGCGTGTGGCCTAGTGCTGCTGACATCAGGCGCACTGAAACTATTGTCGTCACGTGCAGGATGCCTGCTTGTATACATGCTGGGTGCTTGTGATTTAAGCTGCACGTGCTAGGCCTTCACTATTTACAAGGCAGGCATATCATTAACTTTCACATCGCATCATTCCATCATTCCCTCGTCGCATTTATTTATTAACATCGTATTTCTTATTTACTCCCCTAACATTCGCATCCGACCTGTCCGTTATCCTGGAAAAAGTTATTCCCGGTGAATCCATGATTTTAGGTCCTCCGTGCTTGTGGACGCCTGTGTACCCCGATTTATCGTCATGAAACCGTGTTTTCGTCGTTTTTGTGGTCCCAGATGAGGCCTTTGCGTGCCCATTTTTCGCAATAAGAATCAAAAGCTTGTCAGTGGCAGAGGCATCAGTTTTGCCGAATTTCATATCTGCGAGTTCTGAAATCATCTTCATGAACGTCATCAATGTCACTGTCTGCGACCCCTTGGCCTTTGTCTTTGCGAAGAGCATATCCACTCTTGTCCGAGTTACCTTGCTGTCGAGAAGTTTGCAATCTTTAACAAATTTAAAAAACTTTGTACCATTCATTTTGCCTGTATTCGATTGGTCACCGTATCTGCAAAACTGAAGGAAAACCGCCTTTAAGTCCTCCCCTTGCCCTGCAGCCGTGCCACGTTTCTTTGTAGGACTTGCGCTGGTTTTTTTCGGTTCATTCGGAAAAATTTCCGATTTTTTTCCAGTGCTAGACACTCTGTTAGGACTTGCAGCCAATGTTCTCGCTCCAGTCTTTTTTCGATACCCTCCTGAGGCTTCTGATTCAGCACTCTTGCCACCGCCCTTTGCCACAGCACTGCCCATTTTGTAACGGTTTCTGTCATTTCCGCTGGTATCTGGTCGAAATCCTAGCTGGTTCGTATGCTGTGAAAACATGTTCGTTGTACCTGCAATAATGGCCCCCTTGTTGCTTTTTGGCTGGTTTTTTGGGAGAGTTTTGGCACGTTGCCGGGCTGACATTGGCTCAGAAGGGCTCGCAGAAGGTGTTTTTTTGGCTGCCGTACCCGCCTTTCGTTTGTCTGACAGTTTGACTCCGCGAACATCTGCATCCGACCTGTCTGCAAGACTTCGAAGAGAAATCTTGTTATCGGTGATACTTGGCCCTCCTTGTTTATGTACCCCAGTGTATCCGTTTTTATTGTCGTGAAATCGCACCGCCTCAGCCTTTGTTCCTTTCATTGTGGCTCCTTTAAGGGATGCAATAAACGTTGTGAAATACCCTCGTTTGGTTCCATGGATCCCTGCAGCGAGCTGCTTGCAGGCGTCTCGGAATGTGGGAAAATCCTGCGCCCGTGACAAAGTGATTTGAGTTGTTGGAAAAAACACACCACACAATAGTTTTTTCAATGAGGGCAATAAAAAACTGATGTATTTGTATTTCCGATAAAGATCGAGAGAACAGGTCTATGACGACAAAACGATATCACCATTGTTTTCTGCCCCTTTGGGATCATTTTGACAAAGAAGAGCTCGCAGTCTGTCTTAGCATTACGACCCGTTATCAATCCATTGTCCTTGTCACGCATTACCATAGCATAAATGGAGCACGGTTGAGATACATATTCTAGATATTTAGGGCCCATGTAAACGGCACAAACAAACAAACTCACTGATTTTACCTGAGCAAACTTTGTGAATTTTTTCCCAGACATTTTGCCAGAGTTATTCCGATCTCCAAAGGTGCAAAACTCCATAAAAATGTCCTTGAGGGTCATGTCTAGTCACAAAGAACCCTAAAAGGTTTGCTCGTTTGAAAACACCAAAAAGGGTTTATTATGTCGCGGCTTTCCTTGCTCGCTAAGCAGTTTTCGGCTTTCTGCTGAAGATCTTGAGAGCTAACTTTATAAAGAACGACAGGGAACAGGCACAACAGTCTGATCTATATGCTACAGTTAGATGTCGATACGGAGCTTAAATCTCTATCAAAAGAATTATCCGACAAAAAACACAATGTCAAACCCTCGTTGCAAAGGATGAGCGAGTTGGAAACGCGACTTGTGGTAGTTGAAGAGTATGTAAATTTTCTGCGAAACAAAGGCGTCTTCCAAATCAAACCGCACGGCAAAGCAAGATTCAGCATCGTGATATTTTCCGAAATTGCCACGTCAGCACTGTATGCATGGACATCACTCGAGACGAAAAAGGAGCTTTCTCTGGCAGCTGAAATGTCGTTTGCTTTATACTTTGCCATTCCATTTGCGCTGGTAAAATGATCCATTTTGCTTTCTATGTTGTCGTGTTGCTAATGCACGGGCACCCATTTGTGTCACAATAGGCGTGCAACAAGCCATTTCCTGCTTGGCAACGGGGTTGGATTCTAACCGTAACAGTTCTAATGACTCTTTCGTATGCTGCCACCAATGTCTACAACATCCTCAAACCCAGGGGAGGTGGGTTCATCTACATCGGCTACCTCATAATTGACTTGTGGTTTGGTGCCATGGTTGGGGCTCTAGCATGGGGAAGAATCGGTGTTTGTGGCACCAGCAGCAATCTTGAGGTGAGGCTAGCGAAACAGATAAACGTTAACTACGAGAGCTATGGAAAGATTCTCATCGCCACTGGTTTGCTGTTTAAGAGCAGCAACGATGCGTTCGCCAACACGATTGACCCGATTCTGATTATGTATGCGGTTGTGATTGGTGCCACAAAGAAGCAGAGACCATTTAGGCGACTTTATCTGGCGATTTGTATGGCAGTGACAATGGTGTTGTTTATCTTAGACACAACCGATTTTAATAACATGGCGAGAAGAGAAGCTTACAACTTGGCTGCGCAGTCGTTGTTTGTGAGCTATGTTTTTACAGTTTTAGATACAGCATTCACACTACCTATGCATGACTTGTTTGATGGTTGGATAAAAAGACATATAAAACCAGTCACACCAGCCAAAATCACAAACTCATAAATATTTAAAGGCTGCAGGCTGCTGTACTGCTGTAGCGTAGCACATATAGCGTAGCACATAGCGTATGCTAGCGTGCCCAGCAGCCACAGTCTTGCACGCGTTTTACATATGGCAATATTCACATGAGAAATCTGTTTAGCATCGCACGTAAAGCCGTTAGCTAGCTACTTTAAAGTCGATAACTCGATCGATGTGTGCATGTGGATCGATTTTGAAAATATTATGTAAGTAAGTATTACATACTGATCAAAATAACGGCACCACAGCGCTCGATCGGCTGCAACATTAAGACCTTCAACCCGCACCCTAATTTATGCAAAATAATCGAAGTCGACGTAGACTGTCTTGTATGTGCCACTGCCAGGCGTTTTCCTCAAGCGGGTTAACTGTCTCTTTCGTCTCTCTTTCATGTCTTGTTTGGTTCTTCCTTCAATTTCTAAACACTTGACTTTATATCTCTGTTTCCAATAATTGATTGGCACATCTGTCTGCGACGTTGTGCTCTTTAAATGATCTCTTGCCCCTGTTGTTCGCCGAGCATTTCGTGGCGGGCTGGCACTCGGTCCACTCGACCCGCTGTTGCAGGAGCTGGTCCTGCCGTTTTTTGATCTACCTGTGAGTCATGTCAAATGCTAACGGTCAGAACTAATTGCTTGGTCAACATCTTATATGCTTTATGGAGTGGAATTATGTGTTCAAATAAGTTGGTTAATGCAGTCGTACTGCGGCGACGCCGGATCTTTGCGTTCGAGCTGAAGTCCCGTTGGAACATATCCTTCCAGATGGAGTTCGTCATCAGGTCATAACGACCGCTCAATAGCGCAACGTCGAAGTTTACAAGCTGAGGTTAATAAAATTTCATGCGCTAGGTCATTCAGAGTTTCCTTGTAATTGCGTTCGAACAAAATTGATATTCAAATTTTTGATACCTCCCTGTAGTGTAAGAATCTTGCGACACCAGAAATAAAAAAGTCAGGATATGATTTCGTGAGGTATGTGTCTGTACATCCTTCCCGCTGTTTCTTATACTTTGTAGCCTCTCCACTGAGATTATCGTCTCGCTGTTTGTTATCTGTTGGGGTCTCTTCAATTGCCTCCTTGTTATCTTTTGGGATCTCTTCACTTGCCTCCTTGTCGCATACCCTTCCTCCGTCGGAAACTCCTCTTTTTTTTTTGCCAACACTTAGATCTAATTGCTCGTCATCTGAATCTTCGCTGACCGGCCTATTTTTTCCACGCGAGCGTCGGCGACGAGGTTTTTCAGGCAGCTTCCATCCCTCCTCCTTAACCTCCATAGAAACTTTCTTATGAGAACTTTCTAAGATTTACGCCTTGGTCGAAGGGGTATCTATATCAGTATCGCCTTTTCCCCAGCTTTTCCCGCCTTTTCCCCAGATTGACCCCCGAACCCTCTAACCCGGAAAGCGAGCTTGAGGGGTCAAATCAAAAAGTACCTTCCAACAAGTCCTCATATACTGCTATGCTTGCCACTCCCGGAGGGTTCTTTGCCTTTTTGGTTGCTTTTGAGCATGCGTACTTTTATTACTTGGAGGCTATTGTATGGGAAACGAAGGCTCGAAAGATCTTCCGTACAACAAAAGAACAAGCTCGTTCTCAATCATATCTCGGTAACACCTAACACCTTCAGCTCCATCGACTTTCGCCCCCCCCGTTCCCTTTGCATAGTTGCGGTGGGTTTTTACCAGCTGAGACCTGATTGAACACCTTCCATCGTTTGCTTCTCAGCTGCTCAAATTGGCTGGTACAATCTATGCCTGTCGTGGGGAATATGTTGGTCGATCGCCACCAGCAACTTTTCGAGCCTTCTCCTCTTCCTCAGCATGGTCTGGACCGATGCCGTGTATGGAGCCGCATCAGGGAGGATACAAATCCTCTTAATTCAAGGCATGCCAGCAGCTATAGCCCTGGTGCTGCTGTCTTTTTCATCAAATGTGGTAACTTCAACTGCTGCCGACTCCACGCCAATGAACCTGCTTGGCATGTCACTAGCCCTACCTGGCGTTGTGGCGGCTGGCGCAGGGATGTACTGGAAGATCGAAAACAAAAAACGTATCAAGAATGACCCAATAGACAGGACACACACAAATAAGACATAGTGAGACAAAGTGCATGAGACCGCTGTGAGACCGCTGCTGTGAGTGTAACGTAACATATGACAGCATGTCAGTTAGGTATACAGTCAGTGTAATCCAAAACCCCACATTATAGGGTCAAACCACATTGGCCACATTGGTGCATAAGGCGCCAATGTGCTCGGTCGGCGCCGCGCCCAGCTAATTTAGGTTATATAATGTGCTAAAACGAGCCGCGAAAGTGGCGAGCACATATTGTCAAACACAAGGGTGAATTACACTGTATACAGTTATTCACTTCATTTCGTTATGCAGCTTCAAAACACTTTATTTGGATATGTGCCTTCTCGTCAGCCTTTATTTTTATTTATTTTCCGACTCTTTATGCAGATATGACATGCTTATGCTGCGCAAACGTAAAGACATAGCTGCACAGTGCTCTAGGCGTGCTTGAAGGTGATTTGCATTGCGTTAATATATGCTTCGTTGATGTGCTGTGCGAAGTGTTAGGCCTTCTGTTGAATACTTTCTCAGTACCATGCCATATTGTGCAGCGTTTGTGTTATAAAAGCTAGCAACGACTTGCACACGAAGGCAGGGCTGACGCACATAAATTATTACTATATTGTGACATTTCGTCACCTAAAACCCTATTCAGAGCGATGCAAAGGGATCTTTAACAAGAAAAATAGCAGAGTCCGAGTCTTTTTTGTCAACATTAGCAGCAACACCAGTAGTATCTACATCAATATCGATACCAACATTATTACCATCAGCATCAGCATTGACATTAGCACTAACATTTGTGTTGCCACTGTCCTTCTCATCACTTTCATCATCCACAATTTCGATAACAGAATCTTGTCTGAAATTTTCTTGTTGTTGTTTTCCAACTGTATGTATATCATTATCAACATACTTCGGTGAATCAGCACTTACAAGCACTGGTCCAGACATTTCGTTATTTTGATCTATATCTTCAAACTCATGTGTCGGTATGCGAATTGGTGTTAGATTTGGATTCATACTCATATTCATATTCATATTCATATTCATACTCGATATCATGTCCATATCTATGTTACTGGAACCACTGAAATCATTAGCATTACTAATATTGCCTAGTTTCGTGCTACTTTTATCTCCTTTTGATTTTGAATCATTCAGATCTAACCGTAGTTTGTTACGATAAATATTTTTTATTTCTTGCTCTTGCTCTTGCTCTTGATTTTGTCCTAATTTCAGTTCTTTCCGCTCTTTATGCTCTTGATATTGATCCGGATCAGTGACAGACCTTACAAGTTTCGGTCTTTTACCCCCCCCTACTAGCGCCTCTGGAGCTGATATTGACTCGTGACTGTTCCTATCCTGGTGCTGGTGGTGCTGGTGGTGCTCGATTTCGTAGTTTTTGTGCTGTAAGGTTAACAAGAGCTGTTTTTGTTTGTGTTTCTCATCAGCTGACTTGACCGCATTAATAAGCGAACTAACAATATCTTTAAAACCGGGTCTTTGCTGTGGACGTGTACGCATACACCAGCGAATTAACGACTCGATGTCACTGGGTGTATCATCCGATACGCAGGCCAATGAGGGGATTGAGTCATCAAATAAATCATTCCATCCCCTTTCTCTAGATGTTTTTGCTCTTGATTTTGCTCTTGATTTTTCATTTTCAGTTTCATTCTCCACGTCGCCACGTCTCATTAACGAATAATCAGAATCATCATGCGTATGTGTATGTGTATCTTTATCCGAAATAATAATAATGTTTGAATTATTCGGCATAGGCTTTCCTTTCTCATCGCCCGTATTTAATTCGATGCCCTTGCTCTTGTTACTCTTGATATTGCTATTGTTCTTGCTCTTGCTCTTGATGTGATTATGACTGTCGATGGTACTAGTGCCGACAAATTTAGAATCTGAATTTGAATTTGGATTTGAATTTGAATCCATTCTAAGGAGATTACCAGCTCTGAGCATAACCTGTAGTGATGAAAGTTCTTGAAATGGTCGTTTTCGTGTGACAATTTCCCATAAAGTGACACCAAATGAGTACGAATCTGACCTTGTTGAGTATTGTTGATGTACAATGGCTTCAGGTGCCATCCAACAAACAGGTCCAACAGTATTACTTGTCACACCGACTGAAACATTACTAACATTACCATTACCATTGTTGTTACCATTACCATTACCAGTACCACTATCATTGTTTCCGGGTTTTTTTTCCCCATTCTTACCTATACTTGTATCACTACTGGTGCTGGCATAATATCCTCCTCTTGATCTTGACATTCCGAAATCAGAAACCTTCACCCGCCAATCATTCCCTACAAGCAAGTTCCTAGCCGCTATATCTCTATGAATTATTTTTTCGGCATGTAAATGATAGACCCCACTAGCTCCGTCTAACGCCCAACGTAACCGAAGTCGCATGGGCAAAACAACTTTTGAACGCAACATTGAATCAACAGAGCCCCTAGGCATGTATTCAATAGCGAAACACAAGGGTGAATTAAGAGTGAAACACACACCTAAGAATCGAACTACTCTAGGATGATTTGCAACCCTCTCCATAACTTTTGCTTCACGTATGAATTCTTCTAATCTTTTTTTATCACGTCCTATTTCAACTTGATGTTGTCGATGGAGTGTTTTTATTGCAACAACGCTGTTACGCCAATATCCGAGATATACAACACCAAATGCACCACGACCTATCTCTCGTGTAAATGTTAACTCATCATAGGGTATTTTGTGCACAGATCTTGTGTGGTTGTGTGGTTGTGTGTGGGTGTGTGCGTGTGCTGTTGATGCTGAATGTTTCCTCTCAAATCCAGCACCAGCACCAGCATCACCAGCTTCACCAGCAATAATAGTGTCAATAATAGTGGCACTACTAGCAGCACTGACACTGGACACAGATCCTACAGATACAGCCAATACTGGAAGATCTTCCACAGCAAGATTAGCACGTGTTTCAGCCTCTTTAGCCTCTTTTTGTTTGGATTTTGACAGTCGTTTAAGTGTCACATGACGATGTGTTTCGAGTATTTTTCTTAGTGCTGTTAGGAGTTTGATGCGATGAAGTCGTTTAAAAATACCTAATTCGTTAGCTAATAAGACTTCAACAACGGCCTCTCCTTGACCTGTTTGTGTTTCTGATGATGTTTTATCTACTCTATGGTTATCTTTGTTATTATTACTACTACTATCACTATTACTAACACCGACACCAACACCAACACCAGCGTGGGTTACTTGGGTAATTTGACCGTTTTGACCGTTTTGACCATTGTTATTATTTTGATTGGATTGACTCGCCCTCACACGTGTCGCGCGTATCGCAAGCTCTATCAGCATCTCTCCGTCCACACCTTCGGATTTAAATTTTGGTGCATACTGTGGTAATTTCACGATATTAACGAGCCAAATACACACTGCATCTACGTTCCAAGTCACAGGATCACTCGATAAGCTGCTGTTGCTGTTGTTGCTTTTATTGCTATTTATATCCAAATCGATATGATTTACAGATGAAACATTTACAGCACTTGCACCGCTCCCATTGCTCGCTGCACTCATACCACCTGCACTCATACCACCTGCACTCATATCACTGCCTTTCGCTGATAAAAGTGGTACAGATATCATATCAATATCACCATCAGTCGAAATATTGTTCAGATTTCCATTTTGATTTCCATTTTCACTTTCAAGAGCAAGAGCAAGAGCAAGATTGTTTCGCATATCTTGGACACGTGTATTTGATGTATGTACGTCATTGTCATTCTCAGTTGGTACATTATTGGTGCTGGTGCTGATGATGGTTAGATTATTGCTATCACACTCGGTTTGAGCTCTAGCTTTTAATTTTAATTCAGAATCTTTTTCAAGATTGGAGAGAAGATCTTCAATCTCAGTGTCTGGCTCGGCCACTGTTCCACGTGCTATTCGCCACACTAAACAAGAGAAACAAGAGCAACAAGAGCAACAAGAGCAAATAAGTAAGT
>JACKZZ010001501.1_pt1 | contig 12786 bp, 6 predicted proteins | sample 8027871 | NCBI WGS metagenome assembly JACKZZ01 (sample SAMN15724774, study PRJNA655200) | protist metagenome | isolation source: fluorescence activated cell sorting (FACS) single amplified genomes of... | place: USA: West Boothbay Harbor, Gulf of Maine | collected 2000-07-19
AACACGTACTTTAATAATATGAGTAAATACACCACTTTTCATTTCACCATGGTCATATTTACCAACAAATGAAGAACCATTAGCGTAAGTATAAGTCCCTTGGCCATGCTTTCTAGGGACAAGAGTAAGAGTAGGCTTCTTACTATTAGAAGCCTTTGAATTTGTACTTGTACTAGAAAGAACTGTAGGTGGCTCAACTAGAATGTACTGACCACTATAGCTGTCACCATTGGCATATTTGTCATGTCTATCCATCAAAGTCAAAGTAGGAGTAGGAGAGCTTGGACTTGGTGGTGTCATGGCAGCACTAGCACTATCTTCTTTTTCACCAGCAACAATAGCTGTACCCTTTTCAGGAGTATCTATAGTTGCAATAGAAACAGAAACAAGTGGAACAGGAACAACTTCATCAAAAGAATCTTTCATTGAACCACCACCAGCAGCAGCAGCCGCAGAAGCAGAAGCAACAGCTTGAAGACTACATGCTACAGCAGATGCAATCTCACGAGATTTGTCTATATCGTCTTTATCACCTCCACTACCATTAGCATTAGTAAGTCTTACTTCTAATTCATCTATTTCTTGTTCTTCATATTTTACTACTTTAGCCACATGGATTCTATTCACAACCGGTTCTGCTATTGATGTGCGATCATGATCATCATGTAGTAATGGCTCAGTCATTGGTGCCGCATGTTTGCTCAAACAATCACCCATTGTCCAAAAGCTGAGTTGCGACTAGCTTTTGCTTCTATTAAGGTAAACTAATAAAACAATGAAATTTGTTTTAAAAAAATGAATCAAAAAATACTCTTCTTAATTAAACCTACACTAGATGAAAGGTAACGATTGAATGAAAGAGATCAAAACTATAAAAAGTAAAATCCCAAATTTGCTCCCCTCTGCAGTGAGTTCCTATTGTATCTATTAGTTATTTCGGTTAAATGGGCGAATTCGATGATGCTCTTGACCAAGTGTCCAATGCTTTTGAAATGATATCAGATTCTGTCAAGCCTGTTCTTATTAAAGGTTTGAAAGCAGTGGATGCTATGAAGAATAGTGATGCTGGCAATAAGATTACTGCACCATTTTATGATATGGGAATAGATATGCATAATAAAGTATATGACATGAGTGTAATTGCTAACGAAAGGAGATATAGTGCTTCACTTTGTAGATCACATGAATTAGGATTTATTAGTACAGTAGCAGGTGGTGCTGGTGTTATAGCAGCATTACCATTTTATGCTGCACGTAGTAGTGGTGCACGCCCATTTAAAGTTGCTGTAATACTTACAGCTCCTGCTGCTTGGGCATATACTAAACTTGTTCAATACAAATGGGAGAACCCAAGAAATTAGGGTGCTCTATTCGAATTATTATAAGATAAGAGATGAAAGAAAGAAAGCCATGGAGAAAGATGATGCGAGGTGAGGTGATAAAGTTGTGACGACCATATTGAATTTGATATAATGTAAAAAGTAAAAAAAATAAGAAAATATCTATCTCGAGGACAGGACAGGACATGGAAAGTATAAGTTACTATACTCATACTCGCTCTATCTATAAGATATTATATATAAATCAATAATTTACAATTTACAGTTTAAAATCATTCATCAATCATTCATTCATTCATTTGTTTATTTATATCCCTATACTTTCCTATCCTATCCTTTCCTATCCTATCCTATACTGTTACTGCTTCTAGTGTTGTTGTTGTTGTTGTTGTATTGTTTTGCACATAAGTCTATTTTCTAGCATGTCAAAGATAGCAGCAACTTCTGGTGCTTGTGTAGCATTAGCATTAGCATTAGCATCAGTGTTAGTTCTATCAACAGCAGCTTGCATTGATTTCAAGATGAGACTTTCCTGTTTTGAACTCAATGGTAGTGATTGTGATTTCATTTCTTTTTCTTTTTCTTCTTTTCCTTCAATATATTCACAAAATACATGTATACATTGCAAAGCTTGTTTTGCGTTGTAACAATGAGATAAAGCATCGTGCAAGATTGATACAAAACATCCTAAGTTACCATTACCATTACCATTACCATTGTCAAGTAATGATAACTCTCTTAGTATAACAGCCAATGCTGTGGGAATAGTATTCGCTGAATATTTACACAAATGATACGGAACAATACGTCCATCAGGCACTTGATAAGTGTGATAACCTGAATTCCCAACAAGGGAGCCTCTATCTTTATCATCGTTATTGTCATTGTTTGAAAGTGAAGCATTACTTGCCGCCATCCCAGGTTCAGTGAATTCGCGTTTCATTGCTAATGTATGAAACAAATGCCAAAAATTCATTACATTCCTGTCCATAGAACCAGTACCAGCTTTGCCAGCATTAGCATTGGCATTAGCGGCAGTGTGATGAAGTTCATTAACAATAGCTGGGATATACATAGTTAATAGGTCCTCAGCACGTCTAGTTCCATCTATACCAGTACCTTTTACTCCTGGATCTGCATCTATATCTGCATCTGTATTCGTAGAGGAATCCGTGGACATAGATTTCAATGCATGACGAGATGCTTTACAACCATAACAAGTCTCTTTATCACCAAAGTTGTGTGTACCACACAAATTACACATCCAATCACCTTCACGAAAATTTGCAGGCTTTTCTGTTTCTATTACAGCTGTCGCTGATGTCAAATTCTTATTTTTATTAATAATACTGTTACTGTTAGTGCTGGTACCGCTTAAATGAGCAAGACTAGCAACAGTACCAAGTAACTCAATCTTAATGGAGGTTGGGCAATCATCATTGGAATTAGGGTTTATCCCCATACCCGTGCTCATACCCATATCTATCACACCTTGTGTACCTGTACTCCGATGATGAATTAACATTCTTTCTGTTAACGACTGCAATAATCTCCATTGGTTCCAATTTGCCAAATTCTTTATGATTGCATTCCAAAAAGGTAATTTTATTTTTGTATCAATATCATTATTATTGATATTATTGTTGTTGTCACCTTGATGTTGATGCTCATCTAAATGTCTATGTAAAGACATCAAGATCTGTTCTGTATAGCCAATAGAGGCCATGTAAGCACCAATAGGGCTACATAAAATTGCTAATGGTACCATTGAGTGATTATTTGAGCCTCTTTCTAAAAATCTTCCATAATCAAATGCACTGTTATTAACAATAGGACTGTAGATATTAGGGTTAGAGCTATTACTATTACTATTACTACTATTATTTTTTTCATTCAAATTCATTTTCATTGTTATCTTTGGTCCTCTTAATGCTAAAATCACACTGTCTGATACAACATTCATTGCAGCTATTTGTTTATTTCGGATAGCTATTGATTTGTAAACGGGATCATTTAACCAAGGTTGCTGTTTTATCTCACTATCATCTTCATTGTTGTTCTCATTCTCATTCTCATGAAGGTGACTATCGTTCTGAAGATCTGGATGCATAGTACACAATTCACTTAAAACACTTAAACAGTACCAATCAGGTTCTTCCCTTTTGAAGCCATTACCATTACCATTACCATTACCATTACCAGAAACACCACCACTATGCCATCTGTTGAATGCATCGATTCCTTCACTGATATATTTTCCCTTTCTGCATATTTCCATATATTTCGTTACTACTGCTTGTGTTAAAAGTGGTCTAGTTCTATCTGTATCCCCCATTCTATCATCTTCTATGTCTATCTGATTAACATTCCCCTCCTTACTATTACTATTACTATTACCACTGCTAGAAAATTCATTATCAAAAATACTTTTAGCTTCTGTATACTCATTACAATAACCAGCAGCTGTAAGTAGTGAATTCAAAACAACTTCATTGGTACCAAGATCACTATCATTACATAAATTGTTATATAAACTTTTTGATATATTGTACATTGATGCTTTACCAGCAATTATAATTAATTGGGAATATATCCCATGATGTGGTCGTAATACTAATCCTTTCCCTTCTGGTCTTTTTATATCATTATTCTCATTTAAATTTACAACAATACTTATACATTGTTCAACTATACTAGGATTTGTTATTAAAACATCTTTTGGTACAATTTTAACATTTGATAACAATGCAGATATAATAAATAAACTTTTATTTGCATTATTTATTTCTTTATCTGATGATGATATAAATGTATCTGTATATATTGCATCATCATAAATATCAAAACTTACCTGTAATTTACTTGTTATAATAGATATATATTCTTTATAATTTGATTTTTTTAATTTTAAACCTATATATGAATTCATAAAATTTATTATGCTATTTTTACATACACGTAATATAGAGGTCATGTGCTGTACATTCACATTATTTAATATACGATGCTTTTGATATAATTCTATTGCTAAATCGTATTTACCTGCTGCTTCATATAATTGTATCGCTATTGTTAATATATCTGGTGGGGTATGAATACCAAGTGGTTCAACTAATAAACGAACTAAATTTACAGAGATATTGTGATCACCAACACTTCTTGCTTCAAATAATGAACGTTTTAAGCTATAAGATGATAAAATGAATTGAATAAGAGGTAATATGTTGATGGATTGGATGGATTGTTAGTGTTAGAAATAGACTTGTTATAATGAGAACATTATGATATAATATACATTAGACATCATGGAATGAATCTATGACTTACCTTTCTGCTTCATCAACACTAATTGGTCCAGATTTCGCTGCAACTGGTGTTTGAGATATAATTTTTCTCAAGTTAGAACGTAATGTTGCTTTAGGAAAGCGCTCTAACTGGCTATATTTGGGTGCAAGTGATGAAGATGTCGATGAGCTAAAGCTGTGCCTCAATTCAGGTACCGCACATCGTACAATCGAGCCTAATCGAACAACTGAACATAATCTTACAGCCAATGCATTGGCGCGACCCCTCGATACAGAAATTTGCATTTAATTTCTCACTGTGGTCAAAAAACTTCTCTTTGTGGGTTCATATGTTTTGGGACATCAAACGTTATTGAAAGAAAAACTTCATTTGGAGAGAGGTGTTTTCGCTATAAAACTTACAGTGGGTACAAATATTGTCTTTTGTCTGAAAATTTGCAAGGTAGGTTTAGCTATTTACAATACGTTCGAATACACAGCAATAGACTTTGTCCAAAGAAATTGCATCTGACCAAGGAATTAATACATTTATAACATAACATTCTGCTCCAAACTTTAGAAGCTGATTTATTTGTCGATATATTCCAAGTTGTAAGGTAAACTATGTCGGGAGAGGTGATTACGCAAACAATATTAGACTCAATTAACGTCGAATCTGCTTCAAGGGAAAATTATGGTCGATTAGAAGAACTTGGAGGTGTAAAAGAAATAGCATTGGGTTTGGGTGTAGATTTAGAAACAGGTGTAGAACATGGTAATATTGAAGCATTAAGAGAAAAATATGGTGATAATACATTTCCAGAAAGTCCAATAAGTAGCTTTTTAGAAATATTAATTGAAGCATTGTCAGATACAGTATTATTAATACTAATAGCTGCAGCAACAACATCTATTATAGTTGGTGTAGCAACTGAACCGGAAGATGGTTGGATTGAAGGTGTAGCAATTTTTATTGCTGTTGGTGCTGTAAGTACAATAAGTGCTGGTAATGACTACAGTAAGCAATTACAATTTAAAGCATTGGAAGCTGCATCAGCAAAAGATGAAAAATGTGGTGTATTAAGAGATGATAGAAAAGATTTTATACCTGTAAATCAAATTGTTGTTGGTGATATTTTAATCTTACAAGCAGGTGATCAAATTCCAGCTGATTGTGTAATATATGATTCAACTATAACAGCAAAAACAAATGAAGCATCATTAACTGGTGAAGCTGATGACTTAGCCAAAAGTTTTGATAAAGATCCATTTTTATTATCATCATGTCATGTTGTTGATGTTGAAGGACAAGATTGTAAAGCTATGGTAATAAGTGTTGGGAGACATTCACAATGGGGTAAAATTAAAGGAAACTTGGTATCTGATTCTGTCAATACACCACTGCAAGATAAATTAGAAACTATGACACAACAAATTGGTTATATTGGTATGATAGCAGCAGCAGGTACCTTTTTAGCTATTGTTATAAGAATATGGGCTGAACATAATGGAAATCCCACAGAAAGACAAATTGTTGATGGCTTTGTTGAAGCTTTTATTATAGCTGTTACTATTGTTGTTGTTGCTATTCCAGAAGGTTTACCATTAGCTGTTACAATCTCATTAGCATATAGTACTAAGAAAATGTATAAAGATAATTGTTTTATTCGTGTATTAGCTGCATGTGAAACTATGGGTAATGCTACAAATATATGTTCCGATAAAACTGGTACATTAACTGAAAATAAAATGGTTGTTGTTGAAGGTTGGTTTGCAGATAAATATTATAATAAAGATGATTTTACTATTGTTGAAAAAATGGATGGAGGATTAGATTCTAATGATGTTAGTCGACAAAATAGTATTGACTCGCAAAGCAAAAAGACTTGGAGAAACGGGGTGCAAAAATTTGGATCAATTTTGAGCACATCCCCTCTTGATATTCTTAGTGGTAGTGCTGATAAGGATAAGGATAAGGATAAAGATGATAGTGGTAGTACTAGTAATAATAGTAATAACAATAACAACAACGATAACAATGATAATAATAATAACACAAAAGTGTACACAACAACATACAAGGCCCCTGATTTACCAACAGACATCAGACATTTGATAACTGAACAAGTATGCTGTAATCGCACGGCATACTTATTATTTTTTGATGCAATAGGTAATAAATTAGATACACCAGGTGTTATTGGTTCCAAAACTGAAGGTGCATTACTTTTATTATCAAAAGCTTGGGGTTTTGATCCAGATCATGTAAAAGCTGCAACTTTTGTTGATGGTAAAGATAAATTATTTTCATTTAATTCTGTGAAAAAAAGGTCAACATGTATTGTTAAAAGACCTGATGGTAGTATAAGATTATTTTGTAAAGGTGCTAGTGAACAAATTATACAAGATTGTAGTTTTTATACTACTAATAATGGTAATGTAAAACCAATGACTACAAAAAAATTATATGAGTTAAATAACACATTATCAAAAATGGCTGATAGAGCTTTAAGAACACTTGTTCTTGCTCATGTTGATTTTCCTAATGAAGAAAGTTTACCATTAAATTGGAAAGATGATCCACCAGATAATAGTGGTTTATGTTGTGATGCTATGGTTGGCATCATGGATCCATTACGTAGTGATGTAACACAGGCAGTAAAAACTGCACAAAATGCTGGTGTTACTGTTAGAATGGTTACTGGTGATAATATACAAACAGCTATGGCAATAGCAAAAGATTGTGGAATATTACATCCTAATGGTCTTGCTATTGAAGGTCCTGTATTCAGAAAAATGTCACCTAAAGATGTAGATTCAATGTTACCAACATTACAAGTGATGGCAAGATCATCACCAGATGATAAACATCTATTAGTTACACGTTTGAATGGTCATGCTATTCCAGATAATCAAGAAGAATGGGAAAAGAAATTTGCATATAAAATTCAAGAATATGGAATAACATGGGATAGCCACCGTGATCGCATGCTACCTGGATACAAAGAAGAATGGAATCAAAGTAGACCTGAAGGTGGACAAGTTGTTGGTGTTACTGGTGATGGTACTAATGATGCACCAGCATTAAAAGCAGCTGATGTTGGTCTTGCTATGGGTATTACAGGTACAAAAGTTGCTCAAGGTGCAGCTGATATTGTTATACTTGACGATCGTTTTTCTTCTATAGTACGAGCAATGATGTGGGGTAGATCAGTATATGACAACATAAGAAAGTTTTTGCAATTTCAATTAACTGTTAACGTTGTTGCATGTTTATTGGTATTTTTAGGAGCAGCTATGGGACAACATCCACCATTAAATGCAGTCCAAATGTTATGGGTTAACTTAGTCATGGATACATTAGGTGCATTAGCGTTAGGTACAGAACCACCAATACCAGCATTATTACAAAGAAAACCATATAAAAGATCAGCATCATTAATATCAACACCAATGAGAAGAAATATATTATTTCAATCTGTATATCAATTAGGTTTATTGTTATTTTTAATGAATTCACCTGAAACATTTAATGTAAAACCAGGTGTTGGTTGTTATGCATATGAAAGTAGAGGTACATCTATTGGTTATTGGGACTTAACAAATAAACCATATATAAAATTATCTTCCACCAATAGTAATAGTAATAGTGAAATTAAATGTGGTGATCATTATTTATATTGTAAAAAAGATAAAAATTTAAATAATGGTTATAGTAAAGAATGTTTGTATAGTCATGATCATACACATATAAATAATAATAATATTATATTTAAATTTGATGATATATCAGAATATATAGATATATGTTTAAAATGTAATAAAAATGATTATACTCATGGTTCTCTACTATTTAACACATTTATTTGGTGTCAGATATGGAATGAATACAGTTCAAGAGTTTTATTTAATGAAGTAAATTTTTTTCATAATATTTTTGAAAATTATATGTTTTTTTTTGTAAGTTTATTTACAATTGGTGCACAAATATGTTTGATAGAATATGGTGGTGATTTTATGAAAACATCATCAATGTCAATAAGATTATGGTTAATAACATTAGCATTAGGATCAGGCACTATTCCTGTTGGTATATGTATGAGATTGTTTTTTCCCGTTGAAGAAGATAAGAATTCCTTTTTTCAATCAGAAAAATTAGGAATTATGACTGAAAAAACGAAAGAATTGACTCGAGGTTCGTCAAAGTCATTAACTGGATCAGGAAAATCAAGTCCAAATAAAATCACTAGTGATAGTAATAGTAATTTTGATTTTACCGAAACAGAAATGACTGAGCTTGATGAAAAAGCGGAAATGAATATGAATATGACTATATCAAGTTCTGTAAGTCCACAAAAGGAGAGAAATGGAAATGGAACTGGAATAGGATTAGGAGATAATAAAGTTGTACCAGTCTAAGTCAACTATAAAGAACAGAAGAACAGATGAACAGATGAACAGATGAACAGATGAAGATGAAGATGAAGAAGAAGAATTGAAGGAAACATCTAAATTTGTAAAAATGTAAATGTATGTAGAACATATCTTCATAAATTGTAAATTGAATTGCGCACGCACATACATATTGTTGCTCATTCTTTCCTTCCTTCCTTTCCTCTTTATATGTGCAGGGTACAGGATACAGGATACAAGAGCTTCTTATTTACTTCTTATTACATTACATTATACAAATATAGCAAAAGTTAACCCCAACGCTAACGCTAACGTTAACGCTTAGACTAAAGTTGAACGTCCTGCATTGTGATTGACAGCCTTGACAGTTCTAACAGGGGACAACTGCCCAGAACGAGGACTGACTTTAGTTGCTCTACCTTTACTTAACACACCATTTGTACCAATATTATAGCCACTACCACTATGACTACCACTATGACTACCACTACCACTATCGCTAGCAATACTAGCCTTGGGTATATTCGAAGCAGTAGCTCTGTTAGTGTGTGTGCCATCCAATCGAGACACACTATTTGGTAAATTCCCTCTTTTTGATAGACTCATATCACTCAACTTCACTAGACGACTTACACGCGTGTTCTTACCACTACCACTACTTTTATTGTTATTACCACTACCACTACCACTACCAGCACCAGTACCAGTAGGTGACTTGCCTGGAGCCAACAGTTTGTTATTAATATTAGATATTGCATGAATATGACCGGCACCCACACCCGTACCCACAACAGCACCATTTTGTTCAGGAGAGTTTTTGTTCATACTACTTAAGCTACCTTGTGAAGGCGAGCGCAATTGTATTTTTGATGACAATTCAATACGTGACGATTGAAGAGGAAATGAACTCGAACTTCGTGGCATACCAGGGCTGTGGCTGTGACTGTGACTTTGACTATAAGTAAGAGATTTTGATGGACTATTGTTACCACCACCATCACCATCACCATCACCACTATTATTCACAAGATCATTCAAAACTTGAAAAGAATTGTCATTGCCATTGCCATTGCCATTGCCACCACAATTTAGCTGTAACTGTTCCATTCCTATTCCTAATCCTACATGAAAGTGATCACCTCCACCTCCCCCTCCTTCTGGACGCGGACGCACGATGTGTTCCATATGATGTTGCATATGAATATTTTGTTGTGTTTGCATGTTCACAGTACGCACCCCTCTATTTTTAGCATTAGCATTACCATTGCTATACCTTCCTGGGACACCACTACCATTACCATTATCATTAACACTATCACTATCAATTGGAAATATTGTTGTGGGAGTATAATTAGCACTGTTAGGGCCACCACCACTAGAAAAAAATGATGATGGGTGAGATGTCTGTACAGGTTGAGGTTGCATGTTCATATTACTATCAGATCCTGAACCAGATTTAGTGATAATATCATTATCATTATTAGTATTCGTGTTAGAATTTGCTGTAGCTGTAGCTGTAGCTGGTAATGGTTTCATTTTTATTTTCCCCTTGATTATAGAATTAGAATTAGTATTAGTAATAGTACTCAATTTAGTTCCACCAAGTGCAATTGTACCCATTTCCATTTCTACTTGTGTTGGTTGTGTGATAGGTGTGGGATATCTAGCACTTGCACCTAATGGGATATTATTTTTACGACGACTGTTGTTATTATTACCATTAACATCATTAGTACTTATCATATCACTATGACTATGACTATGAACATTCACTTCTGAATTTAAATTTCCTGCATTTGTTGTAGCAGATGCTGCACTAGAGGTACGCAACACCGTACCCAGTGGTCTCCGTCCCATTGAAACATTCCCATTTCCATTCCCATTAGTATTTACGATACCAACATTTGCTGTCTGCGTTTGTGAATCACCTGCTGTTTTAGAATTACGGATACCTGTAGTACCACGTTGAAAAGTTCTTTGAGGTCTTCCTACCAAAGGGCGGCTAGCTTTATTCGCAACAGAATCAGTATTATTACTGCCACCATCATTAGCAGCAGCAACAGTGGCTAAATTACTAGTAGACTTTTTATTAGGATTGGGAACCCCAACTAGCTTCTTATAAGCCATTTCACTTTCAGTCAATGGTTTATTTGTTATAGGAAATTTCTCTTTAATTGTTAAAATTGAATTTGGTTCATCTTCTGTTGGAATTCTTGGACGCCATTCTGAATCAACTACAGCATTAATTCCTCCACTAGCACTAGCACTAGTACCAGGATGACCTCTTTGTTGCTTATATTCTTTTCTTTGTCTTACTTCTTGTAAAACAGCACTACGATAACGAGATAACGTCTTATGTTTACTTTTAGGTATCCTACTTGCTGGATTAAACCCTCTAATATCCATCATAGCCACAACACATGCTCTTCCAACGCTTCCCCATATACTAGGTGTAAATTTGTCAGGATATGTTGTAAACAAAGAAGCATTTTGTTGATTACTACTATGTCCTCTTGTATCACCACCAGGTGCATCAACAGGTGGGACTTCGTTCCCACTCTTTGAGCAATTATAATTACATTCTAATGTGTAACTATGAATGATATTGTGTTGCAAATATGTTGACACTGTAAGTGCGAGTATAAGTATAAGTGTGATTATAAGTGTAAGAGTAAGAGTAATTGGAAGGTTATAGAGAGAGAGAGAGAGAGAGAGAGAGAGAGAGAGAGAGAGAATAGGATGTTAGTTGAGAAGAAGCGAAGAAGGAAAGAGAAATAGTATACACAACAATAAAAGGAAAAGGAATTTCACAGTACAGTACAGTACAGTAATAAATACATACCTCTCCCACTCCCTTCAGCAGTTAGATTGGCTCCCCTATCACCAGGGTCTATTCTTTGCATGTGCTCTTTACTAAACAAGCACCCTTCATAATCAAAGTTTGGTGTATTCAGTGCTATTAATCTACAATACAACATATTCTGTACCTGCGATGCGACCAGTGAATAAATGTAAATATAAATATAAATGTAAATATAAATGTAAGGATGTTAGTAAGAAATTGGCAATTGGAAAGGAAAAGGAAAAGGAAGGAAGAATCAAGATAGAGAAAAAAATGCATTATTAAATACCCGAAGTCAGCCAGTTAGCCAGTTATGTCAGTTATGTCAGTTATGTCAGTTAGGTCAGTCATTGATCGAATGATTCACGTACTTGATCTTCAATATTATTTAAAACATTGCCATATATAAAACAACCCCTTTTTGATGCATGTGCATGTAAATCTAAATATAAGGATAACTTTTGACATATTTTTGAATAATAGTTTAAACACTGTTTGATAGCATATATTGGTGTCTGTGCTATAGAATCTGGTGACATATAATATCTATTTAAATTTTGTCCATATTGATCTAATCTGAAATGTCCCCTGTAAACACCATCAGGATTAACTATTGGGACCAATTTTATCACAAACCTTTTCCTCATTTCTGTAATATCAATGTCAATGTCAATATCAATATCAATGTCAATGTCAATGTCAATGTCAATGTCAATGTCAATGTCAATGTCAATGTCAATGTCAATGTCAATGTCAATGTCAATGTCAATGTCAATATCAATGTCAATATCAATATAAATGTATATGTGAATTAGAGTATTAATTTTAATTTGAGCGTTAGTGTTAAATACAAAGTGAGCAGTGACAACAACGACTAATACAACAGCAATAGCAGGCAGCAGAGGCA
>JACKZZ010005162.1_pt1 | contig 12783 bp, 6 predicted proteins | sample 8027871 | NCBI WGS metagenome assembly JACKZZ01 (sample SAMN15724774, study PRJNA655200) | protist metagenome | isolation source: fluorescence activated cell sorting (FACS) single amplified genomes of... | place: USA: West Boothbay Harbor, Gulf of Maine | collected 2000-07-19
GGCCACACTCATATCAACAACATGTATCTCACCAATATCAGGGTCAAGTATATGGGCATCATCTGCAGCATTCTCAGCAGCAGAAACAACACAGCCATTTTTTGCCAAATCACACCCTCTCTGATTTCCATACGAGGGGTCATGCAATGCATAGTCATGGTCAATATCAGCATCAGCATCAACATCAACATCAGGGGCAAAAATATTATGTACAGCATCAGGGACCAATGGGTGGTGGCCATCAAAAGTCTCAAAAAAATAGGACGGAAAAGGAAGCTTCTTCTAAGCACAGCATTTGGGCTGAAAGTAATGGAGGGTATGAGATTCCTTATTGGCACCCTTACTACAAGGGGGGTTACTACGGACAGATGCCTATTCGATTGTTGGGTCCACCTTCTGGCAGCGACCCCTTTGTTCTCATACCCACACCGGCTGATGATGCTATGAGTGCTGAGCGCAATAGGAATCTTATGAGAATATACAGTGAGCTAGAGTTTGAGCCGGAAGATACTCTGAAAGCTATTTACTCTATTTCGGATACTATTTTGACAGAACACGCCCAGAAAATGGTGGTTGCCAGGCAAGCTGAACAGCAAAAGGCTACTGATTTATGGCTCCAGTCAAGGTCACAGGCTGAGCAGGAAATATATTTAAGAGTTCACCCCGCTGCCGCCAAGCCTCCCACTTGAAATTCGTACCATTTTTTAATGAACACATCAATGTACTTCGTATATTAATTCTTTTTTTATTTTATATATTACCTAATAAGTACACAAATACAAAACACAATATAGCACAAATTTCATTTTCATTCATTTTCTCCATCGAAATTTTATCTGCGGGAGCGCCCACGCCCACCACGACTGGAGCTGGCGCCTGTTCCACGCCCACTAGATATCTGCTTCGACCACATGGCATCATTAGGATCTGCCTCGCCACCACCGATAGTTGGCAACCGATCGGAATACTGGTGGTCACTGCTATTTAAAACATCAACAGAATTAGAACGAATCATCCCAGCACTCGACCCTCCCATAAGTCCTTGTTGATACTGCTCTAGAGTGCCAGCACTACTACTACCCATGGCTCCTCCACCTCGTTTCATTCGTTCGATCTGCTCACGGTAGTCTGATATCTCAATAAGCATCTCCGTGCGCTCTTCGCACTCTCTTCGAATAGTATCTCTTAGCCCTTCAATCTCTTCGTCTTTTGCTGATAAAGATTGCTGCAAACTGTCAATTGAGTCAGCCATTGCCCTCGTTCGCTGATCGTCGCCTTTATCTTTAGAAGCAGCACTACGCAATTGGACAATTTCGTTTTGAGCTGCAATAAGATCTTGCTCTATATTCTTTACCATCTTCTCAGTCGCTTTGGTTCTTTCCATAGCTTCATTTCGGTCCTCTTGAAGTTGACAGCGGGCTTTCTGTAAATTTGAAATTTCAGTCGATTTGGTATTCAACTCCTTTTCTAATTGAGCAATTCGAGATTTTTGAGTTTCGTAACGTTCGTCTGCAGACAATAGCCCAGCTTTAGCGTTAGTCACTTCATTTTCCATATCAGTACAACGTTGACTTACTCTTGATGTCACTTCACTTGCTTGTTTCAATTGCCTTTCTAAATCTTTGTTATTACTTGATAATTCTAACATTGTCATATTGAGACGTTCTAGTTCAATCTGGTGCTCACCTTCTAATGCTCGCACTTTTTCTTGTACTTCTTTAAGTTTTAAACGCATATTTCCTGTTTCTGATCCATTACTATTCAAATCCTTTACAAGTTGTTTCTCATTTTTTTTAGAAGCTTTTAATTCTTGTTCCAAAGCACTATATTGGTCTTGCAACTGTTTTTGCTGTTCCATGACACCTTGGAAATTAGTAATGGCATTAGCTTCATTATGTTTTGCTTGATTTAACCGTTCAACTAATTCGAGTTTGATGGCATTTAAATTCTCAATAATCATCAACTTATCATCTAAATCTTTTTTCATATCTTCAAGAGCCTTTCTTGCCATTTCAATTTCACGACCATATTGTTCATCACTTACTCGTAGACGATTATTCAATTCATCAACTAATGTTTGATTCAATTCATCAATACGCTTCTTATCCAATTCTCCTTCTTCGATATATTTTTTCATTACCAGGATTTTTTCTTCAAGCTTCGATATATGAGCTTCATTCTCCTGTCTATCATGTTCTCTTAAAGAGGTCAATTCCGAGACTTTTGACTGATTGGCATCTATATTCTCTTTCCAAAGTATTTCTCTTTTTTTAACTACTGATAATAATAACTTGACGGCCCCTTCACTTTGCATTTTCGTATTATTCACCTCAAATCGAATCTCACTAATAGCAGCTTTTTCCAAATTAAATGTTCGATTTATGATATTTAATTTCTCGCCCATCATATGAATTAAATCATCCTTCTTTTTTATTGTTTCTATCTTCGTCTTTACTTCTTTCCGAAGCTCTTTCTCCAAACCAGAATTATCAATGGGCTTCGCAATCTCTGCTTCAGCCATCAAAGACTTGATCTGCTTCTCAAAGATCGAAATCTTCGAATAAGCATTCTGAAGCTCTTCACGAAGATCATCGACGGACTCATAGAGACCCAAATCAGCCATGGTGGAGTGAAAAACAAAATTTGAATAAGAAAAAAAGAAAAGCCTCGGAAACGACACAAATACGAAGATTGCGATAACGAAGGGGATGATCGGAATATTTAGTTAAGAAGGGTTAATAATCAATGAATACGTGTTAATCATCCATCGATAAGTGTTATGTTTATAATGAATCATCTATTTCAATCATAATAGAACAGTTGGAGAAAAAAAAAATCTCTACATATCATCATATACATCTTAATTAAAAGTCTTAATCAATCTAAAAATATTAACAGATTCAAAGGTCATTAGGCTCTTTCCGCTTACTTGTGCTTACGTTCGTTGCTTTTTGGACGCTTCTTTTTATGCTTTCGTGGCAGAGATATACATTATATTATTGCCTCGAACAAAGCAGTCACCATATCTGTTTTTCAATTGCCCTTCCACGTACTCTTCTGTTTGCTCTAATGCAATATTCATATGTCCATCCAAACACGCTAAAATACCTTTATAATCAACACCAGAATTCAGCTTCACCAAAACTGGCTTGCCAATCACATCCTTGAGGAAATCAGCAGGGTTTCTCCTCTCAGGTAAGGATTCTGCACCTCCAGCTGCACTACTAGAGAAATCAGCCATTTGTATATCCACTTCTTCTAGAATCTAGAGAAATCAAGATGGTCAGGCCAACTTGCTCGATCAAAGTCCTGAAATTAAATTGGTTTGCTGCAAATATGAGTAGCCATTCACAGGTCATGCAAAAGCAGGCTCAGGCCCAAAATCCGGATATTTGCACCTTGAAAGCTCTTTTGAGTTATTCTCAAGATGAGTGCGAAAGGTATGTTTCTTTTACTCGATTGATAATATCCATATTCTCTTATACTAATTGTTTGAATTCATTTTTATTGTTTATTTCTTTAATTATACAGGTTTAAAGGATCAGCGAAGGCGACTCTCGGTCATGTCCGATAACAAACTCATTGAGGGTGTTGAAAGCGTGAGCCTTGATGGTAAGGAAGAAAAGGTAAGTTGTTTTTGTTATTCCGTTGTATATAATATTTTATTTTGATGTTTATATTGTGTTGTATTTCCACACATCTATTGCTAACAAGTACGCTCACTTTGAAATCTTTCCTTTATTTTTTTCTCTTCAATTTAATTTATTTTACTAATATAGCCTGCTACATCTGCTGCTCCTACTGCAGTCAAAGCTCCTAGCGGTGGAGGATTTATTGTTAACTCATATGGTGGATTTTCTAAGAAAGGTTATGCTCCTTATAACCCAAAGAAGAAGAATCAGGATGCGCTTGTCATGGCGGAGGATCCCAAAACTAGAAGTCTTCTTTTATCTGTTATGGATGGTCATGGAGAGGATGGCGACAAGGTATCTCAAAATATGAAGGGTAAATTCGCGAATTACTTATTTAAGCACCCTGAGTTCGAGAATGGTGTAGAGGGGATGAAGACGGCTTTGAGAGACGTCATCGCTCGTATGGAAACTGAGATTTTGAGAGATACTGCTATAGAGACTGATTTCTCTGGAACAACATTTACTGCTGTTGTTATCCGTGGAAATATGTGTTTATGTTGCAATATTGGTGATTCTCGCACAACTATTGCGTATAGAGCGCCTGCTGGTAACGCTGTTATTGCCCAGAATCTTACGAATGACCACAAGCCTGACCTTCCTGTCGAAAAAGCCCGAATTGAGGCCAAGGGTGGTCGTGTCTTTGCGGTAGAGTATGATGATGGTGTTGATGGCCCTCCTCGTGTGTGGTTAGGACACATGGATGTTCCTGGTCTAGCAATGAGTAGGTCTATAGGAGATAGTGTTGCTCATTCTGCTGGTGTTTCATCAGAGCCAGAATTCTTCGAATATGAATTCAACTCAGGTCATGAAGATGTTATGATGGTTGTTGCTTCAGATGGACTATGGGAGTTTATGACCGATCAAGAAGTCATGGATATGGCTTTTCAGACAACTGAGCCTCGTTACGCTGTCGATAAACTTATCAGTGAAGCCAATGAGCGTTGGATGAAGGAAGAGCAGGTTATTGATGATACCACTGTATGCGTAGCCTTTCTCGGTGCTTTCAAAGGCACCCCTGCTGCAGGCAAACCAAAATAAAGGACATTTTGAAGTGACACGAATATAAATATGGATTTAATACGATTACTCGCTTATCATGTGTTATTTGACTACTGACCTCATCAGGCAAACAGACAACTTCAAAACTAATATTAAAATATTGATATATAAAATGTCAAATATGAAAAAGTAACCAACAACTTTAGTAAAAAAACTGTACACTTTCGAATAAACACAGAACTATCGTTCACATCTAAAAGTAAACATAATCACAAAAAACTTGTTCTATTTACATTACACTATTTCTCCTCTTGCTCATACTATCTGGGGCTCTATATGTAGCAGTCGGTGGACCATTGGAAGAAGAAGAAGCAATCTGTTCATCCAATTCATCAAAACTATATAAATCAGCATTTGTATTCAAATCAGATGATGGTGTAATCTTTGTCGGGGCTACCTTATTGCTACTCATTGTCGAATGGCGACGACTACTACTACTTTTGGCTTTCCGAGAGAAAGCACTTCCTTGGCTCATTGGAGTTGTATTATCTTTTTCTTCGTCAGCATCATCCGAATCTTTACTACGAGAACCGCTTTTACTAACGCCACTGCCGCTTCCACTGGATTTTATACTCACCATATCCTGATTTATTTGCTCTTGTTGTTGTGTTTGAACCTTTAAACTCTGACGATTCGCACGTGTTGCTTTCGTCCCAGTAATCCCGATTGCAGTTTTAGCACTAGCTTTTAATTTCCCTTTCTTTCCCCGGCGGCCTGTATTGCCCTTAACAAATTTATCATACACTTCTCTATTCACATGAACTTGCATAAATTCCGAAATTGGAACATAAACTCCATGGGATAATTCAATACGTCGTGTAGCTAAAAAATGCCAAAACTCTTCACCTAGAATTTTTACTTGTATTTCTCTCTGAATTTCGAAAGCAGGATATAATAAAGCTTGATGCTTAATAGCAAAAGCTCTAAATGTATCTACATCAACACCTTCACAACCACCTGGTAGAATATCATCAAGTTTAGATATGATTTTTTTCGCATGAGCATTTCTTTCATATGCGTCTCCGTAAACATCACGGAGCATAGCTTGAATCTCTAATACAGAGATTTCTCCAGATGAATCTCGATCATAAATATCAAATGCGAATAATAAAAGAGTTGCCTTACCAAGTGTACAATAATTCCACAAAGACATGACGAATTCTTTGAAATCGATAGTATTTGAACCATCCTCATCAAAGATACTAAAGACACGTTTCGTAAATGGTGTACGCTCAATGTCCATATACATTAGTAACTCTAATAACTCGATTGAACCACTATGGTCTTTATCTATAGTATTGAATATCTTCCTCAATCGACCAATATCTGCTTGATGAAGACATAAGGCTTCAAATATTTCTTTATATTCCAACAAGTTCGGCTCAGTAGAATATATATTCAAATAGTACAATCTATTTTTTGTTGAGAAGCAAGATTGTAAAGAACCGCCCATTATGTTTTGATATATACTGCCCAAAAATTACTCTGGTTTCATTCACTTTTTAGATATAGATATTTAGAATTTGTCTAATCCATGGAAAATAATCAGAAAGAAACCCTTTTTAGAATACAGTTAAAATATCACTTGAAGATGGAACGATATGTTTTGGACTAGGTTTTAAGACTCGGCGCTCGAACCAAGAAAAGTCAATGAAGTCGAAATTTCAGCGAAACTTTGAATCCTTCCTTTTCAGTGACTTAAAGGTTTCACGAGAATATGGACAATCAGCTTTTATTTATGCAAAAAGGAGAAAAGCGACTATCTCTGTCAGCTACTGTACGTCATCTCAAAACTTTTCAATCAAAGCACAAACCTCAGGATTTGAGTGAAACTAGTGAATCTCATGCTCTAACTGCTGATGAACGTATAAAGGTGATTGATGAAGATGTTCTTGAAAAAATGAAGGTAATGATTGCGTCCATCAAAGAGGAGCAAGTGACGTTTCCAACAGAACAAAAAAAACAATTTACATCGCCTATCCCGAAAATAAACACGTCTTCTTTACCTGGTTCTTCATCTTCGAGTCGAAAACGATCTTCAAGTGTCTCATCCACTGGAGAGAAAGAGAAAGAGAAAGAAAAAGAAAAAAAATCTGAAAAGAAGAAGGAGAAAAAACGACAACGAGGTGAGTAAAAAGAAAGAAGAGTCGAAGATCTCATTCAGTGCACTGGATGGCATGGGTGAGTTCATGCAAGGCAGCCCAGCCCGCATGGACCCAGAAATTGATATCAACAGAGTAAACGAAAGGGAATATACCATAGAGACGTATCATGCAGTTCGTACACTCGTGGGTGGTAGTGAAGAAGAACAATCCTGAGTTATCAACAACATGGTACCTTTGCCTTTTCTTTTCGGTCTTTATATGCAGGGTATTTTCTCAGGCTCGCCGTGCTGCATGCAAACATATAGAGTATGTTATTAATTTGTATAAACCGTACTTTTATTTTTTACTTTATTTTAAGTATGTAATCATTGTTTTCATTGTAAAAATTGAGCCACAGTATGATAGTTTATATAAATTTTATCCGTAAATTGTTTGTATTAAATGTTATCCCAACCTGACGCATTACGAACAACAAAATCGGCATCCATGAGTTCAGCATTATTGATAGCATATCTCAGTTTGGTCATCATAACTTCCTTCGTTGAATACTTAGGCAGAGAAAGGCTGAAGAAACATGTCTGAGCACTTGGGAGATAATCATCAGCACTATCTGATTCATTTTTCTGCGGGGGCTCAGTCAACTTAAAGTACATCTGATAATCACTAACAGAAGACGGTAAACGTGTTCGACCAGAACAAAAATTTATTAAAAGTGATTGCTCAGATGGAGTAAACTCGTTCTCAAAAATGTCCCAGAAATATAGAATATGAGGATCTTGAAAAGAAACTCCTTCATATATTGTAGTTCTCTTAAGTGATACAATATCAATAGTAGGTTGTCCGCAAAAAAGAAGCTCGAGTTCAGATGAAGTAAAAAGAGTGAATAATTCTACTGGAAGACAAGCACTCAATCCTTCATAAAGTGTAGCTAAACTGAAAGCATGATTTGTGAGACAACTTTGGTAAATCTTGTCACGTAATACATCAACAAGTGGACCTTTCCGATCTTGTTCAAGCATGTCGTGAGGGAGATCTGCCTTAGCAAGTGCTTGTGATAGCAACTCTTTAACTTCTGAAAATTCCCATTCTTCACCAAGTTGTTCTAAGCTATTGACTAAACTGAAATTTATTGCACGGAGATCCCCAAGAGAAAGTTCTTCACGAACAAGAGGCTTCCAAATCAACTTGGGAAGTGATAACGAAGCAAGAATACCATGCCTTTGAGCAACACCTAAAAGACGACCAAAGTATGCAAGAACAGATTTAGTATCTTCATGATATGCCAACTGTGGATTAAATACAATTTGATCTCGATTTTCTGCAGTTTCTTCTTGTGCATTGTCACATGGAATGAAGATTTCTAGTAAATCAGTAGCTTCCTCTCCAATAGAAGTCTGAAATACAGCTCTGTAAGGACCCCCTTGGTCATCGACACCTTCAGTAAGCTTCACAAAAAAAGCCCTTGCTTGTCCTGCATCTTGCATGTGTACAAACGACCGACGAAGAGCTACTTCATCTAATCTATCTAAACCTCTCATAAGTTGACCAAAAATTGATGCCTTCAATCTCTCTTTAAATGTAAAGGAAGCTTTCTTAGCCCTACAACTTAAAGCTGCTGGGAAATTCAGCGGAATCTCTATGATAGCATCAGGTCTCTCATATTCATCAGCGGGAGGGGCAGTAAATGTAGTAGTAAAGGTCAATACTGACTTCCAATAATCCAACTTCACTTTCGAAAAAATGAAGGCCTTAATAGAGACAATCATCTGAGATGAAAGACTAGAAATGTCTAAGCAATTAAATGGAAAGCGAGTTTCAAGCTTTGAATTGAACTCAGTACGAATATCTAAACTAGCTTCAGCCTTACCTGTATCCACAAGTGAAATACATTTACAGACAGATTCATTTAATACTTTTAGGATAGAATACCCTATCTTTAAATCACTTTCACTCATACTTGATTCTCCAGACTTTCTCCAAATAGAACGTAGTGCTTCCCAATCAAAGTGCATTGGTGATATATCATTTCTATCTGCAGACTGATTAATAAATGCAACGATTCTTCTATAATCAATGGATTTCAGTTGTGTTTGAAACGTAGCAAAGTCAATCAATGCATCATTACACACTTGATCACTTGGTTCTAAAGTTACAGATTGTGGAGTTAATTCGACAGAAGCTCCAACTAAATTTACTTCAAACTCATCAGTTGTCCAAAACCAAGCTGCTTTATCACCTGTGCTGCTATGGTACCAAATTTGATTTGGAAGAGATCCAATGATAATTCCACCTCCATAAGGAGAAGTAAACTTCGTTCCTATTCTTACATTTCCGTATGATTCAATTTCTGCATTCAATACACTACTGAGACTTTCTTGGTCTCTGCAAATAACGACATCGATACCAGGACGTGATGTGACTGTATATCCAGTACTTTGACTCCAAATGCGATATGCTTCGTAAAGGCGAACACAGTACTTTTCTGGTAGATCACGTGATGCGCCTAGTATGAATTCTCTCCACATCCCAATAAACACATAAGATTGCATTAAATTTGAACAGATATCATTTTTCCCAAGTAGTGGCATCGAAATACATTTCGATTTGCTGAGAGACATTGAATCATCCTTCGAATTCATCCCGATACAAGGGTAGAGTTCTTGTGATTTGCTGCCACCTTCTCTGCGAATGTTCCGAAAAGCGATACCCATGTTTATTACAACTGGTTTGCCAACATTGAAATCAACGCCATCTTTGAAAAAAGTAATTGTTCCATGGTTCATATTCAATAGCACCCCAACTGTATCGCCATCAGAAAAATAGCTTCCATAAATTTTCTCTCTCGAGTTTGATTGGAGAGCTCGATAATTGACAAATCCATAACTTGGCCATTGCGAAGCATCAGCGGAGCACACCCCTATGCACACTGATCCCCAAGTTGATTTATGTACTTTGATTTCCCAATAGTGTACACCAGAAGTGAAACCACGAGTTCCTTTCACCATTCTTCTACTTCCTCCATCACCACAAGTCACGGTCAGACCATCATCTGATACTTTTAAACCTGTATCTGCACTTGATTTGTTTAAGAGGAAAACAGTATTGCTAGTAAGTTCTACCTTTCCTACAATTGTTACTGGTTTTTGCATAGATTTTAAAGTTTCCTTCATTTCCTTTTCAGATGCCATGGTTGCACGCCTCTCTAAAATTTTTGATCGATGCAAGCGATAATGAATAGATTTCATTTCATCCTCCGGTAAAATTTTATCCACAGGCAGTATTATATGATCTTTTTCGCTAATCCATCCTCCTTTGTACTCTTCTGGAGCTCCAATTCGTAGTCGAACTATATCATCCCCCTCATGAATTTGAACGACCCGGCGCTCAACAATGCTGAGTATGGTATCCCTAGGACAATGGCCCAAGTCAGCAGACTCCAAAGCAAAAGTTTTACGAAACTTGGCACCATTGTCACGAACAACACGGTACTGCAAAGGACTGTCTTCAAAAATGTGCCGAAGCACTTGGACGACAACTTCAGCAGGTGCCCCTCTGAGTTTCTCACTTATCCAATGCGATTTTGAAATGCGATAACGCAATATACTATCATGAGTAGCACTTTTTTCAAAAGCTTCGATAATTGAATTTTGTTTTATAGTACCAGAAACAGAACTTTCGTCTATTTCTATTCCATCACGAACGGTTGCACCGCCATTTAAAATCATTCTGATAACAAAAGGTGATGAAGAATTCTTAATGAATGTATCAATATTCTCAATATCTGTTGCAGATGGTTTGTCTGGACTAGTGATGATTTTAATATCGGACAATCCATTGGGAACACTGCATTCAGTAGTTGCTGTAGTGTACGAAATAAATTCAGTCATATCGAGACTTCGCCAGTATTCAATCCAAGGCGCCGCCTCTTCAATAGATAATGATCGAATTGATAATCCCTTATCGAACAGAAAAGCTGTCCATTCTTCTGGACTCGTACTATCAATAGAATCTCCTTTACAAAAAAGTTGAACTCCATGTTGTAAACCGAACTCCCAAAACCCACGCCAATATCCGTTCTTGTTTTGATATCTCAGTATACCATGGCCATGTTGCCTACCGCCATAAATTGCTCCAATAAATTGCGATCGACCTAAGAAATCCTTTTGTGAATAAAGTATTTGCTTCATTCCTTTTTCATATACATTTAAAACAACGCATTCTTTTACTTGATGGATTGATATCCATGGGACACAATTCTCCAATTGATCTTTCGGCAAATAAATGGTATGTATGAGTGTGTCGTTTGAATAAAATGCAAGAGTGCCAAGTAGATAATCTATTTGTACGCCAACAATATCACCTAAGGCAAAGCATGTACCACTTTGTATCTTTTTCTCTAATGACTCAATAATTACACCATTTGAACTACAAGAAAGCGTCATTTTTTTACCCGCTTTGTATTCCTCAAAGTCACTCGGTGGAGAACATCCCACCAAAATTGTATCCTTAATACACATCACCGTCCATTCTAGCCAAATTGCACACGAGACATCCTGCGGTTGAACAGAATCATCAACTAGTCCAAGCAAATTGTGTAGAATTGGTTTGCTAGAATCATCAACAGGAGAAAAAATATCATGTGGACGTTCCCAGGTACTATGTGAGTTAATACAGACTTTAATAAACTCCCGCTTATGAGATTTAGTGCAGAGCAGTTGATCAGTGACTGGATTGAAAATAATGTGCTGTGGAATTGATCTTTGGTCAATCGTTGCTAATACGTCCGAAGTAGAATGTAGTATCGCTTGAATAACAATGGATGCATCTCCAGTAATAACCCCATCTTTGATAGTACCAATAAAAGACAAATCAGTTACATTATTCAATTGTTCGTTAGCTCCATGAAAAATTGTGTATTCTTTGTCGATGGAAAACTCAATCTTTTGGTTATCATCAATCTTTCCCACTATTTTCATTCGCGCACCTCGCTCACACCAATCTAAAAAGCCTTCGAATGCATCTGTCGAGTCGTGCAGCTTCCTATATCGAATACGAACAACCTCATTTTTCGAAAGAGGATAAGGGTTCATTGTCTCTGTAACTTCATGACAGTTCAAAATCCCTGTCATTTCAATTGTGTTTGCACCAGTACCGTTTTGAACACCATATATATTCTTTTCAGATCCACAATTTGATATCATGAAGAGAGGTAATTCCATTTGTTGCAATTGTGGGACATTTGACTTTTCCCATGAACATCCTCTTAAAAAACAACTATCAATTAGGCCTTTCTTGTCATAAATAAATGACCCTCTGCCTTCCAAGATAGGTAAATATACCATAAGACCTTGTCGATCTTCAACATTTCTATGCATATCTTGGGAAATCTCATTCTCACTACGATGGATGGACCAAACTCGGACTTCAGCTAATTGGCCCATAAAAGAATTGTTATAACCGCGAGATCCGATGCAGGCAAGAGGTAGTGAAGTGTGAAAACTGATTTTGTCTACGAAGCGCCCATTTGAGAAAAGAGAGATTGTATAAGTCGTGTGATCGTATGCTATTGACAGAAATATCCACTCATTATGAGGAAGAATATAATCGAAAACATGTTCAGGTAAACTCCCACACACTATTGATACACATTCGAAGTCATCAGGTACACCTTCCAGATTTTCAGATGATCCGTATAGATCATTTCTACTCCCACCCTTTTTAATCTTGATGCATCCACTTGGAGACGAGAGAAGTATTTCTGAAGTCCTATCAGCCTGACTCTCCTTAATCGGTTGAGGATCAGAAGCACCAAAACGAGCTGCTCTAGAAGAGTCCGAAAATCGACGAGTGAAATTAGATCGCGAAGTTCGAGGAAGAGATGTAGACTTGTCGAGTTCAGTCATTTGACTCAAGCGAGAAACTGACTT
>JACKZZ010004431.1_pt1 | contig 12779 bp, 11 predicted proteins | sample 8027871 | NCBI WGS metagenome assembly JACKZZ01 (sample SAMN15724774, study PRJNA655200) | protist metagenome | isolation source: fluorescence activated cell sorting (FACS) single amplified genomes of... | place: USA: West Boothbay Harbor, Gulf of Maine | collected 2000-07-19
AAAGAAAAAAGAAAAAGAGAAACTCCCCTCGTGCACATTATTTTAGAATAGCGCAACACTTTCTTTGCAGCTCTATTTGGCAGACGACATGTGTTGAAGTAAGAAGAGGTAGTATATGATGGAGACCCCATGGACTGCGGCTGGCAGGCGGTCCTTCTTTGGTTTTACTATGACAGTAGTGGCTACTGTTGTATTCATTTTCTTACGCTGGAGCTGGAGCAAATCCGTAGCAGTGCGACAGAGAACGGTCATAGATTTTGCCATACCAGGGGGCAAGCTAAAGCATAATAAGGCTCATTCACCTCCCAATGTCGATAGGGTGAATATTTCGTGGGTCAATGAAACTAACTCATGCCAGCCTGACATTTGTGGGGGCTCATATATGCCAGACATTCACGGGCTACTTCCCTATTATAAAGGAAAATGGATACCGAACCGAGTTATCGGTACTTACACATGGTATGATACCCATCAGGTGCTGGATTGTTTTCATGACCAGTTGATCACCATTCTCGGCGACTCTACATCGACTGAGACGGCACTTGATTTATTGCTTCTACTATCTGGGGTGAATAGCAAAGGGGACAAAGCCGGTGATATTTTGCTCGCCAACGCAACAGACACCAGAACATTAGTCTCATATCGCTACGATGGGTTCTTCAGACAGAATACCAGCTACCCCACTGTTGTGGCGGAGTTTACAGGTGGAGAAAGGCGGAAAGAGAACAACCGGAGTGTGGTGCTTCCTGCTGGCATTCGTAATTTTACGACATTTGTACCTAGTTTGGGTATAACCGTGAGGCATCGCTTTACAGGAGCGGCGAACATCCCAGAAAACTATGGTGGGATAGATTCTATAATGCATTCACCAGAATTCGCAGACGAGTTCAATTGCCTATACGGAAAGAACAGTTCGGGCTGTAGAAGACCGGACGTTCTCGTTGTACAGTCTAGCTTCCACGAAGTGGAGGATGTAGATAGATTCGCGCAGAATATTGACGAATATATGATTATGTTGACGTCCGTGAGGGATGCGGGCTGCCGTGTGTTTTGGAAGGGCACTTGGAATGCTACTAGCCCCCACGAATCAGACCCGGACAGAAAGCGTGACAATGCAGCCATTACGGAATTGAATCGTTTGGCGGAGCAAGCAGCGAAGAAGCATGGCATTCCTTTCATCAATTTGATGGATGTATTCACTTTTTCATCAAAATTCCTCGATTTTGAAGGCACGCTGATTAATTTGCCCCATCTGGGGGCGATTGCAGGCAACCCATTTGATGGAGCACTGTCAACGCTTATGACCCAAGAAGTGCTGCGCCATGTATGTTGACACATGAAAGAGTACTTAGTACTTCCTATATATATATTACTATTCTTCTCTTCATGATAGTGTTGTCTAGCATTCACTATTCATTGCTACAATAGCACAGAGTCCAGAAACCTGAATAAGTGTTAAATGGTTATCATGCTATGTATAGTATACGTATTACGCCTAAACAGAACCACTTTTTAAGTGTACTGTATATATTCAATCATTCGTAAACAACGCAGTACATACAAACATATGGCACATGCTGCTAACTCAAGATAAAGAGAGAGTAATAGTACATACACTAGGCATCCGCCAGTAATACTAACTTTTCTAATTCTGCATCTAGCCCCTCTACCGTTCTCGTCAAAATCAAGCTCTTCTCTTTCGCCGCTACCTCTTTCTCGGATATGTCTTTCAGCTTTTGCTCCTGTGCACTCATGTGGCTGTGAACCAAATCTAGTTCCTCCTGTAATAGCCGCATCTGCTCATCTATACGCCTCTTCTCTTTTGACAACATATCATATGCCCCCCGCATCTTTTCCCGCTTTCGCTTTAGCTCTTCAACTTCCGTGGCTACATCGTCCAACTCGTTGCGCATAATCGTCCTCCGCATTTCACATGATTTCAACTGACCTCTATACCTTGCAGCAGTTGATTCCTCGCCATGACTCTTCACGAGCCCCCCAATACCACTTCCGTTATTACTGCTGCTCGCTCTACCGTTAGAACTGACACTTTGATCTTCATAGCCTGCATTTAATGGGAAAGCGTCGTCAAGTGCCGTCACGCCACATGATTGAAGGATATGGTTTTTCTTTGCGAACTGGTCAATAAGTTCTTTTAGTGACTGGTTTATTGCTTTACTCATAATAGGCTCTCTGCAGTACGGACAGCTCTTGTTTACATTCCTTGCTGCAGAGTTAGGTTTCGGTTGAGCAGTGTGAGCTTCAATACATACAGTGCAAAAAGTGTGGCCACATGGGAATAGAAGAATGGGCGTATGCTCAGGACTGACCATTATTTCAAAACATATCTTGCAGGTGTGACTAGATAGCTCGCTTTGCAAATAGTCATCAATTCTGCCACTGATAGACTCCTTGACGGCGTCGGAGTTCATGGAACCGATCATTTCCTTGCGAACTTCGTTCCGAATATGCGTGGTCAGTCGATCAGTAAGTTTATTCAAAAACACATCAGCGCCATCGGCCATTTCGGCAACTTTTGCACACCCAGCATCTCCTACACTACTTGTGCGGCATTGATACACACTGCTAGGCACCATAGTTCCACCACTACTCGTGCCGCCATTGGCTTGCCGATGATGATAGGTGTGCTTCGCGGCTTCGTCTCTCATCTGATGGATCTCTCTTTCTGACATCCATTTTTTCTTTCTTTCCTCAAGTTGTGCTTTCTTATCTGCCATTTTACACAATAACAACTACAGTACTCCACTCTCTCCTTCAGAGGGGTTGGTATATATACAGTATATCAAAAGATAGCTTTAAAAAAAATAACATTTCAAATTATTATTTTCCACCACACCACTTCTTTCTTCTTTTTCTCTTCTCCGTCTTTTTTTTTTTTTTTTTTTTTTCTCATTATATTTTAGCGACTTTTGCTATGCTGAATTTTAAAAGTGCTTGGAAAACTCATGTAATTTCTAGTTGTAGTAAATACTTCAAATAGGAAGAATGTTTGGATTAAAAAAGATCCATTTGGGGGCAGCGATACGACATTTCAGCCCATGTTCTCGGTTCATCCCGGTTTGTTTGTGGTAATAAATACGGCTCTTTTTTTATATATATATAGTTTATATATACATGAATGTATACTTTATTTCTTCACGCACCGGTAAAGCACAGACCCAGAGCTCAAAAAGAGCTGTTCGTCAAAGTATTCATAACTGTCGTTAGTCGCAGTGAACTGGAACTTAGAAGTATATTTCGAATCCTCGTAGTTGCCGTCTCTGGGAAAAGTGGTGTAGTCGTCCCAGCGATACACCACATAGTCAGATCCTTTCGAGAGCCCCGACACCACTATCTGACCCTGTAGGAGTGATGGCAGCTGGTGCAATCTGATATTGGGCTCTTCAGTAGAGTTCACGTAAAGAGCAAGCGGCAGGGTCTGATCGGAATTGGCGTCCACCAATCCAGTAATAGCATATCCATAGGACGTATCTTCGTAGATACAAGGGTACATTTCATTGTAACCCCACCCTGGCTGTGCATCCTTGCAATTTCCTTCCATAGTGGTATCGTCGAGAAGAGAAGAAAAGTTGCGGAAGTAGCCCAGATTCATCCGGCCGTCTGGGCCATAGTCGGAGGCATGAACAACCACATCGTCGGCGTAGACCGCGTAGTCTGTAAGTTCATGGTTAGTGTACAGCTTGAAAAAGGGCTCAATGTGGTCGTATTTAGAGCCGTCGTAGCACGAGTGGGCGTCCCCTTTGCATAAAACAAATTGCACCACTCCGTGGTCACTTAGCAGTTCCGACTTCAACCAAGCGAGGTAGTTCTGTCCCTGCGGGTGCACCTCATTCTCCCAGTCCCAAGAGTTGTACGTGATACCAAGATTGTCCAATGTATCTTCAATGTTTGAGTGCAAAACTTCATACCCGTCGTCCGGATTTCCGTGGCCACCCTGCCCGTTATCAGGCGTTGCTTTCCGCACCAAATCTTGGCTCACCCAATAACCATAGGTCAAAGCAATCGTCTGTATGGAAACAGCACCACAAAATCCTCCTTCGCTTCCCCACTGCACTCTAGGGATGGCATCACGTCCAGCTACATATTTATAATCTGAAGGGCGAGGGGGAACACAGACCCCTGGTTGGACGCATTCTTTTTCCAATAATAAATTCAAGTCTGCGAATGCGACAGAAGCTCCCAACACAGCAAAAATAACAAACTGCAGCATCCTAGTTACAAAAAAATCGCTTCGAACAGAAATTCAGCGTAGACAACCATAATACCTAGATTGCAGATTTATAGAGAAGATAGACAGAGTTAATTTTTTTCTTTTTTCTTTTCTTTTTTGTGTGTGTTTTTTGTTTTTTTTTGTCCCGCGCGCGGCGGGCGGGCATTTAGCATTTGTTGGCATTCTTGCATCTTTCAACAAATTCCTGCATTCCTACACTTACAGTCATTGCCAAGGAAGCTACAGTATATTGTCTTTTAGCACAGGGTTGGCGTCATGTGTGCTCTCAAGGCTAGAGTGCGTAGTCTATAACATATATATAGTGTACTTGTTATCACATAAATTACTGTGCCACACAAACTCATTGTTTGTTAGAGTAGGAAAAAATAGGACTAAATTATGAGCAGCTACCGACTGCTGCGTAGTCATACGCACGGTCATATCACTATAGTAGACGTAATGTGGAATGGGACCTGTAAGTCCTTTGTCATTGGCCCGCATTGGTGGGGGCCTTTGATAACAGTATTTGTTGTTTTATTTGGAGCCTATTCGAACTGGGCTGTGATAAACCGAATTCAAAGTCCTTCTGTTCGCTTGGTTTTACAAGCCTTTGTTGTTGTATGCTATACCATAGTGAACGTCTTGTTGTTCATGACAGCAAGCTCAGATTCTGGCATTGTGTACCCAAGCAAGGATGGTGACATTGAAAGCGAATCAACACCAGCTCTAAGCGATAGTGAAAGTGGTGGTTACGGTCATGGCAACAATTATTGTGATATCTGCAATATAGAGCAGATTCGACAGCTGCGGGTTAGACACTGTGACACGTGCGGCGTTTGCATCGAGGGATTAGACCATCACTGTCCATGGATGGTGAGTTTGGTGTGCTAATAGTTTATTTATTGCTGCCTTACTTTGTTGCCACTATAATACATAGTATTGCATGTTTAGAGGCTGTGTGTGCCCAGAAATTCTCTGTGAAGACTGTTGCAGTGTACTTATTTTTATTGTCGTTGTTTTGTTGTCTACACACAGGGGCAGTGCGTGGGCGCCAAGAATATGCGGTGGTTTGTACTATTTAATATAGCGTGGGCGGTGTGGTTCGCAGAGTATATCGTAATTACTGCACATTATATATTCTAATGCTTCATGTCATATTAAAGTATTGGTACTGCGTATATATATATATACGCAGCAGAGGCGCCGCAGTGTTAGAAATGTATGCAAATCATACATTCTGTGAGCACACACGTACTGAGGTAACGCATTTTACCCCCACGCTAATAACTAAGCAGATACATAATGCTACACCGTGGATTGTATACTATATACTGTACGCTATAAGTAGATTGTACAACACTTATATAGCGAGTTAAGTTACCGTGCGCAGTAGTTTCAATGAACCGCTGCAAATGGTCATCTGGTGCGAGCGGGGGTCAAAAAGTGTGGGACATTGCCTGGTGTGCAGCTTTTTATAATACTTTCTTTCTGTCTTTCTCACGCAAAGCCAGCAAATATAATATTAAGGCAGGAAGCAGCCTGACACTGTAATATTTCTAACCTTGTATAATTTCAAAAGAAGAGAATAAGTATATATGTATACATAGAAAACATAATACATATACATTTTTCTATCGCCGATTATTACAAGTATATATGCATTGCCTGACTATGCTTTGATGAGCACATAAGCGTGACAGTTTTGCTATCTATACAAACGTATACATGAGATTCGCTAGCAACCTTAACATAGCCTGATGAGGCCCCACATATTCAACTACTGTGCTCAGCTTGTATGCTTTACTTGTTGGCCTGCTTCGCCAGCGTGGCCTTGTGTTCCTCTTGTCCCCTTTTCACCGCTAGCTGCAACAACGCCTTCAACTCCTTGTTTTTTTCGTCCAACTTGCAGCCCTCAAAGGCGGCCACCGCCGCATCTTCGAACTGGTTCAAGTGCAGCCGGGCGGCGGCCAGGCGGTAGCAGCCCTTGGTCCAGTCCGGTCGTAGTCGCCTGCACACCTCTGCATCTTCGAGGGCCTTAACTCCGTTATTCATGGCGAGATAGCAAGCGGACCGGTTGCTCCAATAAGTTGCATTCTTGCGGTCCAGGTCAATTGCTTTGCTGTACCCATCGATAGCATGTTCATAGCTCTTGGCCTTAAACAGAGAGTTGGCTAGCTCTTTGAATCGCTCGGCCTCGGCCTTTTGCTGCTCGGTGGCCTCGAAGGCGGCGTCCTCGATGGCGCCTACGCCGTCCACTGCGCCACCGGAAGAAGAGCCCAGAGCCACAGTGGAGTCCTCCGCGTGGACATTGTGCGCGGCGTTCCAGGCTTCTAGTCTCTTCGCTCCGTCGGCGATCACTGCATCGATGACAGCCTCCTCGTCCTTGTCGTCAATGACACTGGCCTTATCAGCAGCTGCAGTGGCTGCTGCGGGCGGGACAGAGAGGTCTTCCAATTGCGAGTGTGGCAGCAGAACGCGGACGAGTTCTCGGTGGTGCGCAGTCATGGCCGCTAGATGGATGGGCTTGTTCCCGTCATTTGTTTCCAAGAGGCAGCAGCGCCGCCCCGTTTCAGTGCTCACCATGCTCGTCACGGCCTTGTCAAGCCCGTGCTCGGCAGCAATGTGCAGCGCGGTGAGGTTGCCCGACACGACTGCACCGATATCCGCCCCTGCCTCCACCAGGTACTTGGCTCCCTCGTCGCAGCCTGCCACCACCGCCATCATCACAGCAGGCAGCCCGTCGGCGTTAGGGAGGTCAATGTTCGCGCCCTTATCTATAAGTAGACGAATCGCTTTGGACCGCCCTTTGGCTGCAGCCCAGTGAAGCGGGGTTCCAGACTTGCTTTGCGTGTTGAGGTCTGCCCCCGCATCGCAAAGCAATTTTATTCTCTCAACTGAGCCATCACCCGCCGCAAAATGCAGGGACTGTGCTCCCTCGTTGTTACGGGCATTCACATTCGCTCCATGATCAAGCAGTAGGCGTAGATCTGAGTGACTGGATTCACTAATAGTAGCACACATAAGCGGAGTAAACCCCTTTTCGTCGCCAGAGTTTATGTACTCATCTGTCTTCTCCAATTTCTGGAACACGTAGTTCAGAATGGCACTGTTACCGCTACTTGCAGCAATGTGTACCAATGTCCGACCCTCCGATCGGAAGCCAGTAAACACCTCAGACATTGTGCAGCCAGGATTTTCCCAGACATATTTGTCCATCAAGGATTCCAGCGCCGAAAGGTTACCTCCCATCATCAGAGATACTGCTTCACGGAAAATCTTCTGCTGCTCCTGCATCAGCTTGTACTTCTGCTGTTCCAATTGAGCTGCCATTGTGTCAAACTCTGTGAACGGAATGCGGTATATAAATCTTATTGGTAGTGTTTTGTACAGGAAGAAGTGCTCTAAAAATGATAAATCTAGCGATATAAGAGCCCATTTTCTGGGCCCTCTATTTTTATTGGTCGCTCGTCGCTCGTTGCTCGTTGGATTTTGTCTCTCTATGCCCTTTGAGGAGGTAGAGCACCAGTTACGCATAACCAAGTCACCGGGTACTTTGACCAGCTCTGTTTCCTTATGTGTTGTAAGTTGCTGTTTCTAGCCGGGCTTCTTCAGCACTTACTGTTGCCAACGTTTTCTTTTTCTGACGTTCTCAATGGAGTGCGTATACATAAAGACTTCTTCTATGAATTTTTTTTGGAGCAGCTGGAGCTGTCTCCGAATTTTGACATTAAGCATCGTATCCGTAGATCAGAATCGGACAACACCTTATTCTATAACACGAGCCTGCCTCCTTTCTCTGCACCATTAGTACCAGCAGAGGGTTTCACATCACATTCTCTAAGAGGAAGCGAATCACCGTCAGCGCATCCCCATCAACACAAACCGCACGCAAGGGCTCTGCATTATGATATTGCGGTCATGGTCGGAAAGAACGCCGCGGACGAGAACCGTGGAGCTAAGTCTCTGGAGAGCATCCTGCAGTATGTACATGGTCACCGCCGGATATACGTCATATCGCCAGAGAACTACTTGAATCTCTCTTTGTTTAATACCACAGCAACCGACGAGGTTGTCAGTAGTGTTAGCAGTAGCAGAAGTATAAGTAGTATTAAGGTTAGTGGTGCCCGCCATGTCTCCTGGGTGCCGGATGAGTTTATTTATTCGCAATTGGTGGAAAAATTCGATTTCAAGGATACATATCTTCCAACCAACCAGTACCGCAACTGGGTGTTTCAACAGATTATCAAACTTCACCTGGCTTTACTGCTACCGGATGTGCTTCCTTCTCTTTTGGTGATCGATGGAGAAGTGCTGATCCGTCGCAGGATGTCCTTTACGACTATGGTGGACGGGCAGGTGGCAGGTCTATACAACATCGGGCGCGGGCCCAGCGACAGGGTCAACAGTCTGTACTGGAACTTCGTCAAGGATGTGGTAAAAGGCACCGCGCGCACAGTACTGTCCGTGTCTCTCATCGCGCATCATATGTTGGTGCAGCGGGATATTCTGTTGGATATGATAGAGTATGTTGAAAGCACAAGAGATTTCATGTTTTGGCGCGTGTTGCTAAACCAAAATGCCATGAATGAAAAGCGCATGAGTGAATACGAACTGTACATTCGATATTCTGCATTTCGCTTCCCTGACCGCACTCTGTTGCGCCTGCTGCCCTACTATGACGTGGGAAATTGCACTTATACGGATGGATTTGTTTATTACGTGAGTTGTCATAAGCATTTGACACAACTTAACATATCCAAGGATGAACAATAAATTGCGTAGCAGTAGTATACAAACAGCCGCAGAAATAGAAGTAGTAGTAGCAGTCGTAGTAGTATCTGATCATAACAGTAACACTAATAGCTATACACAGAGTAGTTAATCACATAGTACTTACTAAGATGGAAATCACTGCAATTGAGAAGAGACAGACTAATGTAAAGTATATTCTCTTATAACCTTTAAAGCGAACCTCTTCGAACTCACTGAGAGGAAAAGCGAAAGCTGCAGCGACCATCTCATCAGATTCTTTTTGTCCTGTGCGTTGGGGCGTCTGACCCTTTTTACTAGGTATCGTACCATTCCTAATGCACGCTTCAACTGTTTTCGCATATGAATGGTTCTTCTCTGATGATGCAACAGCTTTCGCAACTAAATCTTCTTCAGATAATTGTAAAAGCTGTTGAATGGCGCCACTGCGCGCATGCTCGTAGAATGTGTACACGGAAACACCAATGAGAGCCATTGCCAAGAAAGGAGCCACCGATGATGATTGCACAACTAGTTGTGCAATCAGAGCTGCAAGCATTGCCAATGTCGTTATCATACCTCCAACCAAGCCTGCTCGATTAAATCCTCGAATTCGTTGCAGAGGAGAATAGGGAGCTTGGAGCCAAGAGCTTGCAGTATCACCGTCGCGGTGCGCCGCTGACTGGTCATGTTTAGCTAAGATATCCACTTCCAGAGCTAAAAAGTGCATCATAAGCATATGATCTTTGTCATCCGCCATGGAATTGAATTCCTCTTTTAGTGACTCATCCAGTCGGTCTAAATCAATGTCATCCTCGTCAGTAAATGTATGTCCCGCTGTTGATTGTGCAGCGGCATTTTGAATCTCAATTTTCTTCGCAGAGCGATAGCTGATCATTTCGTTAATAGACGTGGCGACGAAATCGTTGAGTGGGTAGTCCTTAATCGACCAATGCGCCACTAAGGCTAGGAGTGTAACAACAACCGTGGCAATGACTTTAACCTCCCATATTACTGCATCGTTCCACTCGTACTGCTTTCTTACTAGATCATCGTCATCAGAAGCATCACTATCTGAGCCATATCCAGATCCATACACTATAACCATCGGAATCGTGCTGAAGAAAGTGGATGCAATTCCAGCTGGTGCATCCAGTGCAACTTGAAAAAGGTTTTCACGGTATAATCCTGTCAGAAACGAATCAGCTGTCACCAAGTCACGAAGAAAGAAGTTGTCAAGCATTTGAATCGGAAAGAAACAGGCACCGACCACACACATATACACGACAAACATCGTTCCACTTGCTTCGAACGTGGTGAAAAAGCCAATCACACCCAGAAATGCAATAAAAAGCGTCAAATTTTTAAATAATTGTAACTTGTCATAGCACTGTACGGCTTGTCCGATCGCAACGTTGATCACAGTCCCACCGATCACTACGGCGCCAGTTAAGAGCAGAAAATACTCAGCAATATCGTCGACAGTTCTCGCCAAAAACATAGTCACAACGACAAGGGCAATGTTCGACCCGATATCATTGGCTGTATACAGCAAGCATCGATTAAGAAACAGCGTTCGGAATTCTTTGGTTCGAATACAGGATCGAAAGCTAGGTATAATGTCGGGTTGCTTTTCCGTTTTCGCGATGATCCGATAGGGTACGTACTTCACGAGAAGGGCCAAAGAAATGCTTCCAAACCCAGCAAACGCAATGCTTCCTGGGACTGGGCCCATCGAGAGTGCCATTACAAGCCCTAAGATCGCACCCGGCATGAATCCGATATTATAGGCAAGTGAATAAATCTTGGCATAATCCTTCGGATCAGAAGAACTTTCAAACAGCCAAGACAGCAGTGACAACACACAGCATGCAGTTATGCCGGCAAAAAAAAGTCCTTGTGTCAATATGAACCAAAACGACAGAACAACGGGCGAATTTGAAGGCGGCAAGGCGCCCAGCAAGGCCGCAATGCTGGCTATGACAAAGCCGGCGACCACAAATGGCTTGCGTCGTCCATATTTGCTCTTCAATCTGTCTCCAAAGTAGGAAACCATGATGCCTGTGTACGCTTGTGCCAATATTGTAAGAACACCACTAACGGTAATCCACACTTGCGGTAGACCCCATTTGAGATATATAATACCCATGATGCCCACTGTACCAGCCCCAACGCTATATTCGTGACACGCAAGATAAATTGACAATTATTAAAAACCAATTCAAACAGAAAACTATTGCAGCTGAATTTCGCACCAATAGTAACTTACCCCAAACTAAAATAAAAGAAACTAAACAGCGCAATGTTTGTAAATGTGGCTAGGGCTGGAATGTCGAGCTCACTAATTTCCTCTAAACGCGCTCGCACCGGCGCGGAACGAACTGCAGCGTTCTCCCCCTCTTCCGATGCAATTAACTTATCCGTTGACTGCATTGAACCCAGCTAACTAACAATCTAAAATATGATTAAAGTTGAACAATCTGAAATATGATTAAAGTTAACAATCTGAAAGAGTCCGTCTCTTTCTTTCTCTCTCTCTCATATCTCTCTCCGCGCGCGGGTTTTGATTTTTGATAATAATTTTTTTTGATGATTTTTTCGTGTGCTGCTGTTTTGTGTGTGTCGTTGTGTGTGTGGGCTGTTTTTGCACTTTTTGCACTCTCTGTGCATCTCTTTCTCTAGTACCACACACCAGCACACATAGAGATAGAGTATCAATTTAATATTTACAGAGTACAACTGCTTGATGGAATGGTATAATTAGGTAAGATTTGTGCGTGACCTGGAAGGAAGTATAAAAGTCACTCAATATGGAGCACAACCATTTAAATTTTTACAATCATGGCATGAAAGCGACTGAATCGAACGCACTTGGTGCGGGCGCGGGCAGAATACTGGGTGGTGCTGATGCAACTCCGGGGCTACGGATGCCAGGAGCGGGGAGCAGCGCGTCAGTGGGAGAGGGACATCAACATCAGCAGCACGGTGACGACCCGCGCTCTTTCGTTGAGAAGCAACTTGAAATCGTAGAATACTTGAAAAAACTTCCCTCTGGCAGTGTTCGTGCCACGGCTGTGGACTTTCGCAAGGAACTGGGAATCGACATCGATGCCGACGAGAAACTATCAAATAGCTTAAAAAATAACCCAAAGATCGACACCGAGGTGTCCATTAGCGGTACCGTGTCCTTCCTGTACCGCTCTAAGTTCATCATCCGGAACAGGCCGGAGCTGCTACACATGATCAACCATGTGCGCAGCGGTCTAGTGCTCAGAGATATTAAAGATTGCTACGCCGGCATTGAGCAAGACATTGCGCTGATGATCACTGGCGGGGAGATCATCGCCTGTAAGAACAAGGAGATTAAGGGCAGTGGGGGCACGGTGCTGTACCCTCGTGGGGAGCCCTTTCTCACCGTTCTGTCGGGGACAGTCACGGCGGTGCCCGGCGAGCGCTTTGTGAGCACCACGGCGGACCTGCGCTCGGAAATACGACGAGGGGATGCCATTCACATTGGCGCGGGGACCAGCAGCAGCAGCCGCAATGCCTGGTACCGTGTGTCCTCCATGGTAGAGACCGCCTCCGGCGACCAGACGCTACAGCGCGCACACGCACCCAAGTCTGTCACCTCGGATGTAGAGCTGTCGGACAAGAACAAGTATAAAGACACTTATGATGCGACTCACCTGCCACTGCCCGACGAATATGACGGAACGGAGCGCTATGAGGGCGTCGCTCTGCGGCACGGCGTGTCGAATGATATCCGCGACCTGTGGAAGCGCACTGCGGACGATGTCAA
>JACKZZ010011685.1_pt1 | contig 12779 bp, 5 predicted proteins | sample 8027871 | NCBI WGS metagenome assembly JACKZZ01 (sample SAMN15724774, study PRJNA655200) | protist metagenome | isolation source: fluorescence activated cell sorting (FACS) single amplified genomes of... | place: USA: West Boothbay Harbor, Gulf of Maine | collected 2000-07-19
AGTTGGATCTGGTCGTAGTACAAGATCTTCGAGATAATTCTCTTCCGTCCCGGGGGCGTCAGCATGATCCGCAGATACGTCCGGTTGTACCCCAGGCAGCAATACAAATACAGGCTTATGTGGCGTAATTAAATCATCCGGCTCGTTCACGGGTCGGCGTCCCACACCCACATCGGCGCCGGTCAGAGATGTGCCGTCGAAGAGGAAGGACAAGAAATAAACCAGAAGAACTTCTACTGAAGATCTCCGCTGCCGCGCACGGAGAGTGATCCCCCGCATGTTGATCCGCAGCATGCTGATTGGGCTTCTTAAAAATGTTTTTGTTTTAACGTCCTTGAACTAGTTGCAGCTCTTTCCTTCTTTAATCTAAGCTTGCTAAGTTCCTGTTCAACAGATGAAACGAAAAACAAAAGACCAGCTACGACACAAACTTTTTTTCAACAAATGAAGAAGAATCATGCAACAGGGGAAAGAAAACCCTACTTTCGTCTGACGAGGTTTAATTGCCTGCAATTTCTAGAATATTTCTAGCGAGTTCGTACGACTATCCAGAAATCAGCCCCACGATTTCACAATGGTGATGGAAGGAGACGACAGATCTTACGACGTATTTAATATTGAATCCCGTCTACGCAATTTTGCGCTAGCACCACATTGATCATAACGAAGCAAAAATAGAAATACTAGGACTAGGACTCCCGACTCAAGAGACATTCAACCAAACAAAGGAGAGCAACAGCGAAGTGCTTCATCAAGCGACAATGTATCACCTCCCGGTGCCATATTCTTATTCTATCTTTTCTTTTTGTTTATATCCACTCTTTCAGCATCTCGAACCAAGAAAAGAACTCTAGCTGAAGAGCAAGACATCACGCACTTTAACAGAATATCCATCGAGGACGTCCTCACCCATTGCTGCACCCGAAGAGCAGATGGCGTTCACATGATAGAGAAGAAGTAGAAATCAGATTCCTACGTAAAAATAAAATTCATTGACCCTCTTCAACTCGGGCAAGAGAGCCAAACCTGTCATAAAATACTTGACAAAAATGTCGCACCCACGAAGAATAATCAAGAAAAGTTAAAGTTCTTGCACGAAAAAGCTAATGCATACAAAACAAAAAGACATGAAAGTGATAAAATAAGAAAAGTTAAAGTCCTGAAAGGACTGACCTCGTAAATGAAAAGAATGGCACACGTCGCACCTGCCCCGCCAGCTTTTTCCTCTCGTCGTTGCAGCTGCGTCGAACAGCGTTCATCGGGCACTTGGCGTGAACTTCTTCGACGGCGTAGTAGTAGTTATTGCAGAAAAAAGTGCGCTGTCGTGTAGTGTAACTTTTTTGCAGCTCATCCTCATGGAGAAAGAGATGTGCCCCGCATGATCAGAAAATGAAGAAACCTTGTCATGCATAGAAAAACGGAATGAAATCCCGTACCCGTTTGAAAAAAGGCTAGCATGATTTTGGTTCTTGAGATCGCGCACGACAAGTTGTGTGTCAGTCTTCCGTTCCTCTATGCACTTGCATTGTCATCTGCATTTACAACCACACCAGAGTTACACTTAAAGCGCGGAACTACATACTTTTGCCTGCATAGTAGTTGTACTAGGAGCTGCAGCTCCTGCAGACCTGGGTGAAGTAGCTGACATGGTTCTGGGTGAAGTGGTATCATGTGCAAAAGTATCGTATTCGTAATTGCAATCATGCATCACAAATCTCTTTGTTAAGGCAAATCCGCATTATAAATTTAAATTCTCATGCTGAGGAAATTTGTAATGCATTTATACGAGTACGATACTTTTGCAGTTCATAAGTGGTCGACATGGTCCTCGGTGAAAAGGCCCCACCGCCTGCTCCGCGTGGCGAAAACGCGGCGCCCCCGCCGGCCCCACGCAGCGAGGTTTCCCAGCCCTTCGGGGAGAGTTTGGCCGCGCCCAGCACCGAGCCGACGTCTTTTTCGTGGTCGAAATGAAAGTCCAGCTCGCGCAGCTTCTGCTGTTCTTCGGTGGTTCTGTTCGCTGTCCTGGGACTTACGTTGGTCGCGCCCGAGCGGGGAGACGATGTGGAGGTGGCCCCAACTTTACTTGCGTTTGCCCCTCCACGCGGCGAGGTTTTATTCTTTTGTAATGCGGTGGTGAACGCGGGGTTCACCTGCGTCGGCGTCGCGGATGTGCTGCCCGAGAGAGCGAGCGGAGGGACTGCGACTGCTGGAGCACCGGTCGTGCCACCGGCGCCGCCTGGGGCTTTTTTACTCGTCTGAAGAGCACCAGGAGCAGCATTGTAATCGGTTTGCGTTTCGGCTTCCTGTTTGGCGACAATCAATTTGGTCAACTCGTGCTCTTCCTCCGCGGCATCATAGATCTTCTCTGCTGCACATTGCCAAGCGCCCAGGGTGACGGCTTGCTCCTGTTCCTGGACCCAGCGGCTGGGATCGGCGCTCGCGGAGGCGCGGGGGCCTCCAGGCTGGGAAGTCATCTGGGTCTGGCTGCTGCGACCAAGAACTTCGGTTGCTCGCCTTTCGCTTACCGTTGTCCTGGTGTTGGAGATGGCACTTCCTCGGTTCGCCTGTTCTTTCTGGCTGCCCTCACCTCCCGCCACGCGCTGAGCTACAAAAAACGGCGAGCTCGGAGAAGCTGCGCCGTCTTTCTTCGAATTCGACGCACCCCCGCCGCGGGGGCGCCGCGAGAGTCGTTGTTCTGCGTCCACCTTGTCGTCCATTTCATTTCTTGCGGACGTCCTGTCATTTTCGTTTGATTCGTCGTTGATATTCTCATCACCTCCATCTCCGTCCGCACTTAACAAGTCCTTCATGCTTTCTGCTTGCCTGGTCCGCTGTCGTTGCAGCGCCTCAGCGCGGGCTCTGAGCAGGTCCGCGCGCGCCTTGTCTGCCGCGAGTTGGTATGAAATGTAAAAGTGTCTGGGTCTGGAAGAGAAAGAGTCATGCTGTTCCTGCATGACACCGAAGGTCTGGCATGGAAGCTCTAGCATTACAGGTTTCGAGAACCTTCCGCAATGCTGAATCCGCATGACAAATCCCTCACTTTGGTGACAGAAAGTGAGCAGCTTTTGCTGCCTATGCATCAGAGATTTTTGTGTGTTCTGAAATGCGCATCACAAGTTACATCCTTCCAGACCCAGCCATTTTTGCAATCCATAGTTGGCCGGCGATCAGCTTCTGGGCGCGCTCCACCTCGCGGGCGGCGATCGCGTCCGTTTTCCGCTTCTCCTTCTGCAGTCGCGCCTCCAGTTCCGCCAGTTTTTCCTGAAACTTGCGCTTTTCCTCCGCGAGCGCCTCCTCCTTTTCCGCCAGCAGCTGTTGCCGCTCCTGGCTCGCGCGCCGCTCCTGCGCGTCCTGCTCCTGGCGCAGCCGCTCCTCGCCCGCCTGCCTCTGCCGCTCCAGCGCCTTCTCCAACTCGCGCAGGCGCAGCTGCTGCCGCTCCGCCTCTTTCTGCAGTTCCGCCTCCCGCTCGTTCTCCAGCTCGGTCTTCGTCCGCGACACGAAGTCCCGCTGCTGCTCGTGCTCCTCGCTCTCCTCCACCTCCCGCTCCAGCCCCTCGGCCGCCAGGTGAAGCTGCTCGGTCAGCGCGGTCTCGAGCTCCAAGATCTTCTTCTCGCGGTCTTCAATCTGCAGCTTGAACGCCTGTTCCGTCTCTTCCAAAATCGCGCGCTTCGCCAGGGACGCGCGGTGCTGCTCGGCGTCAAACTGCGCCTGGCGCTCGCGGTCTTGCGCGACCGCGTGCTCCAAAATCTGCTGCTGTTGCTCCAAAGCCTGCTCCAACTGGTCCATTCTCAGCTTGTGTGCCGCATTCTCCGCCCGCATCTTCTGCTCCTGGTCGCGAAAAAACTTCAGCTCACTCTGTTGCTGCTGCACGAGATCCTCGTTGTTTTTCTTGGTCTTCTCGTTCTCCAACGCAATCAGCTCCTGCAGCCGTTTACTCGTCTTTTCCGCCTCCGCTTGCAGCGCCAGTTCCTTCTCCCGTAGCAACTGCGCTTTGTCCTTTTCCGCCTGCAGCAGCGTCTCCGCAAACCGGATCTTCTCGGTCTTCTCGCGTTGGACCGCCTCCGCAGTTTGCTTCTTCTGGTCCTCGAGCAACTCCTCTAATTCTAGCATTTTCGTGGCGTGCGCGTACTTCTCCTCCTGCAGTACCTTCTCCTTTTCCTCCAAAAACCCGAGCCGGGCGACAGAGAACCGGCGCTGTTCCGAGAGGCGCTGCCGGCGCATCGCGTCTTCCGCGGCAACCTTCTCGGCCTCCAGCGCCGCTTCCAGCACCCGCGCGCGCACGGCCCCGCGCTCGGATTCCGCCCGCAGTTCGTTCTCCTTCTCCTCCAGGGCAAGTTTCCGTGCGGTCGATGCCCTCTCCCGCTCGCGCTGGAGCGCGGTGGCTTCCTCTTGCGCGCGCTGAGCGGCGACGTCCGCGGCGGATTTTTGCTTCTCGAGGAGGGTTTCGAGTTGCTGGATGCGGAGTTCTTGGCTTTTCAAAGCGGTGACGTCTTGGTTCTTGAGAGCTGCGCTCTCTGCTTTTTCCTTTTCGGCTTTTTTCAAAGCGTCGTCGCGCTCCTTCTGCAGCTTTTCCTGTTCCGCGAAAAGCTTGGCCTTTTCCGCCTCCGCGCGCGCCTTTTCCGCCTGCTCCCGCGCGAGAATACTCTCCACCAGCTTTCGCTCCTCTTCGAATTTTCGCTCCAATTCTTCCAACCTGAGCCTGTGTTGCTCCTCCTCGAGCTGCAGCTTCTCCTGCGCTTCGACCAGCAGCTGCGTCTTCGCCTGGGAAGCGCGCTGTTTCGCGAACAGCATGTCCTCCAGCTCGTTGGTCAAATCCAAGCCCGACATCCTCGTAGCTCCTGTTTGTTCCTCCGACATGCGCTCCTGCGTCCTCTCGGCAGCAGAAAACCGGCTTCCGGAGGTTCTTGCCCTACTTGTTCTTCCGCCGAAGAAATTATAACCCGTGACGTCTTCAGGAGCATTATCGACAACATCCAGTAACCCGTACTGCTTCTGTGCCGCAGACTCCCGGATTCCGCCCTCGCCAGCTGCGGTCTTCCGTTCCAGCTCGAAGTAGCGCAGCGTGCTGCTCCTCTCGCAGTTCTTGTCCTCGAATTTGTCCTCGCGACAACCGCAGCCGCCCCACCAACCACAGGCGCGGTAGAAGGCGCTGGTGGACGTTGTTCCGGAAGACATCGCGTTTCAAACTCGAAGATGTGCAAACAAGAAAAAAATTATGTGAGTTAAAGAAAGCGGCACTTACAGTACTAAACGTTGCTAGACTGGATATGCTGCTCTGAATTTTTACGCTAGAAGTAGGATATTTTTTGCGGTTGCTCCTGTCACATGGAAAAGATCACTATATCCATATGTGTTACTTGCCAGGTATGAATCTAAAAGAAGAAAAACTAGTACACCAAAAGAAAATATAGTGAGGAGGACGAGGTCAAAGTCAGAAGTGTAACAGCTGCCGTCCGTCGGAAAAAAGAGTCTTTTTTCTTCATCTGTGAAACCATGTGCACATAGACAACGAGACGGCTACGTGACAACAAGAATGCAGCCAGCACGGAGCGACTTCCGTTCACCTGAGACCTTGTGGCCTACCGACACTGTTAGCAGTATGGCGAAACCGACAACTAGAAGACGTTTCAAGTTCAACGACCGAACCGCTGGAGAGCTCAAGTCTATACTAGGTAGTCACCGATGTGGTTTTGGACTTAGTTTCAGCCTTAAATGCGCTTCTGCGCATTTTTTATTTTTGGACGAGGCGCCGTATCATTTTTTATTTTTTGTAAGCTGCAACGCCAAGCAATGCCTAGAAGTAGAGGGGGCACCTGCAGCTCTACTCAAACCGACACAGATGTCGTGTCGTCGAATTTCTCCGACGAGACCACCGAGGTAAGACATTTTCAAATGAGTTTCGGTCTGAGTTTCGAGTTCATTCTTGTTTGACGCTGAGGTATCAAGAAGACCGTGTTGCAAACCACGATACACTTTTGGTTTTGGCGGCAGCAGGCTGCTTATATAATTTGCTGGCTCAGCTCCACCAGGTGGCATGCTAGTAGTGAAGGTGAACGTGCTGCACTGATCATCATGTTTGCTGTGATGTGTTGTGGTTGCCCTTCACAAGCAGAGCTATCACGGCGCAAAACAGTGCCTCATCTACAACAAGTCAAGTACTTTATAATTCATGTGTCTACAAGAACTTTGTCGCTAGTAATCAATGTCGCTTCAGGTTCATCATCATCTTCGGGTTACAACTCGTCTTTCTTTCGCACTTTTTTCGGGAGTCAACGTTTTTTTTCTACACCGCCACCATCGGACGAAGACGAGTCATCCGCCTCCTCCACACATTCGCTATACAGAATCCGCAGCTCCTCGTGGATGGCGTCAACCGTTTCCGAAATCCCCTCGATTTCCGCGCTGGATGCCTCCTCGGAAAAGCCCGTTTCCGTGACAATTTTCATTTCTTTTTCTATCACGTCGGAAAGGAAGCGTTCGTACATTTTCCCCGTTCTCACCGTCATTTCTTTTAGGGAGGATAATGCGGAGGTACCGGTACCACTGTCCGAAGTTTCGCTACTTGCGGCGGCGGGGGCGGGCTCCTTTGATTTGTTCTCAACTAGCACTGGTGGTGCCACGCCGTTTCTTGTTCGGGGTGCAGAGGAAGTGGCTGCGTCTTTATTCGCTGTTCTCGTTATGTCCGAAGCTGCTGCACCAGCGAGCAGTTTTGCGATGCGATCCCCCTCATCAGGACTTTTAGCAGTGTAGTTTTCCACCTTGGTAAGCAGTGCGGCGTACGCTTCCGCAAGCCCTTGCAACGGTATCGGAGTGGTGGAAGAATACGTTGCATGATTTGGGTCGGCATGAAAATCGCTTGTTAGGGTGTTCCGTTTCTCGGAAGCAGATTTACCTCCCCCCGAGAGCGTTTTATTTGTCGCACTCCCTTCCGCCGTCGTGAGCGCCAATTCCGCTTGGTGGGCGAACTCATCGACTTGCCTCCAGTTTTTCGCCAGCAAAGTCGATATTGCCTTGCGTTTCAAGAGGAACGAGTACCTCGTTGCGTTCTGCTGATCCCGTTTATAGGAGTTGTAGTTCCTCACGAGCCGGTGGTAGCGTTTGGCTAGGAATGTGTTTTGTTCATCATCGTCTGCAAAATCATTCTCTCCTTCGGTTCTGCTTCTGGTTCCTCTACCCCTGTAGTTCATCCCCTTTTCAAGGCGGACAATTTCCAAGAGCATCTGGTGCTCCGCAAAGGTGAGTGGATCATCTACTTCGGCATCACCTTCATCATCTACTTGATCTTCCAATTCTTCCATGTAGTAGTTCCCAGGATCCTTTCGAAAGCTCAGGTCCTTCGCGTGGGGCGCCGTGAGCAGCAGCCTCGCCCGCTCGGCAACCGCAGCCGCCGCGCGCAGCAGAACCAGCACGCTGCTGTGCTGCCAGTGCAGCGCGTTGCGGAATTTTTCGAGGAAACTCAGAACCAACTGCTCCTGCACGTCCTGGTCAGCGAGGTGTTTCTGCAGACGCGCGTCCGCGGCGTCCTCGACCGCCTGCTGCGATGAAGGCTGATCTACTACATGTCGCGTGGTTGGTGCTGGGGCTGCCGCTGATGTGTCGCTTCGCCGACGTGGTGTTGCCCGTTGTGGGTGAGGCATGGTATTTTATTTGTGATGTTGTTCTTCTTCTTGTAATGCTGGTATAGTCTAATTGATGACGACGCCTATCCATATGGACTGTAAAACCCGCCACGACCAACTACAACATATAACACTACTTATTGTATCTGGATCCATTTCTGATCAACTGGTATTGGAGCATAAAATCGTATTCTTGAAATCAAGCAGGTTCTCATTCTTCATCAAAATCCACGTCCTACTTTGGACCGGCGGTAGCTCGAAGAGCATCTTTAAGAAGATCTTGTCAGTTCATCCATGCTTAATCTGGAACGAGATCTCAAGGAAGTGAGATCTTGTCTATCTGATCTTGCCGGCATATCACGACAATCACGTGCTCGGACGATCTTCGTGCAGTCGCAGTCTTGCACCTGCTCCTGCTTAATACGTACCATCAAATTTCTCAGCATCTTATTTATTGAACATTAACGTGGACCACATCTTCTCTTTATGCACTAAGGCATACAACCTCCAAAGTTTGCTTCCTGCAACCGACTTCTTGTTGATCAATATCAACGACACGATGCCTTGATTGGCGCCACTCACCGACAACCAGACAGCACAGATCCAGAACCATCATCGCGGCGCCCGGCCCAGGCGCAGGCCCACTACAATGATAACGAACATAAGCATAACAATTCGAAATAGTGCTGGATCTTTCTGATGCGTTGTGTCTTACTTTCCAGTGCACACAAACAGTGATGATGATCTGCCTGACAACAGTAACACAACAAACAGAACAAACACGACTACTCCCTTTATTCTGGTGCGTGCTTCATCTTCATCACGTAAAAATATTCACTGGGCTACCCGCCCCGAGATTCGGGCCGCCCGGAGTCATCATGGAGTTTCTATCCCGTGCTCCCGAGGACGATCCTGAAGCGTTACCAGCTTGTGGTGCTGGTTGATGGGATTGGTGCGGTGGAGCACTGGCAGCAGCTTGGCTACTAGCCTGCAGCTGCGCAGCCGCGTCGACGCCAATCAGGTCCTCGTCCTCGCCGGCGCTTGCAAGCCCTGCGTTAGCGGCAGCCTGTGCCTGCTGGACAGAAGCTGTTCCCGCGACTTCGGCACTTCTATCTTCCATGTCCACATCGCCTGCATTACCATTGTCTCCTGCAGCTGCACCACCACCGCCTTCTTCCTCCTCATCCTCCTCGTCCACGCCGTCCTCAGCCTCTTCCTCCAGAAACGCGTTGTCATCCTCGAAGCTGACCATCCCGATGGGCAAAAAAGCGGGTCGCTGCCTTCGCAGTTCCTCCAACCTGCGCGCAAACTCCTGCTCCTCATGCTCCAGCAACTGTTCCTCGGACAGATTCGGGTGATGTACTTGGAATAAATTTATTCCAGCTGCACCTCCGGTGGGGTGTGCGCCAAATCCACCAGCACCAGCACCGCCGAACTGCAGTCCGCCTGGGAGCAAGTGCTGAGCCGCATTCAGGTGACCTCCCGAAGGAGCTCCACCCCCGAATGCGGCTGCTGGGTGCAGCAGTCCGGACGGGGTGCTCATCGCGTTCACGATCTGGGCGGGGGGCTGACCGATTAAGGCAAATGCGGTGGCGGGAGAGAGATGAACATCATCATAAGTTGTACCAGCATCTTCTTCTCCGGCTTGTTGTAGTTCGAGTTCTTGTTCCGCGGAGTCGGCACTTGGAAAAGATCCTCTTCGGTGGAGGACACGACCATCTTCCTCGCCGGCATTGAGGACTCCATGTGCCCCCGCCCTAGAGGCTGCTGCTGCAGAACCTGCGGGTCCGATCATATTCCCCATGAACCTCTTGCGTAGAGCGGCAGCACCCACATTCACCGTCAAGCCTTGGCCAAGGGGAAAGCGGTTGCTTAGTAGCTGAGCCTCAAGTAGCTCATAGAAGTGGTCTTCATCATCATCGTCCTCGGAGTAGAAGCCGTCAATTTCCCTGTCGAAGTAGTCGGACGGTTGTGCTGGTTGACCTTCGACTTGGACGTCAACGTTGGCAGTTGTGCTTGTGCGCTGCTCGAAGCCGGAAATATTGCGGCTCTGGTGAGAACCCGCAGGAGCTGAGGCTGAAGCTGTTGCTCCAGGAACGAACATGGTCGACGATATCGTTGTGCAAGAAGAGCTCTTGACGTTGGGCACACAGGTTCGACGACTTGATGGAATCTAAAAATGGCTTAGAACCAGTAGAGCTTGCGCCTTGTTGCGTGTTTCTTGTTCGTATTCCCGATAAAAGCTGTTCACACGACAACAAAAGAAAACTTGGGAGAGCCAATATGAGTGTTAAACCCAATGGGTTGTGCCATAACCAACGACTCGACCACCAATCGGCAGAATAAACGGAAACAGTGAAAGAGAAAAACTAAAAGCAGCGGAAAGCGACCTTGGATCGTCGAACAACATCAACATAATGACAGGACGTCCGCAAGAAATGAAATGGACGACAAGGTGGACGCAGAACAACGACTCTCGCGGCGCCCCCGCGGCGGGGGTGCGTCGAATTCGAAGAAAGACGGCGCAGCTTCTCCGAGCTCGCCGTTTTTTGTAGCTCAGCGCGTGGCGGGAGGTGAGGGCAGCCAGAAAGAACAGGCGAACCGAGGAAGTGCCATCTCCAACACCAGGACAACGGTAAGCGAAAGGCGAGCAACCGAAGTTCTTGGTCGCAGCAGCCAGACCCAGATGACTTCCCAGCCTGGAGGCCCCCGCGCCTCCGCGAGCGCCGATCCCAGCCGCTGGGTCCAGGAACAGGAGCAAGCCGTCACCCTGGGCGCTTGGCAATGTGCAGCAGAGAAGATCTATGATGCCGCGGAGGAAGAGCACGAGTTGACCAAATTGATTGTCGCCAAACAGGAAGCCGAAACGCAAACCGATTACAATGCTGCTCCTGGTGCTCTTCAGACGAGTAAAAAAGCCCCAGGCGGCGCCGGTGGCACGACCGGTGCTCCAGCAGTCGCAGTCCCTCCGCTCGCTCTCTCGGGCAGCACATCCGCGACGCCGACGCAGGTGAACCCCGCGTTCACCACCGCATTACAAAAGAATAAAACCTCGCCGCGTGGAGGGGCAAACGCAAGTAAAGTTGGGGCCACCTCCACATCGTCTCCCCGCTCGGGCGCGACCAACGTAAGTCCCAGGACAGCGAACAGAACCACCGAAGAACAGCAGAAGCTGCGCGAGCTGGACTTTCATTTCGACCACGAAAAAGACGTCGGCTCGGTGCTGGGCGCGGCCAAACTCTCCCCGAAGGGCTGGGAAACCTCGCTGCGTGGGGCCGGCGGGGGCGCCGCGTTTTCGCCACGCGGAGCAGGCGGTGGGGCCTTTTCACCGAGGACCATGTCGACCACTTATGAACTGCAAAAGTATCGTACTCGTATAAATGCATTACAAATTTCCTCAGCATGAGAATTTAAATTTATAATGCGGATTTGCCTTAACAAAGAGATTTGTGATGCATGATTGCAATTACGAATACGATACTTTTGCACATGATACCACTTCACCCAGAACCATGTCAGCTACTTCACCCAGGTCTGCAGGAGCTGCAGCTCCTAGTACAACTACTATGCAGGCAAAAGTATGTAGTTCCGCGCTTTAAGTGTAACTCTGGTGTGGTTGTAAATGCAGATGACAATGCAAGTGCATAGAGGAACGGAAGACTGACACACAACTTGTCGTGCGCGATCTCAAGAACCAAAATCATGCTAGCCTTTTTTCAAACGGGTACGGGATTTCATTCCGTTTTTCTATGCATGACAAGGTTTCTTCATTTTCTGATCATGCGGGGCACATCTCTTTCTCCATGAGGATGAGCTGCAAAAAAGTTACACTACACGACAGCGCACTTTTTTCTGCAATAACTACTACTACGCCGTCGAAGAAGTTCACGCCAAGTGCCCGATGAACGCTGTTCGACGCAGCTGCAACGACGAGAGGAAAAAGCTGGCGGGGCAGGTGCGACGTGTGCCATTCTTTTCATTTACGAGGTCAGTCCTTTCAGGACTTTAACTTTTCTTATTTTATCACTTTCATGTCTTTTTGTTTTGTATGCATTAGCTTTTTCGTGCAAGAACTTTAACTTTTCTTGATTATTCTTCGTGGGTGCGACATTTTTGTCAAGTATTTTATGACAGGTTTGGCTCTCTTGCCCGAGTTGAAGAGGGTCAATGAATTTTATTTTTACGTAGGAATCTGATTTCTACTTCTTCTCTATCATGTGAACGCCATCTGCTCTTCGGGTGCAGCAATGGGTGAGGACGTCCTCGATGGATATTCTGTTAAAGTGCGTGATGTCTTGCTCTTCAGCTAGAGTTCTTTTCTTGGTTCGAGATGCTGAAAGAGTGGATATAAACAAAAAGAAAAGATAGAATAAGAATATGGCACCGGGAGGTGATACATTGTCGCTTGATGAAGCACTTCGCTGTTGCTCTCCTTTGTTTGGTTGAATGTCTCTTGAGTCGGGAGTCCTAGTCCTAGTATTTCTATTTTTGCTTCGTTATGATCAATGTGGTGCTAGCGCAAAATTGCGTAGACGGGATTCAATATTAAATACGTCGTAAGATCTGTCGTCTCCTTCCATCACCATTGTGAAATCGTGGGGCTGATTTCTGGATAGTCGTACGAACTCGCTAGAAATATTCTAGAAATTGCAGGCAATTAAACCTCGTCAGACGAAAGTAGGGTTTTCTTTCCCCTGTTGCATGATTCTTCTTCATTTGTTGAAAAAAAGTTTGTGTCGTAGCTGGTCTTTTGTTTTTCGTTTCATCTGTTGAACAGGAACTTAGCAAGCTTAGATTAAAGAAGGAAAGAGCTGCAACTAGTTCAAGGACGTTAAAACAAAAACATTTTTAAGAAGCCCAATCAGCATGCTGCGGATCAACATGCGGGGGATCACTCTCCGTGCGCGGCAGCGGAGATCTTCAGTAGAAGTTCTTCTGGTTTATTTCTTGTCCTTCCTCTTCGACGGCACATCTCTGACCGGCGCCGATGTGGGTGTGGGACGCCGACCCGTGAACGAGCCGGATGATTTAATTACGCCACATAAGCCTGTATTTGTATTGCTGCCTGGGGTACAACCGGACGTATCTGCGGATCATGCTGACGCCCCCGGGACGGAAGAGAATTATCTCGAAGATCTTGTACTACGACCAGATCCAACT
>JACKZZ010012434.1_pt1 | contig 12773 bp, 10 predicted proteins | sample 8027871 | NCBI WGS metagenome assembly JACKZZ01 (sample SAMN15724774, study PRJNA655200) | protist metagenome | isolation source: fluorescence activated cell sorting (FACS) single amplified genomes of... | place: USA: West Boothbay Harbor, Gulf of Maine | collected 2000-07-19
TCCGCGCATAAACGCCTCCACCTTAGCGTTCAAAGCATTGTCGAGTTCGTCTTTTTTCCGTTTTTCCTCCGCCTCCAACATAGCCAAAAGCTGTCTCCCCCGCTCTGCTTCCGCCCTCTCCCGGATCCCACTAGAAAGGAGCCCCGGTAGAGAGATGAACTGTTTTTGATCCGACTCCGCCTTCCTCTGGGCTACCTGTGTTAACTCGGAACAACGAATCGTCAAAAAATTGACAAAATGAAACTTCCCCGTGATACTAACCGTCTCAGGAGGTTCTTCGCAGGTGGGTTTTCCGACCTTTGGAGCAGGATACGCCATAGCTCTTAACACCTCATTAACATACCAAGCCGCTCGATTTCGATGCTCTTGAACGCAGTAGGAGTAGTCGGGGCGGGGGCCGCACACTATAATCTCGGTGTGAGACCGGGTTTTCTCAGCTATTTGGTTCAGCAGGATGCGGAGAATCATCTTCAACCGATGGAGGTACTCGAAGGCGACGGCCATACACTCTGAGGGGGATTGGGGACGGACATGCATTCTGGGGGGCATTCCATGCATTCTGGGGGAGCGTCCATGCATTCTGGGATCTGAGGGGGAAATGGGTGAAAAGATGGGGATGTTGAATGGGAAAGATTTTTTCACAAATGATGATTGATCAATCATCAATCTCGATTCTGATTCTCTTCGCTTAGCAGACTTACCGTGCTGTTCCCTGACCTGCATCAATTCCTCGGCTGCAGTATCCATCTCTTACCGCGTTCCTCCACCACATCCATCAATCCCTCGTCTGAGATATCCTTACCATGCTCTTCCACGACATTCATAAGACCTTCCGCGGAGATATCCATCTGAACCACTTACCGTGCTCCTCCACAACATTCATCAACCCTTCCGCGGAGATATCCATCTGTACCACTAAATAGTCGCAGTAAACGACCTTGTTCAAGATATCATCTCTATTACTGTCTAAAATCCGGAGCCATAACTTGGTGTTAGTGGCTTCCAGCCCCATCCTCTGTACGGTCCACATGTCGCGTTGCCAGCCCCAGTCTGAGAATCGCTGAACCCAGTTCCCCCGCTTCTGCGACCCGTATCTCTCACTCGGGATATCCGACGCCGCAGCGTCACTAACCCCGGAATGGACGTCGTCCCCGCCGATAAACAGGAAAGTTTTGGCGGGCATCTTGTTGGTTTAATACCGTTACGGTTGTGAAACAGTTACAGTCTCTTAGATTTCTTAAAAAATAACTTGTGAAACAGCTTAACAGGATCTAAAAATCTAGTCAAGGTTTTTTCTAATAATCCTCTACTCATGCAATCAGGTGTTTTCTAATCATGCACAAAAGCTTGGGGGCTGCAAGGTGGAAAGAAAGAGAAAATCGGAAGCAGCTTCTGGCGGTGGTTCTATGATATGCGTATGATATGAAGTGTGCGGGCCGGTACAGCCGCCAAACGAAGCAACGTCAAACGATTCGATTCAGAACAAGAACCACCATTCGGGTTCGGAACGTCAGAACGAGCGTGAGGTTTGGAGCCATTCGTGGCGGAAAGACCTCGCTCCTACAAGCTATTTCAAGCCCTTTCTGAATCTTTATATACAGTATTCAAAACGTGAGTTCCTCCCAGACGTAATCTCAATAACAACGTGTAGATGCGGATACGGCCCGTATAAGGGTCGATCCCAGTTAAGATGAATCTCAATAACAACGTGTGAAGATATTCGGGGTGAGAGGTACCAACGGATACCGATAATGATCGGTCCGATGCGGTACCTCGTGGTGATTCTTGGCGGGCGCGTAGCACCACCCTGTTTCCTTCGTAATTCGACTGTAATCTCAATAACAACGTGTGAAAGTAGTATGTAAAAAGCACGTGAATCTTTTTTTCCTCTACCCGGAGCGGATTCTGTTCGCAGAATGTGGCTCCCGGGTTCGTAAAATCAAGCCCGAGTAGTGTCGAGAATCATGAGCAAAACCCGCGCTACGACCTCTGTTTTTCGTCCTCATGAGTCATCATCTAAGACCCTTCCCCCGACTAGTATTCCTCCTCGTCCTCCTCTTCTTCGTCTTCTTCCTCTTCTTCTTCCTCTTGCCCCGCCGCGACCCTAATACTCCTCCTCGTCCTCCTCCTCTTCGTCTTCTTCCTCTTCTTCTTCTTCAGCTTCTGCGTTTGCCGCCGACTCTCTTGTTCCCTTGCCATCTTCACCTTGGAAGTCACTCACATCATCTCCTTCCTCCTCAAGATCGTCTTCGACATCACTCTTAGGTTCCGGAAGATCCGGGGGGGCGTCGCACCTGGGAGGAAACAAGATGGATAGGATACACAGGAGCGCGGTCGTTAAAACTCAAACAGACAACTCAACCGCTTCATTCCACTAGCACAATTCATGTAGCTCCACCCTCTTCACTTACTTGATATTCACCATCCCAATCCTCGCTCCGTTTTTGTCCTTCAGCTCTACGCTTGTGAAGGCCTTCAATTTAGACATGTAGTCATCAACAAAAGCTTCCCCACAACTCTTAGACGAATCCTCCTCAAACAAAGCCAGTGTTAACCGTTTCCCAACCCCATGCAATTTGAGATTCTGTTGGATAACGCAGGCGAATTTTCCCTCTCCTCGAGCTTTCGTCGCTCTGGGTTGAGTATGAATCTTCAGCTTCGAAGCCGCCTCCGACCATCCCGCTTTGATGACGAAACTCTTCCTCGAAGCCAGGTCGCTCGGGATATCGATCACCTTATCTACCCGGATAATCGGTCCCGGGAGGTGCTCATTGGATTGCCCCGCCTTACTCCCTGCTGCCCGGGAGGTGCGGCTCTGCCGAGCTGGGGCGTCCTCGTTGGCCATTGTCATTCGTTGTGGAGCCCCGGATGCCACTTTTTTTACGGCAAAAGTAAGAATACCGATCTTCTCCCCCCCCGAATCCAGAACAGGGAAGTCCTGGAAATCACACTCCGTGGGGTCGGCGGTGGCGGTACCGAGGACCTGGGGGATAACAAAGGTGGATCCAGGCAGTACCGACAATAGCAGTTGAACCAAGAAAAAGCGAGAAGGAAGTTAAACCAACCGTAATTCCAACATCATTGTGACACCCACCCCATGTTGAATGTTCATCCACTTCACCCTCCTATTGCTTACCCGATCCCCCTTTTTGACTTCGCACATCAATTTCCTGTCTGAACACTGTTCCGTGAAAGGTTGTTGTTGGCTTACCTGGTCGCCCTTCTTTACTTCGCAGACGAGTTTGCGGTCGGAATATTGTTCGGTGAAAAGTTGCTGTTGAATAACGCAATCAGAGCCCAATTCGCTGGCCTTAGCCCGCGTCTCATTCTGCGCCGTATTTGACACACCATGATCGTACTTGAGTTTGATTGTGTAATCACAAGGACCGGTCATATTGGGGTAATCCATCCTCTTCAGCCTAAACAACCGGACCGATATAGTACCTTCAGAAACATCTTCAGCGGCGATCGACTGGGGGGAGATAGTGCCGTCAGAGACATCCTCCGCGGCGATCGACTGGGAGACAATAGAGGGGAAATGAGGGCGGAATCGCGCTCGAAGTGACGGGAGGGGATTCATCCACATCTCATAGAGTCACATCACCCGCAATCTTCCTGAATCCTCATCGCCTTCAACTTGAGCTTACCCCACCTTCGACTGTCACTTACGCCGCTCCTCTCCTTCTTCTTCGATTGCGAGTTCCAACTTACGCCGCTCCTTTCCTTCTTCTTCGATTGCGAGTCCCAACTTACGCCGCTCCTTTCCTTCTTCTTCGATGTTGATTCCCGTCTTGAGCCCTTCCTGGCCGATTCCACCACCGGTTCCGGTTCCACAGCCTTCGGTTTTTCCTCTTCCTTCGGGGCCTGTGCTCTCACTAACCCTCGCTCCTGATCCTTCTGAATCTGATCCTGCTTTTCCTTTTCTTCCGCCTTTTTCTGTGCTGTATAAACGTCCTTTAAGATGGTCTCCCTCTCCCGCTCCACCCCCGATTGCTTCAGCCGAATCTGCTTATCGAGCCATGGCCTTCTATCCCTAATTGGATGAGTTGGCTTCCTCAAAATCTGATTACAAACACTGAGCTTCCTTTCAATGTCTCTTATATCTCGTTGATATTCGCATTGCCTCTCCACAAGATTCAGCTTATCATACGTATGAGCAGAGTCCTTGTAAGCCAGCAAGCGGCGGTCGTACAACATCTTGTGCAGGAGGTATGCGGGAAGTATAAGTACTACTACCTAAAGACCTAACAGTTACAAGTAACTAACTCTAATAATTCCAATAATTCGGCCGCGGACCAGACAGTCCGCGGCGAGAAAAACGTACTAGGTACTGCTTGAAGAATCAATGGTGGGAAGATGGGAAAAAAGTTCGGAATTGGAGCGTAAATTCAGCGTTCTAGTCAGGAGGTTTTATCAGTTTATGGGTTGTCTCTCGGCACTCTCGATGGTAAACAGCAACGTCAACGATAGATTTCACAAGAACAACTGTAAAAGGAAAAAACGGATCAGCAGGACTTAAGCAGTGCGTGACCGAAGTGCGGCACAGCAGGTCCTAGGTACAAGACTTTTCAAGTGTTTTTTGAAGTAGTAAGATGTGTGCTAAATGCGAGCTTCCCCTTGCAATTAGCCAAAATAATGTACTATCTTCCCTCCGCAGTGATCACTCTATTTCCCCAACATTTTAGATCAAACCCTCTTGTACACGTCCCTCTACCCGCCACATTTTCCACTAGTTTCCTATATTCCATTTATCCCTAGAGCCCCGCCGCAATACGAATTCCATCCTTTTTTTCCTTCACAGTAGCTTTTCGTTCTTCCCCAATCTCTTCTACCTCATTTCCAGCATCCAAAATTATGTCCCCGAACCTCTCAACCCTTCCTCTCCCTATTGAATCCCGCTTAGATTTCCAGGCATTCTTCCTCCGTCCTAAACAAGTTCGAGCTTGCACTTCCCCCGAGACCACATGCGCGGAGTCTCCATCCAACGGCGTGCCACGACACGCCGCCCGGACAGGCTCGTTTACACTTGAAATACTCAATTCTCGAGACTCAAAGACAGGCGTCAGAGAGGCTTCGAGATAGGCTTTCTCAGCATGCGAGCACGCTCTGGTGGACTTGGTCTGAGTGAGTCACCTGTCCCGCCTCTTAGGCTCTAATCCTCGACTCTTCTTGTTCTTCGACCCGGACTAAGACTTCCCACCGAGCGACGGCTATTCTTCTGATTGTAAGGAGTTCGTTCTGTCTCCACGCTCAGATTGCTTGCCAATTGGGAGAAACAGCTTTTCTTAACACATGCTTGCTGATCGATTTCAAAATTCAAAACTGAATTTGATGGACCTAGTCTTAGACTACAATGCTCCCCAAGAACGATGACGCCAACAGTTCGACGTCTCGAAGTCTGTTTCAGAAGCATTTTCAGTAGGTAGTCTGATGTGTTGTTTCGGTCTGGTGTCACACACCGGGCGGAAACCTCTCATTGTAGGTTGGTAAGTCCACGCCCAGAGTTGACCCATACAGGGGGCGACAACCTTCCGTTGCAAGGACACTGCGCTCGGGAGTCTGTGGAAGTCTACTCGGCCGAACAACAGTGGATGCTGTGCAAGACAAATCACACTGTTGCTCGGAAGTCGGTGTAGTAGTGCCACGTAGCTCGACCGGCCAATTTTGTGTCTTCGCCTGAATGCTGTTTCTGTTCCCGTGGGGACTGCTGCATTACTGCTGAATTAGAGCAGCGCTTTCTGCCCCGCCCGTTTCCCGATCCCTCCAACACAATTTGAGCCCCTCAACCAGCCGGTCATCCTTCGATCCCCAATAATCCCCTTCAATCCCCGATAATCTCCCCCATTTACATGTTCAACACAGCCGGAGTTTCTCCATCCGGACTCAACTTCTTGATCTACATGTTGAGCACGGCCGGCGTCTCTCCATCCGGACTCAACTTCTTGATCTCGTTATCGGTCTCACTCTTGGTATAGGCCTTGTTAAAGATCACCTTTTCATCCTCGGAAAACCTCCCTTCTTCGGATTCGATTTTCGCCTTAACAAACGTCTGAGCAATCATTAGAGGTGCAACCAAAGTGGCGTCCGAGTACACCTTAACCGGCTGAGCGTCAATCCTGATCTTTCCCCAGCTGACGGCTTCATCAGGTCTAGCTCCCGAGTCGCTGCCATCAAACTCTTGAGCAGTACTCACGTAAACACAAAAATCCGTCCCATTCCGCGTTAAATTCGCGTTCATCGTATGATGTTTCGCCATACCTCCTCCTAAGATCAAACAACCGGTTTTCCGCGCCTGCATCGCCTGCTCCCCAATACTCCGCACATCTCTCGCTACGTCCATGATAAACCCGTTCCTCGCATAACTATGGAACAACATAATATCCCCAATCGACCCATCAGTAATGCCCGGACAGAACATCGGCGTGTTGTTCTTGTAGGCCCAGTAACAAACCGATTCCGGGTTATCAATCTTCTTCCCCATACGATGGATGAGCATACTGGGGGTGAAAATAGTTCCCTCTTTTTCCTGCTCGTCGTGCAACTCGTTGAGCAACTCTCCCATGAAATCTTCGAAATAGCAGTAGTTTTCGTTCGGGACGAGCATGTTTCCGATGCGATTAAGACCTTGCCTCCTCAGCCCCTGACCTTCCAATGCGAACTCCCCCGTATACGTCGGAGCCAGACACTTAATGATGTCCTCCTCAACTCCACCCGCGGACGTGGTGACGACGTTTACCATACGGTGTTCGACTAAATAACGCAGGTTCTCCCTCATACCCGCCGAAATCAAATTCGACGTATAAGAGAGGAAGATTTTCGCGCGGACTGTTTTCCTGACCTCCAGGGACTTAAATTCTTCGTCCTCATCATCGGCTACGGGTTCGTCGGCTAGGGACCAATCGATCATCCTCCTAATCTCCCTAACGGCTTTCCCGTAGTTTTGGGCCTGAAAGCCTCCTACGAAATAAGACTCAAGAAGGGCCTCATAGTTCACCTTGGGCTTGGAACTGGAAGAATCGGAAGCGGACGTGGATTCCTTTTCAGGAGTAGCCGGCGCAGTGGAGGAGGCAGACGGAGACTCATCGGTCGTGTTCTCGGACTTGGATTCGGGCTTTTTACCGGTCTCGGGGTAGTTGAAATCGAATCCACGGATAACCTGTCTTCCACTTTGGGAAATATCAGCGGATTTCACAAGAATCGACTGCTGGAGCTGCTCCGGAATGTGGGAGTTGGCGTCAGTCATTTTGGGCTAAATAGGGCGCTGAAGGCTAAATTTAGCTATAAAATCTCAAATTCTATTCGAATCTAGTTACTTCACTAGTTATCTCAATTCAAGCGAACTCAGGTACGCTGTGGGGTGGTAGAGTGGGGTGAGAGTGAATATGGGTGGGGAGCGAATAGGGATAAGCGGGCGGGAATCGGGGATGAGATGGGGAATATTTTGATCTGTGTCAACGGGAGGGTAAGACGTGGTATGCGGGGGAAAGATATCGTGATGTGAGAGAGACAATTGGGAAGTCTGAATATTTCGTGGGAACCGGGGGAAATGTGTCCAAATCTAGAGATGGATGGGAGGACAATTTGGATTTGAGATGAGAGACGTAACAGAATCAGATCGGGAACGGAGAGGCGTACGGATTTGGAAATAGGATGGATAACACATCATTCGTTGATTTCGAGGTGGGATTCTTTTGAGAAACTTGAAAGTCTGAATTGAGGTTCATTTGTATTGGATTTCGGCCGTGCGACTAGCAATCTCTAGACTAACAGGACATCCAAGTTCGATTCGTTCCACGGTTTCAACTGGACTAAATTCGACTGAGACTAAATTCGACTGGTTAACTGTACTCTCTAGTGAAAAAATCGTATCTGTACTACTGTAGATCCTGCCTGTGAATTTCATCTTCAATTTGACAGGATGAACCCTTCGTTACACCCTGTTCTCCTCCACTGTGACATCAACAGGCCCCTCATCCCCGTTTTGGTTCTGCTCTCCTCCAGTGGTAGTTTCCTTTTTCTCCCCTCCTCCCCCCACACACTGACAACACCTCCCGAGGGCGCCCTTAATCCTTGTCCCAAGTTTCCGTTCGTGAATCCTTTTGTCGTGACAGTTTACGCAGAGGGTGATGGTTCTGAGGCCCTCTCGGGTTTTCACCTGATAAGCCCTCTTATGATTCACACAAAGTGTAGCTTGGCACTGAGCACAAACCATCGTCGCTAGCTCGGAGCATAATCGACACTGCCCAGAGCCTATTACCTCCACCGTAGCTGGATGACTCCCCCGCGCAGACGGCCCGGGACCGTCTGTATTGTCTCCGAAATCTCCTCCCGCGAGGTTTAAGCGCGACTGGCTTCCCGACCCGCCCGCAGCACCCGCTGTGTCCGCCTGATCCCCAGATGAACTAACGCCACTGCTATCCGGTCCTTCCTGAATAACTTGACCCTGCATCCCCATGCCACCAGTCCCACTCATTATCGTTTGGCCTACCCCCGGCGGCAAAGGACTACTTGCGTCGCGTCCGCTACTTGGAACCGGCGTCCTTATTGGGATCCCATCCTCCATGACGGGCATCCCAGTAGCTATTTGCGGGCTAGCATTGTTGGTGGACGGCATCTTTCACCGTAAATCGCCCCAAACTCACTGTCGACGCCTTAGAATATCCCAAACTTCGAGCTTTTCTTCACACCAGTGGTCGGTTTCCTGGCTTCCTCAAACGTTTTTTTGCTGTCGTTTCCTTCCTCGCTCACCTCTGAGTCCCGGCCGTCAGCATCAAACGAGGCTTCTGAATTGATCTCCGGCTCAGGCTCGCGGCAAAAAGTGTCCGTTTTGTTACTGTACTGAGACTCCGGACCACTCTTCGAGCTCCTCGAACCGGGACCGTTACTGCTGGTGTTACTAAACAGCCCACTTAAGCCCCGAGATAATGAACGGCGAAAGGACGCGAGAGTCGATGAGCTTTTTCCGGAATTGCTAGTAGCGTCGTTCGGGCTCGAGCACACTGCGGAAGCCGAGGAAACAGCAGAAATCCGCCCTGCGTTGTACGAGTAGCGGCCGGAGGCGTTCGAAATCAAACTTCCCTGACGACTTCCCACGTTGCTATCGCACTCAGTGGAGGCACTGGAAATCCCCGAAATCCTAGACCGCCTCTCCTTGATCTTCTCGGATTCCTTGTGGTAAGATGTGTTTGTCTCCTTAATTACCTGGTTGAGATAGGAGCCTCCTTCGGATTTGAGGCCGTCAGGATAAAGGAAACTCTTAGTCGTTCTTGACGAATTCCTATAGCCCGCAGAACCCGTGCTTATCCGGTGAGAACTCAACGTGGACGGCATGGCATAAGGCTCCACTGGAGAGCGGGTAGAAGATGGTTGTTATGGAGAAGCCGGTTTGACAAGTCAATCAGGTCAATCAGATTCAAAACGGTTTAGACCGAGTCAAGTGTAGACGTAAAAAGTAGTTCGTAACGGTTGGTAATAAGTAGTATACGTAGGGGGTTCTAGGTGAGAGAAAATCCAAAAGAAAGACTGTGGCAACAAATAGCTCCCCTCTCATCGTGTTGACTCAGACTCAGTTATCGGGGTTGCTGACTCGGACTCTTGGACTCAAGTCTAAACTCGTCTCATACCCATGGGAAATGCAGTAGCATTTCCGTTTCCAACCCGGAACACCCTCAAGGCTCAAAACCGATCGGTGTTCGAAAATTTGATGGCGCCGTCTCCAAACTTAAAGTCGTCGGTTCTCGCTTGAGGCCCGTTAAATCGATTAGCTATTAGTTGGAAAATGGGCGCCCGCAAGCGCGGAAATGCACAGCAGCAATGTCGGTTCGGACAGCAGAATCCACCATACAAACACTGTACATAGCATCTCAGATTCAGATGTTGGAATGGACGACTAGCCCGGTTTAAAGCTCAACAAAGTCTTGGTCACTAATAGTAACAGCCCTAACAAGAAATTTATTTCTCAAACTAATAGCGGCGGAAAATACAACAGAATAACTTAAGTACGCAGACCGTTCACTTAAAAAAGCTCTTCAGAAAACCCTCTGTTTCGATCGTGATTACTTGAAAAAGCTCTTCAGAAACCCCTCAGTTTCGCTGGCGATTTTCGTCCCTGTTAGGAGAACGCGTTTTTCTTCAAGTTCAAGGTGCTCCAGTTCTGAACCGTTGCCGAACTGTTTAGCGGGCGAGTTCGAGCTCGCTCGCCCCTCAACCGGATCCAGCGCAGCTCCGCTATTGCCCTCTAAGACTCTTAGTGAAGTCAGCCTTCGGGCCGGCGACGTAGATCCCTTCATAAAATTCCCATCAGCACTAAAAGCCGAACTACCTTCGCGCGTGGGGCTCCCCGAAGTGAAGAACTGCAGCCCCTCAGCTGCTTTCTTCCATTTCTCACTACTAGGGGAGAATTTCAGTGGAGGAAGGGTCGTCACACCGCTGCCGGAACGCTCTTCCTCGCCGCTGGCTGCCACCCCAGTCCCACTCCCCCCTAGAAACGACGAGCACAAACTGTTGACCCCGGAATCCGAGGAAAAATTGGCTTGATTATGGTTAGCTCCCTCGAAATTCCGCGCTCCACCGGGCGGTTTTCCTCCTCCGGTGTCCGAATCGCTATCCATTGACATCAATCTATCCATGCTTGGTCCTGATTTCATATAGTAGAGCTGTTTTCCATCCGAATTTGAAGCCGTCCCACCCCCAGTTTGCCCAACCACTCCTACCCCCGCAGCCTGAGCAACACTCACCGGTAAAGTGACTGTAACCGTCTGACCCTGTTTAATGTTGGTATTACTGCTTCCGAATGGATCAATTTTCCGCAAAGATGTCTTAAGAGCTTCCTTGGCATGAGCCGCTGTGAGTGAAACCCCTGCTGCACTCTTTTTAAACAGCGCCTCCTTCGCGTCTGCCAGGGTTCTGGCGATTTCTAGGGTGTTTTCACCCTTGTCACGGTCGGATTCAGAACCCGTCCCAGTTCCAGAACCACTTCCGCTTTCCTCCCGCCCTATCTCCCCTGATCCAGTTCCGCCTGCGCCCGTAATGGACCCCTTTCGCGCCGCAGCGGCGCTGGACCCGCTCTTCTGACTCCCCGAATTGCTTTGCGCCAGAGAGGCGCTAGACCCTGTATTGCTTCCCCCTAAAGACTTAGTGGCAAAAGCTGTCGCCGCTTTTGCCATATCCGCCATAGAGGTTGCCCGTGTTACGCACCCGGACGCGGGCGTACTCACCGATCCCTTCGCGTTCGTAGGACTGTGGCCGGGGCTCTTGTTGTTAGGACTTTTATTACTCGGACTTCCGTCCTTATCCTTAGTAGGTGAACCCCGTCCAGGACTGGAATCCTTCCCCGAAACATGATTGGATCCTCCAGGACCACTGCCCCAGCCCTGAGCGGAGACGTTCGTATTCTTCTTAGTAGCCAAAAACCCTTGAATCCTGTCTTTCATACGGGTCTCAAAAGGCTTGAACTGCTTCAACGCAAGCCCCCCGGGTAAGATAGGCTGATTCCCGTCACTATTCCAGCCCCGCGGCGGGTAGTTGTTGAAGATGCCCTGGCTCCAATCCACAGATTTAGACAAAAAATCCACGTCATGAAGATGAAACTGCAGCGTAGTCCCCAAATAAAACGGCTTCCCACAGAGCGCGTCCCCCAAATAACAAACCACTGTCGGGTGATCCACGCTGGTACCGGCCGCTCCTCCCGCTCCGGCTCGCAACCCCCGCGGCATGGGCGGCGGCAAAGGGGACCCATTGAACGTCCTCGGAAGACTAACACTACTGCTTGGTCCACCGTCGTCCCCGATCTCGCGGCTTAGCTCGAGCTGAAGCTTGGTGACGTCTGGGACCTGGAAGCACATTTCCGAGGGCTGTACGGGTATTAGAGCGTTCTTCTGGGCTTTTTTCTTCCTCGGACTGCACGAAGTCGGTGATCCATCGCCCGGAGAAGGACCTGGACTATGATTCGGACTGTGAGCCGGAGAGGTAGGACTTAAACCAGCACCGCTGGCAGATCTCGCTATTGCTACAGCCCCTGTAGCCCCAGTAGGACTAGTTGGAGATCCACCTTCTTCTCCTTCTTCGGGGTCGTCCTTCGCACTGAGAGCTCCCATGGGTTTTTCGGCGCCGGGCACCGTCCGTGATACATACTGAGTCTTCCCACTCAAATTGAGGCCCCAGTATCCCGCCTCGGTTTGATGAACTGAGACCCCTTTCGTTCTATCATAGGCTATTGACGACTCTAAAGCCTTGAATAGCGGGTCTTGGGGTCCCATTTCTTTGAAGGATTTGAAATGACCACCACTCTTCTTAGGCGAACTTTCGGAATTCTGTACATATTGATTAGCCGCAGCTGCCGCCCCGCTTCCTACAGACCCTGGTGCCGCATTCCCGTCATTTGCTGAACCACTCCCAGAACTCCCCCCTGCAATGGCATTGCCCCCTGTAATCGGTTTCGTATAGTGCAACAGCCAAACATAACCGAACTGTCCGAGTTCACGAATTATTACGTTTTCTGACCGGAGATGGGCATTTGCGTAAGTAGTAAAAGCCGGACCAGCTGCGTTTGGATCAGCTGGCTCCTGAGGCCCTTTTACCTCCCCGGTCGCGGTGTGTAAAGTGGTGGAATTAGCTTCAGCATTTTTGTCCTTCTTTTTTGGCGACCGTCCGTCGATCATTTTTTTTTCGCGGACTGCCCACCCCGGGGTTTGAGAGTCTTGACCGCCTATATTCGCGTGATTATTAATCGTATAGCTCAAAATTGTTGCTGCAGTCATATTCGAGACCCGGTG
>JACKZZ010008019.1_pt1 | contig 12763 bp, 9 predicted proteins | sample 8027871 | NCBI WGS metagenome assembly JACKZZ01 (sample SAMN15724774, study PRJNA655200) | protist metagenome | isolation source: fluorescence activated cell sorting (FACS) single amplified genomes of... | place: USA: West Boothbay Harbor, Gulf of Maine | collected 2000-07-19
GAAGAAGAATCATAATAAGCAAATAATCATAAGATGTCGAAAGAGTAGAATCCTACAGAAGACTGGAACAGGAAAATATATAGAGCAGGGAGAAAAAGTTAGAACATAGTAGAAAAAATGCGTTTGTTAAGCTACTAGGACGAGGACAAGAACAAGCAAGAGGCTAGCAGGAGCTGAGGAATGGGAAGCGAATATACGGTGAAAGAAAGGTATTTGAAAAAGAGCCTGAAAAACAGATAAAGTTTGGGGTTGTAAGAATAAGGAGTGTTGGTGAAGTGCTTGTTTAGCTCAAAAGTGGCAAATATACACTCTGAGAACGATGGGAAAAGAGGACATAAAAACTTGAGACAAGCCTTGAGCGAATGTGTGTAGGTGAGGTTGTGTGAAAAGTTGGTGCGAGGAATGTTGTGTTGGAATTGATTTGGGAACATGTAAAAATGAGAGGAAAGGATGGGACTGAGCCTAGGCTTGGAAAAACGCCCTTGGTAATAAGGCGGCCCGTCGGTATATTGTGCATGACCTCTCCCAAGGGTAAGTCACCACAAAAAGAGGAGAGGAAAGAACAGAGAAATAAGAAACCGGAAGCATGCGCGGAAGGATTCTATTGACAAATAGTCGAACGGAGTAAAATATAATCATATCAGACGTGAAATTCAACGATGGACTTTAAGTTTTGAGGAACTCACACGTGATCTCATCCGATCAGTATCAGAGGAAAAAATCAATAAAGGAATATCGATCATAAAATCGAAAGGTATCACAAAAAAGGACAAATGATTTTCCTCGAAATTAATGGCAGTCGTCTCAAATCTCCCAAAAAATGGATCCGGAAGTGTTGACCGATTTAGCAGGCACCGTAACTGGTGTCTGTATCAGGAGTATTACAGGTCAAGAATGTTCAGGATGTATTGAAGGGAAATGCTTTTTACGAAAAGAAGGGGCGTGCGCAGAAATCCTTACGGAATACTTACAAAAAGTATCCGTAAAGGCGCAGGAGACGGGCAGGCTTGAGCTCATCGTGGAGTCCCTTTATGGTTTAAAGGGACTCCCGAAAATACCAATGCTGGTGATGAGGAGGCTGGAAGAAAACTTTATTAAGGACTTTTTAAAGACGGAGAAGACCCTGAAAGCCATGGAGAAAGAGTTGGAGGATGCGCTGCAAGTTTCGGAGGAGTGGAAAAAAGAAAACCAGAAGCTCAAAAACAAGATTGAGGAGATAGAGAGGGAGCAAGAAGAGTGGCGAGACCTCAAATTTCTGCCTCTCAGACAACGGCTGCGAGAATTGGGGCTTTGGAGGGAAGAGAAGGATAGCACCGAAGAGGAAGTAAGTGGGCAACAAAAAGAAAAAATCCTAGAAAGGTGCAGGAACTCAATGGAAGAAAAGTTGAACAGCATGGTAGAGTCCTTCGGAAAAAGGATTAAGGAAGGGGAAAAGGAACAAAAAGAGTTGATCCTGGAGCAAGCCACAGCGTTAGCCAATCTCAAAACGTCGCTCCTGGGAGGAGAAATGGCTCGGAAGAAGCTGGATGAAAGCGTCGAGGAAAGGTTGGCGAAAATGGAAGCTCTGGACGAGGAGGAGGAGAAAGGTGGCAAACAGGATTGGCTCAGGGGAGCTAGAGACCTGTTGAGAGAAGAAGTGGAATCTGGAAAGTTGGCGTCGGGGAGTCTATTCTTCAAGGGTGAACTGCAAAGACCTCCCTGCCCCTCCAGAGCGGAAGCTGACCAAAAGTGCGAAAAAAATGGGGAAAAGAAAGGTGAGGATCAGAACAAAGCACTGCAAGAGGATGGAGAGAAAGGAGAAATGGGGGAGGAATCCCCGAAAATTCTGTTGGCGGAAGCAATGAAAGGGGCGAAAAAGGCGGAAGAAGCTACGAAAAAAGGGGAAGACCAAGAGGCCACTCAGGAAAAAGAAAAAGAAAAAGGGAAGGAGCGCTTTCTGATCAGCCCACCCGCAGCTGTGAGAGGAAGTGCATACGAGCTATCGCCGAGTATTGCAGCGAACGAGGAGGAAAAATCCCCGGAAATGTCGGCTAAAGACATGACAGAGCTGCTCATGCTAAATGTTGATGTGGGCGGAAAAGACTTGCGGAAGGAGTGGAGTGAGCCAAGCAAAGGGGAACAGGCGCAGCCGTTTTTACATAAACAACCCTCGGACAAGGACCAGAAAAAGGCGAAGAGCGCGTGGGAACAGGTCATGGCGCAGGGGACTACCAAACGAAAGAAAAATGAAGAGGTCCTGGATATAACAAGTCCAGAACCGGCGCAAAAAAGAAAGAAAAACGAAGACAAAAAGGGACAGGAGAAGAAGAAACCAAAAGCGGAGCCGAAAAAGCGAGGACAAAAGGCGAAAGCAGGGCCAAAAAAGAAAGCGGGCGCAAAGAAGCTTGGACGACCACCGAAGACAGATAAAAAATAGAAGGTTTTAAAAAAAGAAGAAACTTTGGAAAAGAGGCCTTTGTAGTATATTCGTCAGATTCGGGAGTGATATATATATGGATAGAAAAAAAGGAACGTATGTGGGAGGACAGGCGGAAAGCGAGGAAGCTGTATAAGTAGGAACCGCCCCTATAGTTATTAAAAATATTAACGCAATGGATGAATATATCTCATTTTGGTCTCTGGTTGACGCAATGTCGCTCGTAAAAGAAAGATAGGAAAGAGCCTAGATGTTCGGAACATACAGTGGAAGGATCAGTAGAGAACCGGGTATATCGTATGATCGTGCAGACAATGGATCGAAGATCATAGAAGCGGGCAACAAATCATAATAACTCGGAAGATCAAAATCATAAATGTACAAGTAATGAATGGCCACCCGTAAATGAGAATAATTTGATGAAAACGCAGAGGAATAAGAACGTTGAAACCCCTAGTAGGTACCTACACACTTTAGGAAAGTTTTTCTGTATAAGAAGAGGAAAATATGTCCCAAGGTTCGTCCCGTGAAGCGAAAGCCAAAGCCGCGTGGGAGTTATTTAACTCACTTAAGTCGGTGGAAAGGGGTGCCTCGGTCGAGCCGGATGCAAAAAAGAGGAAGCTGGATGGTAAAGAAATAATATTTTGGGACTGTTTGTAGTGAGAGCTAATATTAATTAGCGAGAAAATAGAGAGGGAAATATTCTGGAATCTTTTAAATAAAATAGGGACAAATAAAGAGGAAGCGGGAGAAAACAAGTTAAGAAAAAAGAGGGTGACGTTCGCAGAACCGTCTAGCGATGAGGAATCGGAAAACAAAAAAGAGAAAAAAGACAAAGAGGAGGAAACGGACGAGGAGAAAGAACTCAGGGAACGGGAGGTAATAATGAAGAAAAACACACGAAAGAACGTGGAGAAAAAACAGAAAAAGAAAGATGAGTTCATGTTTCCGTTCAGTCAGGATATTGTGGCGTATGATGTGTCCACAGGGCACCCATACGTGCATATCAGTGATCTGCGGGATTTTGAGGAACAAATCAAGGAGAAGTTTACTAAAATGTATGGCATGGTGGAGGCGGAAGTCGCCGAACAATACGCCATACTAGAAATATGCCGCGGAAAAACTCCGCCAGAAACTCTGGACATGGCCCTGACAATCAGAGGGCGTATGGACCTCAAAAACCGCCTTGACACGTTGGCGAAATGCCTTCGCCAAAGCCGAGACGTTGGGGCAAGGGTTATGATTGGTAAACCCTTGCTCCACAAGGCGAAAATAGAAAGATTAGTCAAGACCTTCGCGGCTGATCCCCGCGCTCCCCTCTTAGAAGTAGATGTAGCCCCTGCCATTATTTCGAAAGAGACAGTGGACCAGTGGCTAAATAACGGACCAAAACGTTGTTTTCTGCAGTTGCTAACAGAAGTTGCAAACGCAACGACGGAGGAGCGGTGTGGCCCGATCAATAATGATCGGGTCAAGAGCTTAGCGGACAACGTGTACCTAAGCTGTTACGATCTAAAATCATTAGACGTGACCCAGCTCGTCCTAGCGACCATAATGGCCGCACAGACATATAAAGACAAGGACAATATCCAAGATTACTGCCTGGCGACGAAGCAGTATGTTGTTAACACAGCACAACAAAAGAAAAATAAAAAACCCAGGAGAGACGAACAGGACCAAAATAGGAACAGAGAAACCAACAATTGGCAAAACGGGCAAGGAGGAAAGAATGGGGACCAAAGTTGGCAAGGAAAAGGAGGACAAGGTGGAAAAGGAAAAGGAAAGAACGGTGACGGAAAGGGAAATTGGCAAAAGGGAAAAGGGGACTGGGAGTGGAAACTCCCGGGATGCCTCTATGGGCCGGCAGAAATGTGGACTACACTGACAGCGCTCCCGCCAGACTTGCAAGCTAAAATCGAGTGCCCCACAGGGCGAAACTGCTGGTTTCACAAATCCGGAAAAGGTTGCAGGTATGGACATGAAAAGGGTGCTTTCAGGATCGGAAAATCACTAAGAAACCTAGAAGACAGAGCCAGAAACTGGAAGGGAAATGTAGCAGAAGAAGAGAACCAGAAAGAGGATAAAGAGGAATAACAGAAAGACATCAGGGTCCCGGCGCAGGGTGCGCCGGACGAGAGGATAGAAGCCCTTTCCGAATCTTGGCAGAGACCCTAAAAGCTCTCTGCCTTCCTTTTGAATCCTATAAAATAAAGAGGCGTGTGTAAATAGTTTAAAATAAAAATATAAACGCAGTGAACTGTAACGCAACTTATCTTTTGAAGAAAACAATTTATCTGTGTTCAGGAGATCACGTAGAAGGAGCTGTCCCGAAAAAGGGAGCACAAAAAGGAAAGGGCTATGGCGGTCTTGGAAACATGGGCGGAAAAGACGCAGGCGGTACAGGAGGCAAGGACGTTGGAGGCATGGGAAAAGATTTCGGAGGAAGTGGAACAAAAGGAGGCGGAAAAGACGCTGGAGCTTTTGGAAACAAAGAGTCTGGAAAGGCGTGGGGAAGAGATTTTGGTAAAGGAAATGATTTTGCCGGAAAAGATTTCGCTGGAAAGGGAAGCGATGTTGCCGGAAAAGATTTTGGAAAAGGAAAAGATCCGGAAAAGGACCCGAGGAGGACTTAAAGAAGAAGATAAGCGACCTGGAGCAGAAGCTGATGGAGCTGCAGAAGTCGCACGAGGAGGAAAAGAAGTTGTTGAGAGAGGAGATAAAGAGCAGCAAAAAATGGGAAGGTGGCTTTACCAAAATTGTCAACGACCTGATAGAGGAGATGTCGGAGTACAGGAGCAGACTGGTGATCCTTGAAAAAGAGGCCATGGTAGTCGGCGAGGAGAAAAACACTGAAGGAAAACCGGATTGCAACTGGGAGGAAAAAGCAAGCGGAAGCTGGGAAACCGGAAACTGGGACTCCTGGGGATGGAAAAGCCCGCGCCGTCGTGCGCGGTACACATGGACGGATCTACGAGAAGGAATTTTCCATCGAGGGCAAATAATAAAAGTCCCTCAGGAGGAGGGGACTGAACACGGGTTCATGACTTTTCAGTTATGGGCAGATATGCTCTCCGAGGAGGCCTGTCGTACACTCACGTGCCCTTCAGGCAATAGATGCCGCTATTTTGCAGAAAACAGATGCCGTTTTTGTCACGACCCCACTGGCCGATCTTTCCCAAGAACAACTCTACTTACTCCGGAGCTTGCAAGAGTGATGGATCGAGAATGCAAGAAGGCAGCAAAAAGCGTGGACTAAGAGGAAAAAAAAAAGACGCGTGCTTGCAAAGGAAAGGAAGGGAGAAAAAAGAGGAGCTAGAAGGGAGAAGAAAAAAGGAATGAGGAGAATATCATGTCAGAGGAAATAAAAAGAGAAGGAAAACGGTGGAAAAGAGGTAGGAAAGAACCTCTATATATATAAACCCCAGAAAACGTGGATGGACGGAGATATATAAAAAAAGGAGGAAAAAGGAGGATAGAGAAAAAGCCCCTTCTGGAAACAAAAAAGACCTGGACTGGGAACCCCAACGGAGGCATCGCGCAGACTTTAAGTCATTTTTGTGGAACTTCCCATTATCGTAGCCAACCAGAGAAAAGAGTAACTATGGAGTGTTCTAATGAAATTAATAGGAAAAAAATGAAAATTCTCCTTTTCCAATCGGAATCATATATGAGCAGCTTCATAAAGTCGAGAAAATTAGAGCGAATCGAAATGAAAACGGAGAAAACAGTTCTGATTCCTATTGAGATGCGCCCCCTAAAGAATGAAAATATACGGATCGCAGTGCGTCGGAGTTAGGGAAGACTACTTATAATAGTGTATACTTGAAGATGGTATTCGTCAAAATAGAGGAAAGTCGACACCTGCGAAACTTGTCTAGACCGCAGGTGCAGTGGTGGATATGGGAGTGCCTAGAAAAAGGGATACCCAGGAGCATGGAGAAGCTTTGGGAGCAGATAAAAGCACTGAGGGAAAGAAAAACAAGGCTCGAACCAGAAGAGGAAGAAATCAGGAAAAAAATGAAACCACACGTTAGGGAGGTACAAAACAAGAGAGCGCATGCCCTGATAGTAGACCTCATCCACAAAGACTACAAGGATCAAAATGGACAAGTGATCGACGACTTCTCAAAGGTGGTTGTGGAAGGACCGGAAGTCATCGGCCCAGTGGAAGATTTGAAGGGGATTACGGAAGAGCTAGAGTTTGCGAGAAACCAAACGCCAAGAGTGGGCACCACAGAGAGGCAAAAGGAAGAAGGGAAAAGGAAACCGAACTTCGTCAAAACAGAAGACGCTAAGGAACTAGAAGAGACAACTTGGAATAGACTGGGATGGAAATGCGAAGTAGCCTGGGAAAATATAACATCGATAGTAACATACATGTTTCCGTCAAGACAAGAATCGACGGGCAAACTGAGATCGATAGCAGACTTTCAGGATGCTAACTCCTTTTCACCATACAGAGGAAAAATGATATTAAGAGCACATGCAGCCATCCTGCAAATTATACAGTCTATATTCGCAGGAAGGAAGGCCCAGACGAGGTTCAGGTTTCAGGGGAAGAAGGACGTATCAAAAGATATAGACGAGGTCAAAAAGGGTGAGGGGAAAGGAGAAGAGGAAGAAGAAACCTTTAAAGAAAAGGAAAAAGACCAAGGACGACTGGTGATGATATCTCTAGACCTAAAAGGGTGCTACTACCAAAACGCGGTAGGCGAACCGGAAAAGAATATACTAGCAATCTGGTCAGAAGAAAAGGGGAAGTACAGATACGCAAGGAGCACGTGCACAGAATTCGGGAACATACACTCAATTTTCACACAGGTAAGGTATGCAGAGTTCTTGTCATACATGCGCCAGTCCCAGAGGTGACCCCAGTCCGAAAGGAAACCCCGGTCTAAAGAAGAAACAGTATGATAATAATGACCTAAAAAATACGAAAAACTACCAAAAACCGAAAAGAAGAAGTCATCCGCGGGCGAGAAGGCAACCAAGAAGAGAGCGAAGTCTTACAGGAAGAAGGAAAGCGGTAAAGCGGAACGACAGAAGCCCGCAAAAGGAAACCCGCGGAGAGAGCAAAACCGGAGAGAAAGAAGATGACGAGGGGGAGGAAGAGCGCAGCGGATGAGGCTGAACGGAAGAAGATTGCGGATGAGAGGAGAGAGATGGGGCGGGGCAGCCCCCCCTTGGAGAACGAACTCTGAGATCGTAGAACACATATGCGTAGATTGCATAGGAAATGGTTTTTTTCATGGTAGCTTAGTCCGTTCGAGACATGCCCGGCCTGGGCTCTTGGGCCGGCTAGAGAGAACGAATGAAGATTAGTACGGTAGGATTCACGAATGAAGAGAGAGGTGACATTCTCCCCCAAAAATTCCGGTGCGCGCTGCAAGAGAGCGCGCGGTGAAATTTTACATACGTAGTAGAGGGGTGTGTGGGTACTATACTGTGTTAGAAGCCCGCCGGCAATGCGTAAAAACGCGTGGTGTGTCACATGAGTCACAAATTTAATAGGAAATGGTACCCAGCACGACCCTACTACTTATAAAAACCATACGAGAAGAATAATAATAAAAGAAGATAGTAATAATAATAATGGAATACAGCAGTTACAGTACGAAACACGTAGGGGTTATATTAGACAGATGAAGGGTGCGTTTTGTGCTCAGATAAACTAAAGATCCGCGTGTCTCCGGGCGGCCGCCCTGCGGGGGGGGCAAGGTGAGTATTGCGCCCCTGACTGGAGAAGGCCTGCCTGGAACCACGAGTTGCGGGGTTTTCGGAACTGCAGAAAAGGACCGGCGAAGCACAATCGACCGCAGATGCGGCTCTCCGTGGAGGGCTCAAGGGAGATTGTCCTTCAGGCGGTCGACGAGCTGTCTAGGCGGCTGCTGCTTGCTGATGGCTCTTTCGGGCGGGAGGTCGTTTTGCCCAAGCGCCTCGAGCGTGCCGCGCAGGGTGTCGAGAAAGCCAGTTTCCAAACTGTGAGCAGCAGCAGAGAACTCGATGCACTTATAAGCGGACTCGGCGGTAAAATTCAGGAAGAATCCATCGCGGAAGAGCCGAAGGCCGATGTTCTGCAGCCAAATGATGTGGGGGGCCTTGGCGAGTGCCGCGCGGAGGTGCTTCACAGCTGCCTGTGGGTTTTCTTCCGGGGTCCCCACGTGGAGATGCGCCTGCTCCGGGAACAGGTTCCAAAGCAGCGAATGACCCAAGCGGCCGCAAAGCACCACGGCAAACCCTCGCGTACGAGATACCACGCCGACTGCGCAAGTGAGAATATTGAACCGGGCCGCGGGGTCCCTCTGCCGCACTTCGATTCCTTCAGCGAGGTCCGTGAACTGTGATGCGGGCGCGGAAACGAGGCGGCATTTCGGGGCCCCCCTTGGTTGAAGACCTTCGTCTTCGTCTGCCGCAGTCTTCGCGCGCTTTGCTGGGGGGGGCCCGTTGTCTTGGGTGGCTGCGGGCGCAGGCGGGCACGCGGTCTCGACACCCACGAGAAGCTCCTTAGGAGGCCCAGAGGGGGAAGCGGCCTCCTCAACGTAAAGCCGGAGGTTCTTGACCGCCGCCAGAACTTCGCCACGCTGGTACTTTCGCCGTGGCCCCAACGGGCGCAGCGAGGCTTTGGTCTTGCCATCCGAGAAGCTCAGGATTTCGTAGGGCCCCTTCATGCCCTTTTCGTTCTTCTGCGTGGCCCGCAGAAGGACGCGGTTTCCCACTTCGAAAAGCTGGGAACGAAGCTGCAACTTCTTGCGCTGCGCTTCGTAAAACCGGTGTTTGGACCTGCGCGCCCCGGCAACGTTGTTGGCGTCCGCCGTGGAATGCGCTGCGGCCATGGCTGCCGCCCGGTTGGAGACTTCGTCTTCCAGCGCTTGCAACTCGGGCTCATTGGCGGCGGAGTCCGGAATTGGGCACGCGTTCTCGGCCGACGCAGAGGCGACCAACGGAGGGGGGCCGACGGGACTGGAGAGCGCGAATCGCGGCTGCCACCCATTGCACAGGAAAAAAGGGCTGTATCCAGTTTTTAGCCGCAAGACCGTGTTGTTCAGCGTGAAGATGGTGCGCAGGAGGTGGTTGGACCAGTCGCCCTTCAGCGCCGTTTTCTCAAGCAACGGGACGATCCTCAACCACTGCCGCTCAATGGCGCCATTGTCGGTGGGGCAGCCGGGCGCGGATTTTTTGATTTTGGTCAAGGGCGAACCCGCGAGGTCGGTTTGCGCCGTGAGCCAGTCGGTGGCCATGTTCCATTGCGGGGCGTTGTCGACGTGCAGCTCCAGCGGGAAGCCATAGGTCCACACAAATTTCTGCGTGGCGCTGAGCAGACTTTCGGCGGTCTCATCCGGGGCTGACACCGCGAATAGCATCCCGGTGCTGATGCAGTAGAAACCGATGATTTTTTTGTGGCGATTCACGTCGCACTGCATTGTCTTGATGTCAGACTTGACGTTCCGCCACTGCCCGAATCTGTACTCCGGGTGCTCGATCGTCGGCCGGTAGGCCTGCCGAACGCCCGTGAGCGAGGCTGCCATCTGGCACGCGTGGCAAAACTTGGCAGCCGCGGCGGCGGCCACTTTCATATTCCTCCACCAGTAGCCGGCCGTGATCGCTGTCTGTCGCAGCGTGTCGCGGCCGGCGTGATTCTCTCTGTGGATGCCATCCATGATTCGCTTCTGTTCGGAGCTGGAGCCAACAACGGTCAGCCAGAGCGGTTCTTGAAAGGCTGGGTCGGATCGGTCGGCCGCCAAAGCACGGGGGTTGCAGTACTGCACCCCGTCCTTGGTGTCGTTCAGGCGAAAGAGGTGTTTGTTCTTGTTCCACCAGTGCCGGTGGTGCTTGGGCATCTCCGCGGAGGTTCCGGAAAGGAGGCCGTGGATAACGGACAGCTTGATGCGGAAGCTCTCCACAGTGTCAGTCGCAGGGGCTGTTTCCTTGTCATCCGCGTTGGAGGTACTTCCGGACTGCGACGAAAGGGAAACGCTCGAGGAGGAGGAACGGGCAGAGATTCGCCCCTCGGCTGGCGCTTCGGGGGAGGCTTGACAGCGCTGCGACGTCAGCGGCGGCGGCTCGGAGGGCGCCGGGCGACAACAATCCCTGTTCTTGCCGAGTTTAACATTGGTGGTCAGGGGCAGGCGGCCCACCTGCCGCTTGCGACAGGCGGCAAGATCGGCGGCGCAGTCGAGAAATTGATCGTAAAGCGCAACACGCTCCGCTTCGAGTTCTGGCGAATCCGGCGCAGACACGGGCTCCACCCAAAGCTGGTAGCAGTTGGCACTTGTCTGGGTGAAGAGGCGGAGGTTCGGCTGCAGCTTCTTCGTTCGGAGGCAAACTTCGCGAAATTTCTCCTGCGGGAGGTCGTCGATGTCGACCACGATGTCGCCCCGGCTTGTGCGGAAGAACGTGTGGCATTCCGCGGTCCGCGCATCGGCCAAGACAGCGTGCCACCCAGCAACGTCGTCGGCCCGAACATCAGCTGTGCCGCGGGGGCTCTTGTCTGCGGAGACCCAGAGCACTGAGATGATGCGTTCTGGAAAGGCCCGCTTCATAATGTCGCACAAGAGAGAGGCGTTTTCATGGGCCGCGTCCTGTGACTCGCTCGGGGCCTCTTCCTTGGGCGGCGCTGTCTTTGTTTCTGTTTCTGTTTGTAAACCCGCGGCCGCCTTTGCCGGGGCCGGCGACGGGTTCGCGGGAGCGCCCTCGGATTTGCATGCCCCTTCAATGTCGGGCAGGTACGTCTCCTGCAGCTGCGCCAGCAGTCGGCTCTCGATTGTGGCCAGGCATGCGTCCCCGGGCCGCGAGGTTTTGAGCCGGGCGAGCTCGCCGTGGACAGTCTTAAGCGAAGTCTTCTGGGCGGGGGTCAAAGCGCGGCCGCCTGGCCGGCGCACCAGCATGGAGCACACGAAACCCTTGGTCCAGGCCTTGACATTCTGCCTGTGCCATTGTTCGAGCAAGTCCCATTCCTCGGCGAGCGCCTGCAGCTTCATCTTGATGGTATCCATTATTGCTTCTTGGTTGGCGAACAGGCGGTCTTTGTGGCCGTGCTCCCGGATGAATCCCAGCTCCCAGGTTGTAAGAAAGCCTCGGTCGGCAAGGTCTTGCAGTGGCAGGGGGCTTTTGAGCTTGCGGGCCACTTCGCAAAGCACTGCGGCCGGCGTGGTGGTGGCGGCTGTCTCTGGGGGGGCGCCCCCGGGGCCGGCGCGGTCGTGGGAGACGGGGAGGAGCAGCTCGTAATGGTCGGAACGCAGCCGGAGCGCGACTGCGGCTTGCTCCGCATTTCCGTAGTGCAATTCCTGGTAATCGCCGCTTTCGGGGCGCCACAGCAAGAGTTGGATTTTCGCTCGGTAAGCAGCGCACCAAGCTGCTATCTCGGCTTCTCCCGCCCAGGCGCCATCTTCTCGCATGCAGGCCAGGTATTCCTCCATTGTTTTCGGGGGGTCTCCCCGCCGGTGCGCGGGCGGGTTGTGGAGACAGTGCTGTGTTGTGAACTCGCAACTCCGTGCCTTTTTTTCCAACTCCAGGACCGCCGACGCGCGCTGCTGAGCGATGCATGCCCCGAAACCAGCTTGCTTCGTCGCGTGGAAGAAACAATTGCCACCACCTGCGTTGCGCACGACGTCGTAGGTTTTTCCATTGTGGCAAACTTTTTCCGCCGCCAAGGGTTGCGACTGCGCCAAGGCACCGAACGCCCCACCGCGCCAGCCCCGGAGGGCAAACAGCTCGAAGTAACGGCCAACACCGCGCGCCGCGAAGACCGCGAGGAGGAACGTCGCGCACCGGATGCCCGACACGTGCGCTTTCCGCAGGATTCCCGGCGCGTCCGCAGCCGCTGACGTCTTTCTTTTCTCCGAATTGCCGCGGAGGAGGGGCGTCTTTTTTCCCTTTCTCGATTGTGTCCACCTTTTTTTCGTCCCGTGCCGTCGCTTTCGAGGCGCCTGCCCCCGGGTAAAAATGCCGAACACGCCCAGCGGCGCAACAAGAAACGGTAGAGAGATCACCCAGAGGACCACCAGAAACGCAAGCAGGGTACCAGAAAGACACTGAAGGGCCTGCAAGAGGTCCAAAAGAACGGAGGTAGCGAAACCGCATGCGTATGCGCAGCAAGCCCCGGAGGCTGCTGCGCCTCCTGCGAGCCAACGGGCGGAATTCGCATGGAGACAGAGAAGCATCGCCAAAAAGCAGTTGGCGGCGGGCATAGCCGCGCCCTGGAGTTCGTTGGTAGGAAAGACCGCTTCTTGGGGGGGCTTTAGTCTATAGAGCGGGGTCGGCTCCACTGCGTGCGATGCGCGCTCCGGCTCCGCGGCGGCTGTCGGCGGCTCCACTGCTTGCTCCGGGCGTTCTTCCTGCGGGGGCCCC
>JACKZZ010008499.1_pt1 | contig 12751 bp, 6 predicted proteins | sample 8027871 | NCBI WGS metagenome assembly JACKZZ01 (sample SAMN15724774, study PRJNA655200) | protist metagenome | isolation source: fluorescence activated cell sorting (FACS) single amplified genomes of... | place: USA: West Boothbay Harbor, Gulf of Maine | collected 2000-07-19
ATCTCTAATCTCTCTACTCACATACATCAAAAAGTATCTATCATCCGAACGTTTCATCCAAGATGCAGCCTCCTTTGCCCCCGAACCCGGAGCTCGATAATTTTTTCGACCCGCCGATGCCTAATACTGTCGGCGCCGGACGAACCGGCCCACCGCCTCCCCCGCCCGCGGGTGTGGACACGCGGGAGTTTCACCACTCCACGCCCGGCGGATTCGGCAACACGCCGATGCCCAGCTTAGACTCGAACGGAACTGGCCAAACCGGACTTAACCCCTTCGACCCGCAGCGGCTGCTTCTCACCGCCCAGCAATCCGCGATGGGACTGTATCTGACGCTCCAGCAGGCCGCGCAGTCCGGAAGCGCGAAGGAGGGGGCAAATTCGATTCTGAGCGGGATGTCAAGCTTGAATTTCGGGACCGGAGGGATAAGCGAAATGAACAATCCGGTCTCCACGGTAATAAACGAGAAATTCGGCGTCATGCAGCCCTGGCGGGAATTCGCGCTGCCGATGGCAAAGCCGGCGGACGGCGCGGCGGCGTGCGGTTCCTTAATGCAGAATGTTGGCCGGTACCGTGCGAACTACACGCTGTGCTTCTTCCTCTGGCAGCTCATTTGCCTGCTGCTACTCCCCGGCGCGATACTGCTGTTCACGGTGCTAGGGGCGGCTTGGTATGTTGATGAATTATAATGAAAAGCTACATTGATTTGAAGATGGTTGTGAATGTATGCCACAGTTGTGTGCTTGTCTGTGCTGCAATCTATCACGAGCGAATTCCATTGCCTACATCATGCCTCCATCGATCCAATCGCGCGCACCACCATCATCACAGGTTCCTCTTTCTGAAGAAAAACGCGGACCCGGACTGGCAGGTAACGGCTGGGGGAGTCACGTTCGGTCCGTCACAAAGGTGGCTGGTGATGTTCAGTGTAACGAGTCTAGTAGTCGTTTTCTGGTGCGGCAGCGCGGTCATCAGCAACGCGCTTTGGTTTCTCATGTTTCTCTGTCTACACGGTTTTTTTCACCAAATCGACGATGCAGCGATGGCAGAGGAGCTAGCGGGCGCGCAAACAATAGCGAAGCAGGGAGTCGTGTGACGATAGGAAGTGGCTGTAGTGTTGTGGTATGATCTTCATCACCACAGCGCACGGACAACTCCTCAGTTCGTTACGTAGCCGGGAACGAATGGCTGCAGACAAATTTATCACATGACAAACGACATAAGTTTAAAGGCGACATGAAGAACGGATTGATTCACATTTTCACCTCAAGAGACCGCCTCTTGCCACGAGTACAATTACAACTGTGGCGAGCCTTTTCGTGCCGTCGCTTGTTGGCCATCAGAAAACCATGGATGTTCTTGGTCATTATCTAAAAACCATAGAAACTCTGTACGGCCCTAGTCCTTCCACACAATGTGAATGTTGAAAGTCCTTCTCAAGTGTAGAACTTTGTATACAAAAGAAAGAGCGAACCTTCCACCCGGGGGCAGCAAAATCGGCTTTCTTTGAGTGACGCGCTTTTGTTTTAGTTTTTGTTTTTGTATACGTTTTTGCAATCAGCATCAGTCCACTGCGGAGGTGATGATGTGTGGGAGGCAACTTTTGCCCAACTTCGACTTCTCAGACTCGGTCTTTCTTGTGGGACGAAAAATTCTGCCTCGTCCATACATTTTTCGCAAGGTTGGGAAGCAGTGACAGTGTTGAAGTTGTAGCTGGGCAGAATTATCAAAGGCGCTGAGCTTCTTTAAAGGGCGCAGGTGTTTTTGTGGTCGTTCTGGTGGAGTGAAGTTGTGCCTCGGCTCTGCTCGTCATTTGGACCACGTTGCAGCGACTCCGGACACTGTTGAAGCGGATCATGTGGCGGGTTTCAAGCGAACCAGTCGCTTGCAGCAATTCCCTGTCCATGTGCTGCGTCGTCGCTCCAATTTGGACCCACCGTTCGTGATCTTCGTCTAGAAGAACGGCGGATCGCAATTTCTTCGCAAGTCACCAGCCGGCCTCGGGAAGCAAGTACTTGCCCACGAACGTCGCTTCGTGCTTTTCTACTACTCGTCCGGCAGTACTTTGCTCTTGTCGTAACCTACGTACAGCAGGAGCAGCCCATACGCGATGGTGGTCGGCGTCGGCCGGTACGACAACCTTCCCGCCTCCTCTCCCTACGAGCACGACGACAACAGCGGTTCCTCTGCGGATCTGCTGCAGCATTCCACGACAAACGCGGTGATTGGATCGACGACTACTACCAACGGCTACAACGGCTTGACGGCGGCCGGCGCTTCCGCCTCCAACCGTGGTCCCGAGATGCTTTACCAGCAGTCCTTTCACAGCAAAACTAGCTCGAATTACGAATCGGTCGACTTTCAGCAGCAAGTTTTGATGTCAAGCTCGTATCAAAGCAAAAGCCACTACTTGCAGCCAGGGACAGGTAACAGTGCCGGAAGTCATCATGGGTCCTTTGCTGGTGGTGTGCCGCAGCAACCGCAGTACAGCTATGTGCAGCAAAGCACTGCAAATGTAGTGGGGACGAACAACCCGCCAACTTTCGCCTACAACCAGCAGATGGCTGCGGCACAAGATCACCAGGCAATGCTGCTCCAACAGCAGCAGCAGCAAGCTCCGCCTCCAGCGCCCCAATACGCTGCACAAAGTACTACCCAGTCCACTTCCTCGTCCTCCGCGCCGAAGTCGTACAACGCGGAGAGGGTAATCGGAAACGGTTCCTTCGGGATCGTGTACCTGGCCCAGGTGATGCCCGATCAGGAGTACGTGGCGATCAAGAAAGTTTTTCAGGATCGGCGCTACCGCAACCGGGAACTGCAGATTTTGCAGGACCTGCAGTGCGCCGCGGAAACGGATTTCCCGCACCCGAACATAATCAAACTCATATCGCCCTTTCACACACAGGTATGGTTTTTGAATACTTTTCCGAGGTGACGTTTATCATGACAGAGACAGACAAGAACGAGAAGGTGGTGCGCCTTCCGACAAAATACTACACCGCGTTCAGTCTCAGTGTGAAAGTGTTGGCGCAGCCGGGCATTCATGTGCATGATGTCCTGGAGAAAATAAGGCGCGCTTAGAAAGTGACTGTCCAACAAACCTACTACACAGGGCGACCCGCAGCGCGACGAGCTGTTCCTGAATCTCGTGATGGAATACATGCCAGACACGCTTTTCAACGTGGCCCGCCACCTGCGCGACCGCAATCCGCTCGCGATGCAGTACCAATACGGGACAAGTTTTTCGACCCGGCACGGAGCGAACAACCCACAGCAGCTGCAGCCCCCGCGCGGCGCCGTGCCGGAGTTTTTCATCATGCTCTACACGTACCAGCTGCTGCGGGCGCTCGCGTACTTGAAAAGCTTCCAGGTCATGCACCGCGACATTAAACCACAGAATCTGCTGGTCGACATGCAGAAACAGCACGTCTTGAAGTTGTGCGACTTCGGCTCCGCGAAAAAGGTAGACAGTCGGAACCTATGGATGTGTCAGGTTTGAAATCGTCAAAGTAGTTGAAATAGTTTCTTTGTCATGCACAAAATGGATACCAGTTGGAAGCCCAATTTCCAAGCGGCGCATGACAAATTTTCGGAGCACCGGAATCCAATTTGTCATGCTGTTTGGGCGCAGAAGACTGCTTTTGTCATGCTCCTTTAGCAGCTCTATCCCAAACCCTGAACAGGCTCACAATCTGCCTCACTTGCCATCCCGGCAAGACAGGCACTTCATGCCTTGCATTTTATGCATTTGTTGCATTTTATGCATTACAATGTTGTATCCTTTGTTGCATTTTATGCATTACAAACTATTTCTTACAGCAGTTTGCCTGGTAGGCTCCTGTACAGTCTGGGAGCCTGAAAAAAAAAAAGAACGTTAAACGCACTCTGTTGGCAAAAAGTTGGTTTGTTGGCGAAGTGCATGGTTTGTTGGCGAACAATAAACGCACCTGTTGGCGCAAAGTAAGGATCGTTGGCGAACGTTAAACGCACTCAGTGGGCAAAGAGTTGGACTTGTTGGCGAATAGTATGGTTTGTTGGCGAAAAGTATGGTTTGTTGGCGCAATGTAAGGATCGTTGGCGAACGTTAAACGCATGTTGGCGAACGTTAAACGCATGTTCTTCAGCCGACCCAAAGGTAGTTTGTGTGTGCGCTCTGGTTTTCCGATATGGAGCTCTGTTTTGCATGCAAAATCGGAAAGCCGCCCCTGATCCTGGTGGTCTGGGGACGCGTTGTATGATCTCGAGAACACGCACCTACTAGCCCGAGGGGGTGCGGGAGCCTGAAAAAATTGGCGAAGTGAGGACTGTTCCTATTTGGCTCCACAGCACCACTTTTATGGCCCTCGCGCTCGTACCGACCTAGTGGTAGTTTGGGTCCGCTCTCCCAATTTTGTCTTCCCCTTAGCCGTCTAGCACGTTGTGCGTGTTAGTTTAGTGGCCGGGATCGAAGCTTATTCTTATTTTTATTTCTTTGTATGAATGCGGACAGAGGTGGGAAAATTAGAATTCATACCACTTGAATGGTCGCCGTGAACATTTTTCGCCACGTTCAACACACCATGCAGCAGGCGCGCGAAAACGTGGATCAAGTCGTCTTCGGAGTACTCGCCGACGGCTTTCCTGCGTAAAATCCGGTGGTATTCCAGCAAACCTGATTTTTCCAATTGCTTTTGCTCGGAATCCTCCATCGTCTGCCGTATTTGCGTTAGCGTGTTGTTGAACTGGTCCCGATTTTGGAACTTGTCTTGCTGGTGAAACGGATGCTGGTCGGTGTTTGTCGTTCCCGCAGGAACATGTTGATCTGTCCCGCCACCGTAATTGTCGACCTCCACTAAGTACGCATTGACGTTCTTGAAGTCCACGTTGTCCGTTCCTGCAAAAAGCGCCCGGTCACTGTCAGCCGTCGACATGTCGATGATCGTGTTTTTCCGAGGATGCTCTCGCAACAGCAGCTCCTCAACGACCGCTGGGTCAGTTCGCCGCGATTCCGGCGCCGGAATCCGCGGCAATTGTCGACGAGAGGCACTGGAATTCAAATTCTCGTTTTTTCTCGTCGGTGAAGCCGAGGAAAAATCGTTTCTCACCACCTTTCTGCCCGTTTTCTCATCCCATTTCACCTGTCTTCTTGCCAACAGCCGCTGTGCTTGCGGACTTGGACTCCTCGGGTAAAAATTGTCGGCAAGGTGAGCCTGCGTTGCTTTCTTTTCTTCAATCGGCAAGTACCTCTGCACCTCTGATTCCAAGCGATTTACCATCTGTCTCGTCGGCACCAGCTCTTGAAACGGCGTCTCGTTACGGAGAATACCGCCTCGCTGCCGGGCGTGCAGGTCTGCCGCGGTACGGAGATTGGGAGATTTCTGGATCGGATCCGGCTTGTTCGTGTCGGCCATCGCGTGGCGTGATCGTTCTTCGTCTTTCGCTTGCAGAAGCGGATCTTGTTCTCGTGCATTTGCGGCTTGCTGCACACCAACTCCAGCATCTTCTCCTTCCTCCCTTTCCATATTCCCCCCACCGCCACCACCTCCAATTTGGCACTCTTTCTTGGCGGCTTCCCGCAAAAAAGCAAACTTTTGCTCGTGCCGTTCCAGCCACTGTTCTACCCATTCCTTCCTCTTGTCCTTTTGCTCAACCTTGATTTTCAGCGACACTGTCGCCTCGGCTTTGCCGATGATCTGCGCGACCAACATCTTCACGGAGTTGTTCACATAGAGCAATTCTCTTTCCTCATCCAAAATCTTCTGCTTGGCTTCATCCGACTTGTCCGTGTATTTTGAGCTCAAAGTACTTCTCGCCTTTGCTGAGAAAGGGTTTAGTTGTTGACTTACCGGTTCCGTTTCTCCGTCCTCCGCCAATCGTCCGCCGTCGGTAGTTGCTCCTGCTCCATCCGCGTCTTGCTGGTTCTCAACAGCGCCAGCACTATCATTCCTCATCCACTTTTCCTGCAAAGCTTGTCTCTGGTCCTCTCTCGCTTGCTCCACCTCCTGGTCCTCGTTGTTATTCCCGAGTAGTCTCGCCGCTACCTCATTCGCCATGTGATCGGAGTCGTTCATCAAACGCTTTCTCTCCTTCCTCTGCTTTTCCAAATCCCGCCTTTCCTGCCCCAGCTCGTTCACGAAATCCGCGTGGAGCAGCTTCCTTTTCAGAAAATCGTTTTCCTGCACCTTCTTCACGGTCCACTGCCCCGCGAACCGCAACACCTCGCTGGCGGCAGCGGTCATGAGATCGTCGGGGATGATGGGCGATCGCATGCCGATTTGGGGCGTTGACGCTTCGGAGAACACTGGCGCGGGGTTTTCGCGGAGGAGATTACCGAGATGCAGCGGGTCGTTCCGCAGGACGATGGAACGGGGGGAAGGGAGCTGAAGCAGAGATTGGTCCTCGTCGGAAGGGCCAGAAGTTGCACCTTTCTCTGCTTGGTTCCCAGTTGTTGCAACGTTTTCGTTCTGTGCAGCTAGTTCCGTGTAGCGACGGAGTTCCTCATCTACCTCTTGTTCTCTGGTGCCATCATCATCTTCCCCTTCACTCCCTGCGCTCTTCTCCGACCCAGAAGCATCCTCTCGACCTTCATCTTCAGAGGCACCACTCGACGAACTTTGATGTTGTTCTAGCATCTTCACCTTCAACCTTTCCCGCGCTTTCGTTTCCCCAAACACGAAGCTCGAAGCCTGCGAGGTAGACCCATGCTGGCTCGAAGCTGACGACGCCCCCGCAGAAGACCCCACTAACGTCGGGATTTTTTCACTGGGCGCTCGGTCCGCGCGGCCGCTGTAGGGGGCCGGGTCGTTATCGCTGTCCGCAGCATTCATGTTCGACGCTTTTCTCCGTTCCATCACCTGCTGCAACTTCAACGCGGTACTGGCCGCAGCTGTGATTTTCTCGCTGATTAAGCTGACCGACTTGATCTCTTGCTCGATCTTCTCGCAAACCCGCCGGTGCACGCGGTTGATGATTTTCTCGACCGCAACCGCGATCTCCTCCTTCTCCCGGGGCGACCGGAGCTCTTCCGGCGTCGAGGCGCCCGAGCGGGAAGAGGACGCGTTGGACTGGGACGTGGATAATTTCTCGTGTTTGCTCGTTCCGCTGGTCACCGTGTCTTTCTTCCCCTCGGACCGGACGGAGCCGGTAGGATTGGCCCCTGCTTGTTCTTCAGTCGTTTCCGCGACAAAAGGGATTTTTTTCTGCACGTCGTCCGCCGTGACAACCACGAGACCGCCGGTTTGCAGCTCACCTTCCTCTCCGGCGTTTTGTTCCGCCAAAAGCGCTTCGAGTCTTTGCTTCTCTTCCAACTCCAGCCGTTCTTTCTCCTCTTTTTCCTTCCTCACCCGTTCCTGCTCCTCCAATTGAATCGTGACGAGCTTGCCCTGGAAAGAAGTACTCAACTCCGCGGACAGTTCTTCAGCTCCCTTGTCCGGTGCGTCAGGGTCTTTTACGCCAAGTTTTTGGTCCAACTCCTTCAGGCGCGCGGACACGTCGCTGGGCGGTTTGAATGCATCGTCCTTTGCGGCAGCTGATACTTGAACTTGTTGATCTTCACTCTGGTCTTTATCCTGCTTCCCTGTCGCACTTCTTGGCGATTTCGAAGCTACTGAGCCAGCCGGTGATCGTTGCATCTTCGCTTTACCTCTGCTCAGCTGGTCTAGCATGTGAAATCTCTTCGCTGCCTCCGCTAGGTGTCGCAACTCCGCGACCCAGGCCTTTTCGCTCTCCGCGAGCACAAAAGGCTCGAAGGAGAAATCGGCTTTCTTCTGTTTCATCGCGTTGTCCATGGCAGTTTGAATTTCATCGTTCTTCCGTTTGGTTTCCTTGATGATCTCCAATAAGTTCGCACCCAAAATCAGCCTCGTCGCCTCCTCCGCCTCCTTATGCCGGCGGATCTCCTCCTGTTTTTTCTTCTCCGCCTCGCGCTTCTTTTTCGCGGCAGCTCTTTTTCGTTTCTTCAACTCTTTCGGATCCAGGGTCGTTTCGTCCTCTTTGTGGGCGCCTTCGGAAGCTGCAGGGAGAGTTTGGTCTTGTGTTTGTCGTGGTCCTTCTCCTGCTTCGGCTGGTGTCGAGGTGACGCCGTGTGCCTCGCCACTCTCGGCTGCAGCTACGCCTACGTTGGCGGAATCAACAGGTACCGCTGTTTCTTCGTAGTTCCCTATGCCTCCAGCGCCGTGAACATCTTTTGTGGTTTCCGTCGCTGACGTTTTAGATTCACTGCGAACCTGAATAGTAGCAGTGTCTGTGGGGTCACCAGTCTGTTCATCTGGAAGGTGCTGACCAACATCTTCTGCTCCTCCGACCATGACGGGAATAAAAGTTGTGGCAGCTGTGTTGACACCTGGATCAGCATCCTGACCCTCGTCCACAGTAGGGGGGAGCGGAATCGCTGCAGTTTCCACTTCCGCCAAACCGTTTGCGACTCCATTTTCAGTCACTGGCACTGCAATGAGCGGAATGGCTGCAGTGTCCAACCCCGGATCTACTTCGTCAAGAGCCCCAGCATCTTCCGCAAAACCAGGCATCATACCAAGCGGAATCGGTATAACGCTTCCCGGGTCCGGATCCGCGGGACTAGCACTGTTGCTGTTCTCCACCTCTGCCCGATGCTGCCCCTCACGGTTTGCTCTTCCGGTAGTTCCGAGATGGCTTTTCCGGTTCCGGCCTCCAGACGGAGATGTTGTGCCTGAAGAACCAGTGGCCTGCTGCTCATAATCGTGGTCAGCTTGGTAGTATTTCTGCTTCCTCCTCTTTACCGACTCCACTTCAGTTTCCTCTACCACGCCGAACCTCACCGCAATATCCGGATCGGAATCCGACGCCGGCGCGATCGCCGTAACGACAGAGGTAGTGGAAAGAGGGAGAACTGACTTGTTCCCTGTCCTCGCTTGATCCGTCGCGGAAAGGGGCTGCAGCGGTTGCCCATCAGGACCGGTTATTTGCTGCTCTCGCATTCTGGCGGCGAGGGGCTTTTTCTTTTCTCTACTTCGGTGCAGCTCGTCATCGGACGTGATGATCTGCAGCGTCGGCTTTGGCCGGGTTACAACTACCTGCTGCCCCGCTGCATCATAAACCGTTTCATCTCCGTCGCCCAAATGAAACCCTTGCTCCCGATCGAGAATCAATTCCTCTTTCTCGAGCTGCAACTGCGCTTCCTGGTCGATCTGTTCCTGCATCAGCACCAACCCCTCGCCTTTTTCGTGTTCCAGCAAAACCATGTCCTCGCCCGCGTGGTCGCGACTGCGGGTCCTGGACCGCGCGCGCGCTTTCACGTTCAATTCGTGCAGGTCCTGCGAAACTTCCGGGTCGTCGGGTAGAAAGTCTCCTCGACGAACTTGGTCTTGGTAGGAAAATTGATGATCGCTTCCCGCCATTGTTCCTGGCATTATGTAGCCTCCGTACACAGCTGCTGCTGCGCTCGTGACGTTCGTGTCAAATCTTAACCTCGTGCCCAGTGGCCCGGTGGCTTGCGGAGCACCTGTGGAAAATTCGTCGTCGGAGGGGGACGGTGCGGGATGTTCTTGACCGCGCGTAGAGGTCTGTCGCTGCAAATTTTCAGCATCATCGAGATCATCTTCCCCGGGAGCAGCTGCACCGCCGTCAGCATCAGCGTCTCCTTCCGCCTGCTCCCCAGCGGCCGCCCGTTGCGCTTCCACCGCTTCGAGCTTCTCGAGAATAGCCTTGTCGATTTTTTCCATTTCTTCCTCCACGAATTTCTTCGCTCGTTCCATACCCTCTTCCAACGCGATCCGCGCTCGTTCCTCCTCGATTCTCCTCTTCGTTTCTTCCAATTTCAGCAACCGCTCGTCCTCGATCTTTTTCCGGTCCGCCTGCATCTGCTCCAACAACGTCATGGACTTCTTCGGCTCTTCGGAAGGCTCTCTGGGCGTTTTCTTCAACTTTTCCGTATCTAACGCCGCGAAAGGATCCACCTCCGCACGAAGCGATTGCCTCCGCTCCGCTGCGTATTCCTCGATTTCCGTCAAGCGCGCACCTGATTTCACCTGCTTCGCGGCGGATTTCAAGTCGATCTGCACAGACCCCACGCCGCCCTCGTGGTATTCCTTCAACATCTGGCCCGCGAAGTCGCAGCTCGCGGCGATCTGCGCCACATCCGCGGCGGACGCGGCGACGACGGACCGGACCCGCTCGTTGGAAGCGGTTCGCTATCAAATGCAAAAGTGTCTGGCTCTGGAAGATTGGAACTTGTGATGCTAACTTTGGACTCTAGAAAAATCTGTATAGCATGACCAGCAAGAGGAGTCTAGTTTGTGCTACGCGGGGAGGGCGTTTGTCATGCGCAGTAGGCATCGGGAAGCCCTCTCAAAATCTGTGATGCGCGGTCGTGCATTACAGACATCCTGCTCTTGGGTCATGCAAAACATGCATGACAAATCTCAGAATCTTCCAGACCCAAACATTTTTACATTTCATATTCGCTGCTCCTCCCTGGAGACCCTTCTTTGGTACCGTTCGAAATCGAGCAACTCCTCTTTTTTCTTCCGTTCGTTCTCCTCCTTTTGGCTTCCGCGTTTGTACTTCCGGACGTCGCCGCCCTCGGCAACGTCCATGATTGCTTCTTCATCATCTGATTGGGACTCGGCCGATTTCTGGTTCTCCTCGATCAGCCCGACCAACTGGTGCGCAACGATTTCCAGGGAGTTCCAGCCCTCCTTCATCATCCGCTCCGTCATAGCGGTGGTTGGGAGTTTGAACACTGCTAATGCCTCGGCGACTTCTTCCGTTCGGTGCAAGGCCTCGATCTGGACATCCACCTTGTCCTCGACCGACTGCCAGTTCTTCGCGTCCATGTTTTCCCGCCACTCCTTCATCCGCCGCTGGCTGTCTTTGTTCCGCTTGTGAATCGCTTTATCCCTGCTAGTTTTCTTCTCCTGCGCGGTTTGGAACCGGTTGATCAACGTGAACCGATTCCGTTCCTTCGCAGCGTCGGCGCGTTTCAAAAGTTCCGTTTCCTCGTCACCGCCAAAGAATTTCGAGAGAATTACACCGAGCTTTTCCATCAGAGTCAACCCAACTCTATTCCGGATCGCTTGCAGCGGGTTTTCCTTGAAAAATGGGTCGTTCTGGTCAAATTTGTTCGGATCGTTCTCACCTCTCCGTTCCCCCGTCTGCGAATCGGCCGACCACCTACGCGCAGCAGCACCGTCCGGATCGGAGAGCAACGTCTGCTCCAACTGCAGTCTCTCCTTCTCTTTCGCCTTATCGAGTCTCTCCTGCTGCATGTCCAGCGCGATCTGCACGTGCCGCTCCAGCGATAGAATGTTCAATTGCGGGAAGAAAACCTGCACCAAGGGCGGTAACGTCCAGTCCTTGCGCTCCAACTCAAACATCTTCTCTAGATGCGCGTAAAAAGCCGGGCCGCGGATCAAGGACCGCCAGTGCGCGAGGAGGAAGAACTTGTTGAGGTTTTCTTCGTGCTTTTCCACAACTTTCATCACGTCGATGTGCGCGAGATCGACGGCCAGGCGGTACTGGGATTTTTTTTGCTGTTTTGACAACTTCAACATCTTATTTGCTGTCGAAGAACCGGTGGAGGTGGATCTTCTGCGCTTCTTACTCGATTTTTTGCTAGTACTTCTCGGGAGGAACTGTGCGTCTTTTTCTGTGCTCATCTGCAAGTCTGCTTGTTCCTGCTCTTCATTTTCATCACCCTTCACTGTTCCATCCGGCTCCTCCTGCACGGCGCCGTCGAGCTGCATGGCTTCTCCTTGTGCAGCGGCGCCGTCCTCAACTGGAACCTCGGCGCCGGCTTCTTCCTGATCCATTTCCGCCCCTTCGCCCTCGCCTTCCTCCTCCCCCCGTTCGGCCGCCAACTCCGCCGCGATCCGCGCCGCCTCCTCCGCCTCCGCCTGCTCCCGCATTTGCCTTTCGAAAATCTCTTCGGTTTTCCCCAAGTGCCGAACCAACCTCGCTTGCTTCTTCGCCAGCTTCACGTCCGGTTGCAGCGCTTTGCTGCTTCTTTTCGCGAACTCCTTCATTTGTTCCATGATTTCCTCCTCCGAGCTGGTGTTGGGCATCGGGGCGTTTTTCTGAATATCAGAGATCAGCAGCTCCGCGTCTTCATCGTCAAACTCCGTTACATAGGTTTGCGCGTTGATGATATCCGGCAAAACCCGAGACAACTCAAATACCATGGGCGCAGCGAGCTCTTCGATTTCTTTCTCTTCTTGCGCATAGACCCATTCGCCGGTCTTCGGGTCCTTGTAAATTGGCATCTTTTGCACCTTCTTCTTCACGTTTTTCGTCTTCTGCTCCAATTTCTGGCGAAGCGCCTCCTCCTCATTGATCGGCTCTTTTTGATCATCATTATTAGCTCGTTCATGCTTCTTTGACTTTTTGCTTTTCGAACTAGACTTCTGCTTTTTGGTCAGGTTTTCAACTTCTACTTCAGGACCCGCATCGTCGTGGGAATGATGGTCCTCCCCGTCGTCTTCAGACGCCGGTGCGCTGGTCCTGTGCTCGTTTTCAATCAGTATCGGCTCAGCAGGTTGGTCTGCTTCAGGAAGTATTTCTTCTTGCTCGTCCTGGTCTAGAGCATCGTTGGTCGGGTACATCAACTCTGGAGGTGCGGCTACAGAGTCATCATTTTGTTCTTCAGGAAAATCATGTGGGCCCCTGGCATCGACAGTAGCAAAGACCACAGCTGGTGGTGTAGGCATGCTTGACCCATCTTCTAATTCCACGGCAGCTGGCGCAGTGAGATCTTCCTTGGGAGGTGCTACAACTTGTACTTCCGCTCCGCCAATAGGAG
>JACKZZ010015843.1_pt1 | contig 12751 bp, 15 predicted proteins | sample 8027871 | NCBI WGS metagenome assembly JACKZZ01 (sample SAMN15724774, study PRJNA655200) | protist metagenome | isolation source: fluorescence activated cell sorting (FACS) single amplified genomes of... | place: USA: West Boothbay Harbor, Gulf of Maine | collected 2000-07-19
TAAACTATATGGCTCGTAAGTCAAAAGAGATAAATGCTGAGTTTGACAAAGTAGAGCTAGAATTACTTGCCAAAGCTGACGAGTACCAAATTCCTTATAACAAAGCATGCATAGACTGGCACGAGCTAGAAAACAAAATATGCGCATTTGAAAGCATTATAGAGGAAGCTGACGAAATGTTAATTGATTGGGAAGAATTTGGCTACGACCCTATCGGCATAGAGCAAGCTATCGTAGATTTGAGTGAGCAGAACTTTGAAAACCAGATGGTAGAAAGAGTCTACGGTGCTGGCATAGAATATTACGGGTAGGGGTGATTATGCATACTAAAATAAATTTCACAGGCATATTCAGCCATTATCAGCCAATTAACTTTGAGCCTTACTACGTATTTACCAGCGATAATAAGTTTTTGATCAAATGCAGAGACTATCCAGAATTAATGAGCCATTTATCCCCGCAAGACTTAGTCAATATTGAGGCTGAACTTGGAGAGAAAGCAAATTGTGGCACTTATTTAGTAAACGTTAAATTTGGGAGGTTATGCGTATGAATAGTACAAACAGAGGTTGGAGTATAAATAATTCAACAGGTTTCATAGTTGGTAATATAACAGAACGCTTTATTTACAAAGGCTTTGTTGAAGGGTACGAAAACAAACCTGCCGTTCACTTGCTTGGAAAGAGAGATAAACATGAGTGTTATTATTTAATAAACTTAGACGCAGAACCGGAAATTGGTGATGAAGTGCGAATAAATTATAACGAACTTCTACCGTATAAAAAAGGTCAGTTATTGCTAGGAGGGGCTGTTTGTTATGAATAGAGAACAATTTTTACTAGACCGCAAAAAAGGAATAGGAGGCTCGGACGTAGCCTCTATCCTCGGAGTCTCACCATGGAGAACAGCTTTAGAAGTTTACCACGATAAAACTAGCCCAGAGCTTGTACTTGATGAGCTTACAGAAGACATGCAGCGTGGTGTTCGTGTCGAGAAATACATACTACAAGAATATTCAGAACGATCAGAAGTTCAGCTTGCTACAAATATTCCAACAATAGTTGATAAAGAATATCCATTCATGCGGGCAAATATTGACGCTAAAGTTATTGGTCAAAATGTCATAGTAGAAGCAAAGTCAACGAAAGCCCCTATTTCTTCATGGGAGAGCGGAATACCTGAATATTACAAAGCGCAAGTTGCTTATTATGCAATGCTAACTAACGCTAATTATGTTGAAATACCAGTACTATTTAGTGGCTGGAAATATGCTTGCTTTACTTACTGGCGAGACGAAGCCTATGAAGCCAGCATAAAAGAGGCTGTAATAAATTTCTGGCAGAACCATATTGTCAAAAACATTCCACCAAAGCCAACAAGCCCAGAGGAATTAATGGCAGCTTATCCGAAGCTAGAGGAAAAGACTATTGAAGCTGATAATGACATTCGGGAAAAAGTCTACCAGCTACAAGAAGCCCAAGTACAGCGTAAAAAACTAGAAGAGCAAGAAAAGCAGCTTAAAACTCAAATACAGGGCTATATGGGAGATGCTGGCTTGCTTGACGCTGGTTTCTGCAAAGTAGCACTTAAAGAAATTCAGGCCACAAGGTTTGATGCAAATGCCTTTAAGGAAAAGTACACAGAGCTTTATCAGCAATACTTAAATGCCAGCAGTTACAGAAAATTACAATTTATCGGAGGTTAAGGTTATGAGTGCAACATATACAAACGGTCATGAATATTTTAAGGACAATGCCAAAAATGTCGCAATGCAAGTTTACCATGGCGAATCTGTAGAAAGCGAAAATAAGCCCTCTAGAGAAGCAGATTATAAAAATACCACTATTGTTACGGAAAATAATAATATACCCGCTCCAGAAGCTTCTATGGAGCAAATAGAGCCAAATAACGCAGCTGTAGAAGTTCATAAGCCAAGAGATGGAATTTATGAGCTATGCAACACAAGAAGAGAGAAGCTGCTACCTTTCTTGAATAACAACACCATGCTATTTGAGAAAATGGCTAGGTCGTTTGCATGGGAGATCAATACTAATGACAAACTCAAATGCTGTAGTCAGCTATCAATGGTAAATGCTTTTTACAAATGCTGTGAGTATGGACTCGACCCCGCTTCTTCCTTGGGGCATGCATGGCTTGTGCCTTATAAAAGTAATATTGACCTACAAATTGGCTATAGAGGCTGGCTTAAACTGCTATTCAATAGCCCTCTGGTTGCCAATGTATATTCTTACGCCGTTTATGAAGATGACGAGTTCTCTTATGAACTAGGGATGAATCCAAACATTAAGCATATTCCCTCTAAAGAGCCAAAGGATATAGAGAAACTGATTGCAACTTATGGCGTAGTAAAACTTAAGAATGGGGAAGCTCAAATTAGAGTATGTTTTCGTGACGAGATAGAAGAAAGTAAAGCAGCCTCTCGTGGCGCACACAAGCCAGACAGTCCATGGCGTAATCATTATGAGGCAATGGCTCTAGTTGTACCAATTCGCAAGATGGGTAAGAACTTAGGGTTGCCTTTGAAAATAGAGGATTTTGGTGAGGCTAGCAATGTATAGAAAAGTAGAAAAATATAAAAGTAGTATTCTACATTCATATAAAGCTATGTATTTATTTATAGCAAGTTTATTACTAGCAAGTTCTGCAAGTGCTAATTCTGCCATCAGCACTTTTAGCATAAAGGAAGACGATATAGTTCTTGGCAATGCTAATTCTAAAGTTGTTGTGGTTGAGTATTTTGCTCCGACTTGTACTCACTGCGTACATGCTCACCATAAAATATTTCCAGTGATAAAGGAGCAATATATAGACACTGGCAAGATAGCCTACGTTATGCGTGAGTTTGTTGGAAATAAGCAGGATTTAGATGCCAGTATACTTGCTAGGTGCGAAGGCTCTACTGAAAAATATATGGCATTGAAAGACTTAGTTTTAAGTAAGCAAGACAAGTGGGCATTTGGTGGAGATTATCGCAAGAGCCTTGAGTCATTTGGCAAGTCTGTTGGTATTTCAAAAGAAGAATACGCCTTGTGCTTACAAGACGAGTCAATAATTCAAACATTGATTAATAACACTACCGCTGCTGCTAAGTTAGATAATTTCATAGGCACACCAAGTTTCTTCATTAATAGCAAATTGCTTGATGGAAAATATGGGGTAACTACTGAAATAATAATTGAAGAATTAGAGAAAAACCTAAGCAACAAGGGGTAGAAAGCCTGTGTTAAAAATACAACTTGAAATTAGTGCAAAATTCATAATAAGGTAAAAAGAATGAGTAAAAAAAACGAAAACAAATGCAATTCTATAACAATTTATAAAAGTAATAATATGACAAGTAATAAATATAAAAATACGAAAGATAACATAATTATAAATGTAAAAGCTATTGGCTATACGGCTTGCATAGCGATACTTGCAAGCTCAAGTCCTGCATATGCGGATTGGTTTCAAGTACAGAATGTCAAGGCAGCATTAATAACGCCAGTATTTAATATGGTGAATGATAATTTAGGCTACATTTCATTTGCAGCAGGTGCAGGTTCGGCTTTTTTAGCAAAAGGTATGGATGGGTGGCAGCGTGGAGTTGCTTTTGGTATGGGAGCATTTGGCACAGCAGGCGCAGTAAAGCTAGCTCAAACAGTTCTACATTTAGGTTAATTCTATGCAAACAAGAATCTGGAAGCCATTAAGGGCAGAAGTAAAATTATACGGCAGACCTAGACTTGCGATAATCCTTGGAGGATGCGGGCTAATTTACATGATGCTATTTGGTATATTAGTAGGTTTGATTGGCTCTGGTTTGAATTATTACTTTGGCTGCTTTTTGTCTCAGAAATTACATGACGGCAAAGCTCAAAGATTCATGAATTGGTATCTACCGACTATTGCAAGACGTAGTAGCCCAAATAACTCAATTAAATATTTTTATTAGTTTTTAGTTATGGATATAGAGGAACATAAATACAGTACATATTTAGTAAGGCAGCGTAACTTCTTTGCTGGTTGCATGGGGTTAGCAGTTTTATCCACATGTCTTCTTGCGGGCAAACTGTCTACTATGCAGGAAAAAATAGTTATGGTGCCAACGCTTAGTTCAGAAATGATAATAGACGGCAATAATGTGTCAGCAAGTTACCTTGAAGAAAGTGCTTTGCTCTATGCCTCTACTCTGCTTGATCTAACAGCAGAAACAATCCCAGCGAAACGCAATTTAATATTAAAAAATGCTTCTACTAGGTCAGAGAGCAGCATTAAGTCGCTTCAGGAATATTTTGCTAAGAAAGAAGACGAGCATAAGAAATTTGGCTTAATGACATTCTTTGCAGCAAAAAAGATAGATGTAGAGCCTAGAAAATTACAGGTAACAATTGAAGGCTTGCTAACTAGTACCTTTGGTAAAAGAGGTATTGAAGAGGATAGAGTCAAATATTTAATGGTATTTGATTTTGTCGGTGGAATGCTCAAGCTCAAGGAATTTAAGCAAATAGTTATAGAGGTAAAATAATTATGAGAATTAGCAAAACAGTAAAAATGCTGGCAATAAAAACTATAGCTGTAACTTCTATTTTAGGTATGGCTTCGGTAAATGCAGATACTGTCAGATACACGCCAAATAAAGCAATGGAGTTGTCAGTCTCAAAAGGTGGACTAAACAGAATAACCTACTCGCCGTATAAAATAATTCAGGTAACGGGTGATGAGGGTAAATACCGCCTAAAATATGATGAAGACGGCAGTAGTATTTACCTCATGCCTCTAGTTAATGTTGGTGAAGTTATTGAAGTTTCAATTAGAAATAACGCAGGTCAGGTTCAGGATTTACATTTAAAGGTAGCTAATAAAAAAGGCTCTTCCTTGGTAATAGATGGTGCTTATATACCCGCAAGCGAGAAAGCTAATAGAGATATAGCTGCCAAAATGCTTAGAGCTATGAAGGATAATAAGCAGGATATTTTTTATGTACAACACCACAAACAAAAGCTGGATAACGTACAAAGTTTAAAAATACAACAGATACAAACCTACCAATATAAGAACTTACGTGGCGGAGTATTTGCTATTTCTAATACTACCAGAGAAAAGCAAAATTTTAATAAAGACGAATTTAATAAGCGATTTTCGAATGTAATAGCTAGCTATCCAGCAAATATAACAGTTAAGCCAAAACGTACGACATTATTTTATTTAGTGCAAAAGGTGGAGGAGTAAGATGTTTGACCTCAATAAATTATACCGAACCTGTAAGGACAAATTAGAGAATTATTTTAAAGATGATAATTCGCAATTAGAGAATCAAAAGCAAACGCTGGTAAAACAGTGGAAGAATTTAGCTTTTATTGTGGTAATTGGCTTTTTCTTATTTTTGGCATTCCTTGTTTTTGTGGATTATAGCAATAAGCCAAGACCTGATCAAATAGCTTCAAAAAATGAAGAAGAAAATCAGAAAATAGTTCTAGCAACTGATGCTACAAGTGCTGAGTCCAAAAGATTTAATTTTTTAGAGGATAAGGTTGAAGAAGAGGGGCGAGCTAGAGCCGAGGAAATACAAGCATTAAAAGATAGCATGCATACAAACCAAAGTGTAAATGCTAGCACGAATAAAAGTGAGCTTGAAAATTTACGTGCCAGTATATCGCATTTAATGAATGATATAGAAAAGCTAAAGTCTGATAATCAAAACTTGCAGAATGATATAGCTTCTCTTAGCGGTGATGCTAGGGAGGAAACAATATTGCCAGCGGAGCTAGGAATTACTGCAATAGGAAAACATGACGGCGTATCTATGCCAGTTTCTTCTCATACTCATATACCAGCAACAAGCTATGTCAGTGGTCATTTGCTTGGCGGTATTGCAGTCTCTACTTCGGTTAATAGTGCGTCAGAGCCAATCCCAGTCATTATAAAACTAACTGGCAGGGGTAATTTACCAAAGGATTTAGCGGTTAATATCAAAGATTGTCGCCTACTTGCAAGCTGTTACGGGGATATCTCAAGTGAGCGTGCAATTGTTAGAGCCGAAGAATTGATTTGTGAGAATAAGCAAGCTGGCTTGTATACAGCAACTAAAGTATCAGGAGTTATTTATGGTGATGATGGAGCAAACGGCATAAGAGGCACTGTAGTTTCTATGTCTGATAAACATTTAAAAAATGCCTTAGTTGGTGGTGTTATTAGTGGGTTTGCTGGAACTGCTAAAGGGAAAGAGGGCGTTAATTTAAGTGCGCTAGGAGTTATTGGCACTAAGTCCAAAGGGATGAAGGATATGGCTCAAGACGGAATTATAAACGGAGCAAGTAGTGCTGCTGAGAAATTAGCGGATTACCATATAAAGCTAGCTGAAAATATATCGCCAGTAATATTGGTATCAGGTGGCACTAAGGTTGATGTTGTATTTACTAAAACTGTGCAAATAGGTTCTAGTAATGTTGATGAAATTATAAAAGCCGAGAGAGTGGGGCAATGATGAAAAATAACATAAATATAACAGCAAAAACAATCAGAGCAATAACACTATTGTTAGCAATTTTTAGTATTTCAGCATGCTCAACCTATCCAAATAAGTTCAAGTGCGGTGATGCAAAAGGCTTGGGGTGTACTATGCTTGCGGAAGTAGATCGGCAAATAGATAACGGCAAAATAGAGGAAGTCTACCAAGATCAGAAATGCCAAAGAGATCATTGTAAAACCTCCAATACAAACCTTGCCTTGAATAATAAGGATGTTGCTACTCTTTATGAAGAAACCTTTGAAGAGCCAGAAACTGACGATAATAATTTATATTTTTAAATGACTATGAAACAATTATACGAACAAATAGCAAATAAAGCTGCTGATACTATAGGTTTTAGTAGAACCGATTTAGAGACTTTTGAGCGTGTTAAGAGTGAGCTATTTGATAATAGTATTAATGGCGGTGATAGCTTAAGAAATTATTTAGCCTATCGTTATTTTGAGCCAAAAAGCCAGAACTTCTTACTTACTGATAATAGAGCAGGTTTTTTACTTGAGATATGCCCCCTCGTTGGTGTTAATGATATGGTGGTAAAGAATTTAAACCAGTTCTTTGCAAGTGAACTCCCAAAAGATGGACACCTTCAATTCTTGCTTATTGCTAGCACTGATATAGAGGATTTTATCAAAATGTGGGAGCAAGGCAGAGTTAATACTGACCCAATATTGCAAAGAATTACTAAAGGAAGAGCCGAGCATTTAAGAAAACAGGCTATAGGTTTTGCAAATAGCGGTCAGTGCTTGCCAAGGACTTTTAAAATGTATGTTTCATATAGTACCGAAGTCAATATATGCAATGAAGCTTCTTTGCAGGTAATAAAAAAGTTTAGAAATACTTTAATGGCTAAACTTAATAATCTGCAATTGCAACCTAGTATTTGTAAGACAGAAAACTTGGTCAAAATATGCCGTGATATTCTAGAGTTTAATATTGAACCAGATACGAATAAAAAGCCAAATTACAAAAGCATTGCTCCACAAGACTTAGTTAATAATCAATGCTTATCACGTGGCAATTACTATGAAAGCAGGAAGAGTGGCTTTGTTAATAGTAGTACAAATATAGAACATAGAGCTTTTAGTGTTACTGGCATGCCTGAATTTTGGTCTTTAATGCAAAATATTAAGCTACTTGGTAGCGGAGCAGGTGGACCATTGCCAGCAAGGTTCATATTAAATTACAGTATATCCCATAATCTTAATAGTAAAAGCTCATTTGCAGCAAGGGGAACTAGAGTTATTGAAGCAGCGGAGCGTTCATATGCAAGGCATGATAAAGCTTTAATTGCGGAAGCGGGGCAGTGGCGTGAGATAATGCATAAGCTAGCTACAGAGGATAATATCCTAAGTGATAGCTGGACTTTAATACTAAGTGCAAAAGAAGATGATATAGACAATGTATGCTCGGAGGTAATAACTAGCTATGCTAGTAATGATTGGAATATAAGCAGCTTGGACTACTTTCATTTGGAGTCAATACTTGCCTCACTACCAATGCATACCTCGCATTTCTGGCAAGAGCTTAGAAGTAAAAAACTAGTGCAACCCGCTTTGTCGTCAGAAGTAGTGGCTAAACTACCAATCCACGCAGAATGGTACGGCGTACCAATTGCAGGTGTACCTCTGATTGGACGGCGTGGGCAATTATTCTTCTGGAATCCATATCATAGAGTTGGAGCGGGTAATTTTAATATCGTTGTCTCTGGTCCTTCTGGGGTTGGTAAATCTGTATTCTTGCAATCACTGGCAGATAGTATGCTAGCAAGCAATGTTAGAGTATTTATTCTAGATATAGGTCAAAGCTATTCAGCTATGGCAAAGCTTTTAAAAGGTGAAATCATAGAGTTTGGTGAAGAAGCCAGCTTTACTATTAATCCATTCGTTGGTCTAAAAGCTGGAATGAGTGATGTAGATTTTAATCAGCTAGTATTATGCGCCAAGGAATTACTATCAATTATGTGCGGAGCTAGCGGTGAGTTTGAACTAGCTAATTTAGAAAAAGCAATCAAGGATGCTGTAGCTACTAATAATTACCAACTAGACTTAGAGAAGTTTATCGAGTTTCTGACTAAATCAGATATAGAACTACTTAACCGCTTTGCAACGAGTCTATTTACTTATTCTAAAGCTGGAACATGTGGCAAATATTTTTCTGGTGAGAAGTCCGCATATTTTGATAAGCCAATAACTATATTTGAGTTTGAGCATATTAAGGAGCAACCAACCTTAATAGCAATTATATTGCAGACATTACTTATGCAGATCACTAGCCAGTTTCTGACTGGTGATAGGTCGCAAAAGTTCATGATTATAGTAGATGAGGCTTGGATGCTACTTGAAGACGTAGCAGGGTTCTTAGCAGCATTTGCACGTAACTTAAGGCGTTATGGTGGCAGTTTAGTCGTATGTACTCAATGTTTTGCTGATTTGCAAACAGCAGGGCGAACTCAAGATAATAATAACCATAGAAGAGCTATATTTGAAAATAGCGCATGGAAAATAAACCTACCACCTAACTCCTTCAATGATTTTGAATCGCACAGTGAGTTTAAGGAAAAAGTACCACTGCTTAAGTCTTTATCTTTTGAGCGTGGCAAATATTCAGAAATGCTTTTGTCTTCTGCTGGAATAGACGTTGTAGGTAGGCTGATGCTAGACCCTTTCAGCAATGCCGTATTCTCAACTGAAAGCGGTGATTTTAGTTTTATTAAGAAGCAGGAAGCTATGGGAATACCAATAGAAACAATAATAGATAATTTAATTGAGGTGAAAAGCGGTGTTAGTAAATAACTGCAAAATTATTGGAGTCACTTTTTTGTTTTTGTTTAGTTTAAACATTTACGCCAAAGATTTCGGCACTCAAGGGTATAGCTTTAAAATAACCGAACAAGGCTTTTTAAGCATGATTAATGAGCGTTTGCAAAAGGTAGATATGAACAAAGAACAAGCTAAAATGACAGCTATTGCTAAGGATAGAGTAGAGAACCCACAAGCCGTAGAGCAGGTAAAGCCAGCAACAAGTGCAAGAGAATTTTACTACGACCCAACATATACGCTAGATCAGGACGCAGTATTGCCATGTGGCAAGATTCTACACAAAGCAGGTACTCGGGTTAATCCGCTTGAATATATGAGCTTAAATAGACGCTTATTTTTTATAGATGCAAGAGAGCCCGCACAAATTAAATGGCTAAAACCTCAGCTTGCTAATCCACTACCAGAGCAACAAGAGCTAGTACAGGATATAATTATTTTAGTTGGCGGTAGTCCTTTGAAACTAAAAGAAGAGCTTGGCAGTGAGTATTCAGACAAAATCTATTTTGACCAAGGAGGAATAATTACCAGTAAATTAGGAATAGTAGCCAGTCCCGCAATTGCTATGCAGGAAGGGCTAATGGTAAAAATTAATGAAGTAAAACTACTACAATGAAATACAGCGCAGAGCTGGTTTTTAGTCTCATCCGTGCAAGTTTGAAGCCTAAGAACCAGCTACACAAACAATACAGAATCATAATAGTATTAGTAATAATGCTATGTATGCCTATATCTGCGAGTGCTAGCGTATCGTGTAAGGGGCGATTCGTCAATCCTATAAGTGATGTTTGTTGGTCATGTCTGCTGCCTATTTCTATTGGGCAGTTTAAGGTAGGTGGCGGAATGTCGCCTAAGAAACGAGATACAAAAAACCCAAGCTCGCCTATCTGCGCATGTAGTAAAGGGGGGCAGCCCGTACCAATACCTGGTATCTCACTCGGATTCTGGGAGCCAGTGCGTATGATAGACGTAACCCGTAGCAAATATTGTATGGTAGGTCTTGGCATTGACTTTGGCGGTGAGGACAATGTGTCAATGGGAACTTACAACCGAGCTTACGGCAAGGGAAGAGTAGCCCATAATAGTTTTTATCACCTCCATTATTATATTTATCCGCTTATTTATTGGCTTGAGCTTATTACTGACCTTATTTGTTTAGAACAGACCAGCTTTGACGTTGCTTATTTATCAGAGTTTGACCCTACTTGGAATGATGAGAAACTACAGACTCTACTTAACCCAGAGGCGTTTTTATTTGGTAATCCCGCAGCGCAAGCAGCATGTGCCTTAGATTGCGTAAGTGCTAGCATTAATTTACCAAGAGACGAATTATTTTGGTGTGCTGGTTGCTGGGGCAATATTTATCCATTTTCAGGAGCAAATGCCGACCATGTGGGAGGAGTACAAAATAGCTCGCTCCTTGCTGGAAGAATACTGGCTAAAATGCACCGAGTTGGTCTTGCTAAAAGTACCAGTACAACAGATGCCAGCATTAACGGCAAAATCTGCAAAAAACAAACAGCGTTAAAAATAAAGAAGAGCCAGTACAAGCTACAAATGCTGTACCCAAAGGCAAGCCGTGGAGCTATTGGTTGCTGGCCACTAGGATTATCAGACATGGCTTACAGTTCATTTAAAGAATATCCGTGGGATGGTCAGGATTGGACATATTTAGTATGGAGGAAAAGAAATTGTTGCGCATTTTAGTATTAATATTAATTAACTTTATTTGCATGAATACTTTTGCTTCTTCTGAAGATATGGAGTGGGTTAATTCTATTGCTGAGCGTGATAGGAAGCTATTTGTAGATAATTTAAAGGACATGATGCAAGTAGAAGGCTTTGACTCTAGTACGAGAGAAAGTGCATTAAAGCCACGCCCAGTTTTACAAATATTTGTCTCAAGCTCTATGCCTAAACAACTACTGAAAACTTATGCAAGAGAGGCAAGCAGATATAACGGCGTTCTAGTATTTAATGGTTTGCCTTCTGGTTCGTTTCGCAGGTTAACCGAACTTGTTATGGAAATATCAGACGAGAATACAGCAGCAATGCAAATAGATGATGAAGCATTTAAGGCTTATGGCGTAAATGTAGTTCCAACAATAGTTTTAAGCAAGTCTGCATCCATGTTTGAGGAGCAAACACAAGCTGGCATGTTTGATAAGGTTAAGGGCAATATTACCATTAAGGGAGCACTAACTCTGTTTGCAAATAGTGGTGATATGCATAAGGAAGCTGGGGAGTTATTAAAATGAAGCAGTTATTTTTTAGCCTTATATTTTTAGTTTTTATTAGTTCTGCTTATGCGGAGCTTACCAATATTAATGAGGTAACTGACTTATTTGATAAGAATATTGAGAATAAAGACCAATTACTACATGAGGTAAAAACTCAAAATGACTCTGCAATAGATAATATAAAGTCTGGTACTGGCACAAATTCTATAGAAGGCATAAATGAAGCTGAAAGCAAGGCAAGTGAGCTTAAAAACATTGAAGAAACTGACCTTGAAAATAAGGGTAGAGAAAAAAGAGCCTCTAAAGACTACCAATTTTATGACGAGAATGAACTTGAACCAAATTATAACAAGTCTGGCAATAAATTACATAAGCTAGATGCTGAGGACATAGTTAATGCCACTGAAGAATCAATGCGCAAACTTGGTAAGAATTTTCTAGATAAGCTAAAAGCAGTCGGCGTTGATTGCCATACTGTAAAAGGACCAGTTCATAAAGAACCAACCTACTATATTCAGATAAAAAGAGAAAACCAGAATAACACGGATTATGACCAGTTTTTTTGCGAAGAATTACGCAATAAATATGATTGCCGAGACCAGTTAGACCTGACATGCAAGCGTTTTGGTAAGGGTTATACGGACTGGGAGGCTAGGACTATTAGATTTAATGGCCATGTTTTGCATAATCAAAAAGAAAACTGGGGCTGGGCGGTACATTGGAAGACTAAACGCTGGGGCTGGCATATTCATTCGCATCATCCGAGAAAGTCTGGATTTGGCGGGTCTCCCTCTGAATCACCTTGGCGAAATAATCCAGCAGCGATAATAGCCGATGCACGTGGCTATATAGCCGCACAATTAGGTGTTTCTTTAGAGCAAATAGGCGAGGACATAACTTTTCCCCCGAGTGGTAGAGGAGTAGGAAGTATTAATTCTGTGGGGCATCGCTGGCGTGTTGTATGGGACGAGTACGAGTTTGGCTATATGTACAGAGACGTATTCGATACATGCGAGGAATGGCAAGAAGACTGGACGGAGAGGTGCTCAATAAAATGATTAGACTGATTCTGACCTTATTTATTGTTGTTTATAGCTTCTATGCTTCTGCTGGCTCACGTTTTAATTCTGGCTATCCTTGCAGTGATGCGGGTAAATATTGCG